>Ga0157364_1003298_pt1 | contig 15594 bp, 10 predicted proteins | sample AttsexASBM2_FD_111476 | JGI IMG/M metagenome (GOLD analysis project Ga0157364, IMG submission 111476) | Fungus gardens microbial communities from leaf cutter ant in Ribeirão Preto, State of São Paulo, Brazil - Atta sexdens ASBM2 | ecosystem: Host-associated > Fungi > Mycelium > Unclassified ...
AGCAACAGCAGCAGCAACAGCAACAGCAGCAGCAGCAACAACAACAACAACAACAACAACAACAACAACAACAACAACAACAACAACAACAACAACAACAACACAGTGTTCCTTCCAACCTGACTACAGGTAGCATTCCGTCCCATCCAGTGTCGCCGACGATGACGACGCATTCGAGTGTCACCACGTCGAATATCACGACACACATGAACACCACGTCTTCACCGGTAATTCTCACCTCAAATGTCATTAATCCGGGCGCCAACACTACCGCGTTGCCAGCTAATACACGACATGAAGTGAAACTGAACGCTATGCCGTATGTATCATTATTGACTTAGTTTAATATCTGCTAATATAACAATGATCTAAAACGAGAAATATATATTGAGATATGCGACAAAATCGAAGCAGAAGCATAGTTAAAAAACTACGTACTTCATCTGTTCGAAATTGTTTTTTACAGATGGTTTCATGGGAAGATATCGAGGGAAACGGCAGAAAGATTGTTGCGACCACGAGAAGATGGCTTGTTTCTAGTTCGAGAGTCGACAAATTTCCCTGGGGATTACACACTCTGTGTGTGCTACCAGGGACGTGTACAGCACTATAGGGTGAAATATAAAAACAACCAATTAACGATCGATGATGAGGAATTCTTCGAAAATCTGGCGCTCTTGGTCGAGCATTACGAACAAGACGCGGATGGTTTGTGTACGCAGCTAATGAAATCTTTGCCGAAACAGGGCAAGCAAGATTTTTGTGTGGATCCAAAGGCATTTGTAGAAGCTGGTTGGGTGATTCAGACTCATGAGTTAGAGTTAAGAGAGTGTATTGGAAAGGGGGAATTTGGGGATGTACTGCTAGGCGTTTATCGAGGAGAAAGGGTCGCGGTAAAAATGCTAAAGGATAATAGTGAAGCGGCACAGAGATTTTTAGCCGAGGCGAGCCTAATGACTTCGTTGATTCATGACAATTTGGTTAAATTACTCGGTCTTGTTTTTAATAATCAACACATGTACCTGGTTACGGAGTATATGAGCAAAGGATCCCTGGTGGATTATTTGCGGTCGAGAGGAAGATTACATGTTTCAAAAAAGGATCAGATTAATTTTGCATAGTACGTAAACAGAAACAAAATTCGTTTGCCAACTATAAAATACCTGTATATTAATTGTATTATTTGATATATTGTAGCGATACGTGTGCCGGTATGGCGTATCTGGAATCCAGACATGTTGTGCATCGAGATTTAGCGGCGAGAAATGTTCTCGTAGCAGAGGATAATTCCGCCAAGGTGTCCGATTTCGGCCTGGCGCGGGATGAAAACTTTTCTCTTGACGGTGGAAAACTACCGATCAAATGGACTGCACCAGAGGCTCTAAAACAAAACGTAAATATATTATAACTTTATAGGCGAATAAAATATATATATATATATATATATATATATTTATGTATCACATTACTCTTTCCAGAAGTTTTCAAACAAGTCTGATATGTGGAGTTTCGGAATTCTTCTCTGGGAAATCTATTCCTTTGGTCGTGTGCCGTATCCGCGAATTGTAAGTGATATTGTTCTTCTAAACTGTCATACAAGAGATATGATATATTTTCTTCATGTTATTATTAATTGCAGCCTCTAGCCGACGTTGTAAAGTGCGTAGAAAAAGGATATAAGATGGAACCACCAGATGGATGTCCTGCGGAAGTTTACGATATTATGAGACAGGTATATTAAATTTTTACCTATTACGTTATATTTTGTATCATATTGTATCACATTTTTTACTTAGATGCTATTTAACAGGCATGGGATTTACAGCCAGAAAAGAGACCGAGTTTTCACGATATAAAAGTAACACTCGGCCAATTGAGAGCTGAGTACACCAAAGGCGTGAATTAAGAATTTAATACAACTTAAATAAACTTAGAGAACTGAAAAAGCTGGGACTGGAATGTCCGAATGATTTCTCAATTTCAAGACGAAAATAGTGATTTTGAATGTTTCTGTTAGAAGAGAGAGTGACAGGACTTCGATTGTACATTGTATACAAAAAATAGTATTTGCTTTGCTTATATTTATTGTTACTTTAGTTCTTGAAATGTGGGGAGAATTTTAATTTTTATATAATAATATTTTGCACACACAAGCATTACCTATGGTCAATCGTGCCTTTGTCCAAGTTGATGTTCTCGAGCAGGAAATTCAACTTGTACATAATGAAATCCGAATATATTCGGGATAAAATCAACAGATGCGTAATTTGCCTATTACTTAATTTTTCAATAGTCATGTTTGAAGTTTATTATGATTTTATGATTTACAATTTTTAAACGATTTTATAATTTACAATTTTTCTAAATAACTAAAATTTTTTTTATCACACCATAAAAATGATATTATACATTAAATTTAGATGATTTGTAACAAGTATTACATATTATATGCTATTCACATTTTCATCTATTTAATTTTAATCAGTTAGAATTTCATTTTTTTTTGTTGAAATTAAAAGTTGTAAAAGTTTCATTTGCAAAAATATTGTTATAAATATAAAAAATTTGCCTAAGTAATTATAGTTATATATTGCAAATAATTGAACTTAAATATTTAGTTGCTTAAGTTCTTTGATCAAAGATTTGTCATAAGAAGTTTAATTTTTAACTAAATTATATTACAATATATACTATTATTTAATTATTTTCTTCGCATGAAATTGACTGCATTAGTGGTGAAAATATATCTGTAAATATTTTTGTATATAATTTTTATCTATCGAAAAATGAAAATTTTTCAATTTATATTGGTTGAGAAGATTGATATTGATCAAAAAATATTTTCTTTTTTTTTCTATACACAATTTTGCCACGCTAAAAATAATTAATTCATGATCTTATATGAATAGGATATCATTTTATATCATTATTATTTAATCTATTACTTATTTTTTTCACAAAATATTCTGCCAATAATAATGACGGACTAATTCTGACTTATTACATTTGATGGCCATATTTCGCTAAATAGTAGCTGTGAGTTATGAAAAAGATCAAATATTTATTCTTTAGAAGGTATATCAGGCAAATGAAAAGATCTGTAAAATTGTAGATATTAAATTCTTGTATGTCACGAAATTAAAAAATATATTAAATTTTGTCATTAATTAAAAATCAAGATATTTAATATATATCTATATAATAGTCGTGAAATACTGTGTTAAATTAACACTGTATTATGCGATAATTTATTAAACTTTGGAAAGTGATGTGATCACTCAGTTCCTTGAAACGAAAATTTTCATGAAAACAGAGATTGTCTTGACTGATGAAATATTTCACAACAATAGGTTCGATCTTTCTCTTCCACAAGTGTCTCTTCAGTCTGCGGTTAGACATATTTCTATAAGAAATTTAGAACGTATTTATCCTAAGCATGGTCCGTTTGTAACTTTGATATAACAATATGTACTTGAGGTACATATTGGTACGTATTAATAATGTGTATTAATATGGCTCTAACTGATATCTTGAATTGCTTTTTCATTGTGGAGCTTAATATTTATATGTATTTACAATCTGCTACACATGAGTTCTTCCATTTATAAATTTCATATTACTCATATGAAATGCCAGTTTCATCTCCATTTTGTCTCTGACATTTCAAATTTAAAACATCTTGTTATTCGTTAAAGAGCATTATATATATATATATATATATATATATATATATATATATATATAAAACAATGTCACACATGTGATATTGCTACTTGTGTATTTTGATATGTACACGGGATTTTTCGTTGTTGCGATATTAGTTTTTCTTATAACAACCAATGTGTCTGTTTATTTTTTACTGATAATGGATCGATTAGAATGTAAGAAATCTATAATATATATATATATATATTAATTAATAAATTAGAAAGATCGCAAAATCACGCAAGGGAATTAAACTGTACTTGATATGTATGTGTTCACATTGTAACAGTATGATATGTTGCTGATTCGATACGAATGTACAGGATATGTGACAAAATACTTTTTCCATTCTTGCAACTCTTGTAGAGTCTGGAATGAATGATTTTGGGAAAACATTGAAATATGTTTACCGTCATACTGTTGCCCCAATTCTAAAGATTCTCATTAGACAGCTATAGCGATGAAAGAATAGATCACTGACGAAAAAATAAAAGTTATTAATAAAGGAAAGAAGTTACACTATAATTGTGTACTTTAATCAGCCTTTAGCGAAAATCATGACATACCTTTATAATTCCTAATTATTTCTCAATACATGACATATTATTCTGAAATTTTATTATTTCAGTTACTAGATATGAATGTGTTACGGTTTTCGTATATATTCTTATTTATTTCAGTTTCAATTCGACGTAATTATGAACGTTTATTACGAATTCGTTGCTGATTGTAGTATCAACGACTGTTTGTTTTTGTACAGTAGATACACTATTTTTAATATCGTACAAATATTTGTTTAAAATTTGTTCTTCGGATTTATATTTTCTCATGTCTAATAATTTTCCATTAGTTTTGTTTATTTCTACAATTTCTGATGTCCAGAATTTTTTACTACTCTTCACTTGGTGTTTTTCGTTTTCTTTGATCATTCCTATGTTCTCGTTACGTTTCGCTTGACGAGGAAGTGCATTTTCCTCTGTACGTTTCAAAAGAGAAAAAGGATGTGGATAATCCTGTGAATTTAGAGAATTTTTCAATCGACTACGTATCAAGAGACTTCTCTGTACTTTGTAAGGTCGACCTAAATCACGCGTTAGTATCAAGTCACAATTGTGACTTGATGTACCGATCAATAAATATCTTCTGTCGTTTTTTTTGTCTTCAATTATAGAATGTTTTATTTTATGTATTCCATTAAATTCTTCTTTCGTCGAAATCCGTAATAAGTTGATATCGTGAAAATCATATTTACTAATTTTAGAAGTTTTATAATTCAAAGAAGAATAATACGAAGCACTAGCGAATGAATCAGAATCTTTCGAAGTCAGTTTGGTATAATTGCCTGTCGGAACGTCTCTTCTAAGAGTATTACTTTCACGGAATATCGTGCTACGAATCATATACAATAATCTTCCGATCTTCATTATTTCAATTATTTTATTGATAAATGCAGTCATACGGTTGCCAATGATAAAAAATAGTTTCGAAATTAAACTTCTTTCGCGTTCCACATCGGAATGATAAGGCACATTATTCGTGCAAAGAGTTTCTAAGGTACTTTCTGTGACATCGTTACAGTGGGATAAACGTTTTGTAGTAATTTCTGCTTTCGTTATCGGATTTGAATAAATTCCGTTGTCTCCGTTTTTCTCATTATCTGAATAAAAAATTTTGATTTAAACTCAATTTTATACTTAATATTCTGCACAGAACTATGCAATTTTTAAAATTGTATTTTGATTAATGAAAAGCCATTGTAAAACGGAAAAATGTGGCAAATTACTTTTTCTCTTTTTAAATATAGAGTATTATGGTAACATAAAGAAACCAATTACCTGTTACATGTTTATGCAAATTTTTGAATGGGGGAAATATATTTGCCTTTAACAATGGAGCAGTTGTAGTTTTATCTTCTTTAAATGTCGCTTGGCATTGGTGATCAAAGCAGAGCTTTGGAAAATCCATTTTCTTTGAAAATATGTTCTCCGAGTGATCTCTTCCAGCAGTAATATTGTGCGCGATGGCACTTTTTAGAAGATTTTCTATCGACCTGTGTGTGTGTAAATTACTTAATTTTTCAATATCCGGATCGATGGTTACATTTATCTCTTTTTCATTCATTGCTATTTCCTTCTCGATTTTTTGTTTTTTTTCATATTCAATAAGATTTTTATCGTATTCGATATTTGTCATCAATGAGACAATGTGAAATTTTATTTTCTTCTTGGCTTTGCTCATTGGTACTTGATTTGTGCTTTGTTCTATCACGGCATCCGCAGTTGATGGCAAGATTTCGTCAGTTTTATCTTCCTGTTTATTCTCGCGTTTTCCTTTTTTTGATTTTAATATAATTTTTAGTAATGAAGCACATATGCCTAATGATTTTGATTCCGTTTCCTGCACACTTGAAATTGGTTCTTCATTTGTAACTGCAGTCGTAACTCTCTCCTTTTCTTGATTAGCTTCCTGCGACAGGATGTCTCGTAAACTTTTAATCTCGTCGCGTATTTCAATAATTTTATTTCTTTTCGCATACATGATTTTATCTTCTGTTTGTTTTTTAAATTGCTGTACATCTGACGAACTTGTAAATTCCTGCTGATTTATTGTCTGTTCACAGCTCTGAATCTTAATCGCATTTTGTGCTTCGCAAATGTTCTCGACATTGATCTTTTCGCTAAGCGTAACCGTATCACTCTCAGATTCTGTTAAAGTCTTCATCGATTCGTCGTCGGCGACGTTAATGTATGCCTTGGCCGTCCAACATTGTGCGCTGCATGGAATTTCGTTTCTTTCTCTGTATTTTTGCGCATTTTCCTCGTATCTCTCTGTGTCTATTCTCAAGCAGACATTCGACTTGATCAAAGATGATGCCTGGTATTCCGATTCTTCAACATTACTGACTGTCGTCCCGTCTATTTCGATAATCCTCGGTTGAAGTTTTTTTTTGTCCTCGCTAATACTCTCCTCCGACGTCGTCCTATAGCAACACGCGCAATTCTCCGTGCTGTAACAATGCTGTTCAGAAGTCGTGAGACTTTCCTTCGCCTGATCAGCACCGCCACCGTCTGGGTTTTTGGGAGGATTGCTATGCGTGCCAGCTAGAACAGTCTCCGGCTTACCTGTGCATGGCTTCAGCAGTAACTTCTTGGGACTTCGCGGTTTTACATAGGTGAACGGGTCTAGCAAACAAACATCTGGCGGCATCGTACTGTACAATCTCCTGGGAGCCTCGAATCTCGCTGAATAACATGGTTTGGAGAATTGTTGTACGACGCGTGTCGACAACGTCGGCGCTGGCAGCATCGTGCATCGTCTGCGATCAAATTCTGCCTCCACTTGACGGATTTTATTCTGAATGTTGCTCAACCGAGTCTCCGCGATCGCACGTTGAGATCGATACAGTGCAAAGTTTACATTTACTCGCTCATCGCACTCTTTTTGGCGTAACGCCGATAAGAAGTCTCGCAACTCAGCATCAGATTTGAGAGCGAGAACCGTCGGATCTATGAGATCGGTTGTCACCTTGATACAGAAAGAAAAGTGTGTAAAAATTAAATAGATATGCCTGAATTCGAATATTATTTCGATATCAAAAAGTCATAGTAATATAAGGAATAAAGTCATAGTGATGTGCGAGTGCTTTGCTACAGTTGATATTGCTATGAGATATCATTAAGGTCTTTTTCAATTTTCTTTTCTAATCAAGGTTCAACTTATTTCTCATCTTTTTCTAATTCCAGAATTGAAAAGAGATAATGAATAAGTTGAATCTCGGTCAAGAGTTAACCGTCAGTTATGAAACTGGGCTTAAAGTTATTATGAAATTATGATAAAAATTGCATCTCATTGTGACACTGCTATGATATACACACAGATTAAAGCTCAGTTTCAATTCACGGTTAACTTAATTACTTAATTTTCATCTTTTTCCAATTCTAAAATTGGAAAGAGACAGTGAATAAGTTGAACCTCGATTAAGAGTTAACCGTGAGTTGTAGAACTAGGCTTAAGATTAAGATAATATATTGGCTGCGTTCGGCAATATCGCTTGATGATGAATCCAAGGCATCGGAGGCATCCGAGCAACATTGCCGCATTGAGCGAAAGCAATCAATATGTGATGTTATTGTGATCTTTTGATCATCTCACAATGGACATATTCAGCGGACTCAACAATTGACTGAGTACTCGCTGTTATTAATGTATTCTTTTAAATCAATCAGCATTTTAATTCTGGAAGAGTACATAGCAGCGAGCGCTCATTCAACTGTTGAGTCTGCCGAACGCAGTACAATAACGTATGTAATTTATCCGTGACTATTGTGATATGAATATGACAATTTTTGCTATGAGGATATAAGTAGCATATATTAAAATTTCTCCAACAATTTGATGTTACCTCCACTCCAACCCCTTGAATCTCCATTATCTTCTGATTGATGAGTCCTTCAACCTGTACCTTCAATAGATTCATCTTCAGTTGTACTAATGTGAGGACCGGGATGACGTTAGGTGGCGGATTGGCCGTCATGTGCAGATTAATCAGTGTGTTTACTTGCTGCACATTCCTCGATTCCGTTAATAGCTGATCCTTGGTCAGGATGCTTATAGCCTTTTGCGCCTTTGTTATCGTCTCCTCCATTGTAGTGGTCACATTTGAGCCCGGCACTTTACGTAGCAACAGTCGTGTCGCAGCACAAGGTATGATGCCTTGCAATGATAGGAACTGTGAAGCCAAAGCTTGCAGATGTAGGGAGGCTGGACAGTTCCTTTGCGAGCAGATAGTATCATCGACGTTGGGCGTGCAACGATGCTCAACCGGATCGGTAGCGTCGTAACGACATCCGGCGTGTAACACGTTTCTAATCTCCATCGAGTCAACATCGCCTCTTTGGCCTCTCTGGCAGCATCCACAATTCAACATGGCTTCATGGGTGCGAATAAACGGATCGTAGAACGGCAAAGGCATGGGATAGGGATAGAACGGCGGCGGCGCGGGAGGTGGTGGATAACAGGCGGCGGGATAAGTTAATCCACACGATGGACCCGCTGGAACCGAGGATGTTATTTGAGGTGACATGGGCAAAGGAGGCATGGGCTGCTGCTGTTGTTGTTGGGACGCCGGCGATGCTGGGCAGTTGCTGGGCAGGATAAAGATGGGCGCGGCGTTGCTAACGCACGCACGAATCTGGTCCAAAATATTCTGCGGCAACTGGCCGCAACCGGGATGAGTCGGTGGTAAGCTCTGAAAGACTGGATGACATGGATTTGTTATTGGCTGCGGTATACTCGGTGGGCATTGGTGTGTCACTATATAAGTATCCGGCTGACAAACATGAGTGATAAGTCCACCTGGATAATAGATGAGAAAAATTAGAATAGAGTACAATCATATATTTAGTCATTTATTTCAGTCATTTATGTATATATATATATATATATATTTCTTGTTATAAAATTATTATTAAAAATTAGTTGACTCGCCTATATTCTCTGTATATAATATCTCAATTTTTACCTAATTATTACATACATTTTAAGAAAACAAAGAAAATCGATAATTACTCGTTTAATTAATTATTTATTTCGAAAATATTATTACTGATTTAATTATAAGAGAATATCTACCAAAAACTTGAGGCAGATTTGATTAATTGTTTTTAATTGATACTCTCTATTAAAAAACAGATAATATTAATAATTAATTTATTATTTTGAAAATATTATTATTAATATAACTGTGAAAGGATATAATTTATTTACTGTTGTATATTATAAACAATATTATAAATAAATTTTAAACAATTTATTTATTTTTCAATTGATGTCACTTCAAACAAACAAACAAATAAATATTTGTATATAGATACTTTTCATCTCTTCATTATATTATACAATGAATTCAACGGATAAAATTAAAATGAGAATAAATTCAGGATGGACATATTTTATTCAATTTTTTAAACATTTTTTAAAATAATATCTAGAAAATATCTTTTTATTAAATAAAGCGGTTTCGTCACTTTAATCAAATATATATTTGTAAAAAAGCACTCAACTTAAATTGTATGACATTAAATTATTACGTAATTTAGCATTTGATGGACATGATCGGTTTTGTACCTTGAGAAGTTCCGGAGCACGGACCGCATGCTGCAGTTTGCATCTGCTGAGTGCTGGTTTGCCGTTGTTGACATGTTGGAAAATTATACTGACTCGTCTGCACGGGTACGTTCTGACAGGGCGCGACCTGTGACATCGAGGCCGCGTTACAGGGTAAATTAATCATCGGTACCAGAGACTAGATCATTGATTTGCTTTAACGAATTTAGATCCCGGCTGCAGCTGTCGTGCCAGTTCGTTCTCCTTCATGATCAATAATGCATTATTCTATTCGTAGTAAGTTTGACCATAATTTACGAAAATTACACTTGAAAATTTAGATTTTGAATTGTAAATGGAAACGTCAAGCACGAGATGTTCGGTGCTTGTCGTTGCCTTCGTTAAGATTTGAAGTTGCAGCGATCTGTCAAAATAAAATCATCCTATCGATAATTAAATAATGTTATTCAACAAAATTCATTTATATGTAATAGATAATATTTAAGTCATGGTATAGAATTCTACCATAATTTTAATAAGTTACGTTTATAAATACGGTGTATAATGTTTTCTATAAGAATTTTGCGATTTGTGCTTTGTCTTCAAAGTTTCAAATTCATTATGGCGAGAGAACATTTTTCTCTCAGCATTTAAAGTCCGAGACTCACGCGTCACCTGGTTAAAATAAAATTCAATTAATTATATAGATCCGATTATACTGAGTAATTTCTTTAACGGCGATAATCTTTATATAACGCAATTTAAACTTACTTCCACTTTTCTCAAGATCGAGACCTTTTCTCTGATTAAATGTCGATGAAAATGTACTTAAAGAGACGACGACGTTTTCTTAAATGGTTCGTCACTTCTCGGCGTGATAAACTTATTTACGACGCCATTAAAAACCGATAAAAACTGGTTCAAATCGATTAAATCGAAAAGATAAAAAATGTAGCTGAATATTTTATCATTATTTAATATAAAATTTACGGTGATGTCATCTTTTTTTATCTACACTTAATTTTGGGATTTTTTTTTAAATACAAAAGGCGAGAAATGATGAATAGATTGAATAAGTAATAATATTTAACATATGTGCAAATTTAATAACTAATTTATTGTAGATAATATAGAAAGAATAGAAACTACATTAGATTTCCGAAGAATTACTGATTCTGAAAAATGTTAAAGACAGTTATGACAGTTATTTGTATTTCACACAAGACTAATCGACTCGTGTTGATACAAGTTTTCTTATCGGTCAGATAAATAAATGCGTGGAGGGGAGATCTGTGAAAGTGTAACGAAGCACGTGAACACTTCTTATTAGTTGTAAGTGGAACGTGCTGAGAGATACTTTGAGTGAGTTTAGAATCCGCTGATAAAGTCTTTAATTATGTTATGTTTAGATAGTCTTTATAATCATGTGCGAGCTATGTATGTCACCTATTTAATTATTAATTGATTGAATTAATTGATCGCTCGTTTACATCAACGTCTATGTTGCATTTTAACTCATTCTCGAGAGGCTAACGACACGGTTAAAATGTTTTTTAATTATTCCGTCGCCCGCTGACTCGTTGCACTTCGTGACGATAAACATTATTAACGCGCGCAGCACTCGTCGCGACAACGTTATTAGAACGAGCGGGCTCGCGTAAAAAAATCCTCATAATTCTCGACTTTCCGGTTTTAAGCGCGCGCTCTTGCAGTGCCGGTGTCCTTAATTGCTACCGTGTTTTATTACAGCGATATTATTTTCCCTTTCGCTATGGCCGACCCAGATCCCTGTACGAAGTCGGGGAAACTCGTGGAGAAGTGCGAATGCAAACATTGTTACTTCATAAAGTGGATATTGATACCGGAGATGATCCATGGTCGTTATTTCTGTGAGCCTGGATCTAGGGAGTTCGTCGAGCTCGATTCCGTCGACGTGGAACACCTAGACCGGAAGATCAGTCGCGAGAACATGCTACATCGGGTGATGGCACGCGTAAAGTTTTCCGGAGTAACATGTAGCTTTCCTCTTATTATCAAATTGCTTAAACATATGGAAACTATGCCACCCGGCCCATTCTTGAACGAGGAGATGTTTTACAGCAAGATGACGCTTAACTATGGAACAGACGGCACTTCGAAGTGTTACGTGTCCGATCTAGGTCGATTCAATGATCAGGCTGTTATCGTATTGGAGGATCTGACCGCGGGTGGTTACACACAAATAGATGAAAAATTAGATGAGGATCACCTGAAGTTGTGTATGAAAGCTTTGGCGACGTTTCATGGCAAGGGATTGAAACTGAAGGCACATAAGTTTCCTATTTTCAGGGAGTTCTATGCGAAACTATCTGAACCGATTGACTGGTTGCATCTCAATACAAGTCCTGGCAGGTATAATTCGATTATTGTTTGTACGTACATTTAGTATTAAAAATTACATCTTTATTTTAAAAATATGCAAATTATATGAAGTGAGAACATATCCATATACACATATTGTCGATTCTTGATTCTTTTCAATAATAATAATAATAATAATGTAAATAAATTAATATTAAATATATTATAATATTAATTAAAAAATAATATAGTTGAAAAGATGTATGTATAATGCAAGTACAATGCAAGTAGCTTACTTAGAATCCGTTGGATCATGTATATAACGTATCTTTAATCTTGTATCATTTGCAGAACTAGTCCGTTGGATCATCTATATAACATATCTTTAATCTTGTATCATTTGCAGAACATCTGAACTTATAGTTGAATCAACATTGGATAATCCTGAGTGTTTAGACAGTTCATTATATTCCGCATTGTCAGTTGAGGCAAGTCTCTCCGAGAAAATAAGAGCAAAACACAACATAACGACCAAACTCGAGTTTAACGATTTTTGGACCATCTGCCACGGTAATTTCACACGGAATAACTTGTTGTTCAGGTACGAGAATGGGTATCCGAATGACGTAAAAGTAATTGATTGGAGCACAATGAGGTACTGTTCACCATCGATTGATTTCGGTCACATTCTCCTCGAAAATCTGCCCGACGACAATAATCTGGTGAAAGTTAAGGCATTTTGCCAGAATATGTTAGAGATTTATTTAGACGTCGTGAAAGATGTGTATCTAGAAGTAGATCGCGAACTCTTAGAACGAGACATTATCGCCAAGTTACCGTTTGCGTATGGCATGATTGAAAATCGGATGCTCAGAAAAACAGGGATGATGTTGCGTGCGCTCGATCAGTTAGGCAGTTTTGATTAAAATCGCTATCGTCGTTTGATTACAGTTATTTAATCCTTTATAAAGTCTTCACGATATTTGTTCCATGTATTAAATTTCTCACCATTTTACTGTGCATATTCGATAGCAGTGTACAAGAATAGAATATATCAAAATGAATATTACAGATTTAAGTTCAAAAATTTACTTTTATCGCTATATTTTTGAGGAGCATTCTTTCAAAATATGTTTTGTTCAAAATTTGTAATTTTCATAAAATCATAGAAAGAAACTGCGCACACAATAAAATTATGCATTTTACAGAAAATAACAATATGTCAATCAGTAGGATGTATGATGAAATATTAAACAAAATTACTAAACAATTGCTAAAAATGTTCAACAAATACATTTTGTTTGTTTCCAGTTAAAAAACATAATGCATTTCGAAATGTCTATGTTTTTTCAGCATATAATTAATGATGAAAAAAATGCTTTCTGAACATCTTAGAGTAGCTTATAATAGTGAGTTTTTCAACATTGAACATTACGCCATCTCTAATTAAAAAAATGAAATTTTGGACAAATGTATTTTATATTTTAATTTGAGCTAAAACGCAAAGCCATCGACGCAAAAAAATATGAGTAAGATTTCAGGGAAGTGTTGATGCACATCTAAGTGACGCTTATCAAAACTTTATAAGTATACTTCTAAAATCTTATTCACATTGAATTTTTTTACGTCGATAGTTTTGCGTTTTGGCTCCAGAATTCAAATTGGACAGGTTTGATATATACTAATAGTGTTCGGCGATGAAATGCGGCATAGTGTGTTGCTTGGAAAGTCTACTCCTCTTTTATTTTATAAACAATATGATTAATGTCATTTGAGTTTAGATTTTCATTTCATGCAGAATGATGATGATGATGAATTTTCGAGATTTTCAAATACGAATAAATTATTTCATGACATGTGTCTTTATAATGTTATTAATAATGTTATTATTAAAGATGAGAAATTAATGTCATATACGCGTAGTATAAAAATTTTTATTATTGTATTTCTTTGTTTTGTAGACAGCTTATTAGACTTGCAGGATTGTTTTTATATGGCATATGCACATCGTACCACAGCTGCTACTGTGATATACAATATCAGTGTCCGGCGATGAAATGCGGTATAGCATGTTGCTTGCAAATGCAAATTCGTATTGTTACTTTGGATTTACTTTTTCTTTGCTCTTTCAATACTGATTACCTAGTTTAATATTTTTAGATTTATTTGTGTCATTTTTATTTTCTAATAATACTATTCTATTAATTTGCGTTATGCATTTCTCGAAATATATCAGGATAATTTCAGGATGATTATAAATTCCAAAATAACTACGCAAATAAATTAGTATTATCATTGAAAAATATCTGAGATTATAATTACAACGATTGAACTTATAAAGCATTTTTATTTTTTTCTTGATATACAAATCTTGATATATTTTGATTTGCAAGAATTATATGTTGAAAAATTCCATTAGTACAATAAAGAATTGCAACGAGTGAGTATTTTTCTTGTTAAAAATTTCCATTTTGGATTAATAGAATTATATCTGGTTGTCTTTTCCGAAGGAATTATTAATTACGTTACCTCTATCTCTGAGTCGTTTCCGCAGCTCCGGTTTGCTCCGGCGTGATATTTCGCGAAGCTTGAGGTTGAATTCTCACTGGTCGATGTACGCCGTGGCTCGATTGGTACAGGAATATCCAATATAAAGCGGCCACTAAAAAGACCAGGATGATGGCAAAAAGGAGCATCCGTCTTGCTCCACAAGTGGACTTCATTGCAACCGTTATGATAGGAGGACATGCCGGCAGAACTTGTTTTGATGGAGCGGATTTCTGCTCTTGCATCGATGCATCATAGCTGTTGTTATACAGGCAAGGCGTCCTTGTCAAACCCCACCCCATTTGGAATTTAGTAATTTTGACGATTTTCTGCCGAAAAAGGATATAAGCCAAATTATGTAGAGGTTTAATCGAGCCGAACTCAAGTCAGATTATCTCGGTCATGACAACTAACGATCGTCTGATCTTGTACATGATTGCCAATCGATTTGTACATACATACAATGCAATCGATAAACAAATTCAAAACACGCGTTTTTGTAGAATGCTGTAAATATTAATAAAATATAAAGTATAAAAAAAAATCGAATTATAAATTAAAAATTTTAACTATAAGAGACTTTTAAAATTAATTTGTACACGGAAAGAACGATTTTGCTGAAATATTAAAAAATTTAGTTAGATATAAATCTGAAAATAATTTTGTTGGATTATTAAAATAATTATATAGGGCTCAAGTTGCTTAAATATCAAAACTTTTTGTAGCATTGCTCTCATCATGCTTGAATTTCCTACATAATTACTTTAATGGTCGAACAAAATTATTTTCATATCTATCTATTTACATTTTTAGATATTTGAGCAAAATTATTTTTTTTTATATAAATATTAAAAAAAGAGATTAATATGCGAACAAAATATTTTGTTATATATAATA
>Ga0157364_1003299_pt1 | contig 15594 bp, 19 predicted proteins | sample AttsexASBM2_FD_111476 | JGI IMG/M metagenome (GOLD analysis project Ga0157364, IMG submission 111476) | Fungus gardens microbial communities from leaf cutter ant in Ribeirão Preto, State of São Paulo, Brazil - Atta sexdens ASBM2 | ecosystem: Host-associated > Fungi > Mycelium > Unclassified ...
GACACTGATGCTTGCGGTTCTAGTGCGACCATGGCAAGGTGATGAAGCTCTTGATCGCGACAGTTTTCTCAAGCCTGAAAACAAATGTTGCCAATGATATGTAATAAAATATATTCATTTAATCATTTTCACATCAAATTATTCATTCAGAAAATTTCAGAAACTTTGCTAACTTTATATAACAAAACGGACATTTAATGTAATAAAATTAATATTTATAATTTCTATTAAACTTAAAGTTATAAAGATAAATGGATACTAATCATGCACATATTAAAATTAATGACTAAAAATCATATATTACTTTCAGTCTCCGGCGTTGATCCCGTAACTGACACGGTTCCCACAACATGAGATATGCAGCGATCCATGCACATCTTTAATTCCTCAAACTCCTGATCGGTGAGATGCTTCGTGTTTTGTGGTTCGCATACTGTTATTAAAAATTCCAGACCTTGATTTGCCCATCTAGGCCTCAAACCACGACCACGCTCGCATCTTGTTCTCACGAATTCCATCCATAATAGTGCAAACGATACTAAACCCCGCGCTAGAATAGCTTTCTCTTCTAGCGAGAATAGTTTACACATTTCCTTGTGAAAATCAAAGCCCATTTTATAAGCTTGATGGAGGATCTCGCGGATTCTCGATCGTAAGGGCAACTGGTCATTCTCGGTATTTAATTGTTCCACTTTGTTGGCTTCGTTTTGAAAATCCTCGATTACCATCGTTATACGATGTCTCAAATCCAGGACTATATTCTATATAAGTATGAACATGAAGATTTGGTTTTTTAATAGTTACAAAATCGTTTATATAATCTTACCTTCAACAATTTTAATGATTCCTCCAATTCCTGATCGCAGACAGGCCATTTTTCAATGTCACGTTTCAAGCATTTGGCGAGATTGATGCTCTTCACAATCTTCTCCCGACTCTCTACAAACATTCCTTGCCATTCGCGACCCACATTCATCTGATGCAATCTAAGCATTCATTACAGAAAAAACAGTTCACAAAAGCAGCGAAACTGAGATGAATAAATGGAAATTTTCTCTTACTTGCTTGACAACTCGTCATCTTCCTCTTCGAAATTTGCAATTTCCCGTATTTCGCGAGTCCGTTCGACGAAAAATTCATTCACTTGTTTGATCATCGTACGCGCAATCTTACTACAAAAAATATCTTTCATATCAAATGTATAAAACAATGCAAATTAAAATAAAGAATATTTAATAATAATTTAACTTTTATCGTTTTCTCTTAATTATATTAATTCCATTTAGTTAATTCTATTAATATTATCTTTTCAATATAATTATATAAAAAATATCTACTCATCTTGATAATTTACTTACTAGAATTTCACACCAGCAATTTTGTATCCATCACTTATATTTCCAGCAATGGATTTGACAAACAACCACTCGTCCATAATTAGATTTTTGTGGAAGCTGTCATGTTGTACCATGTCTACCCACTGCTGAAGATAATCAAGATACACTTCGAACACGGCCCTCAAGCTCTCGTCGAAGTCCTTGACGTCTTCCTCGAACAAACTCTCACAAGCTTGATCACTGGCGACAGCAGCACGAGAATGTGCGGAGAATCGATCGCGATGGATGCAAGCAATCCTGAGACCTTCACGAAGCTCCCGCATGAGTTGTCGAACTGACAATGGACTTGGTTGCTCCGGCTTCTGTTCCAGTCTCATCCTTAAAAATTCATGGACAACATCCAGAGGCACACGCGAAAGAAACACAAAAGCTGCCCTAAGAAAAGAAATATTATTATAATGCAAATCGTTTATTTTAATCAATAGCGTAACATAGTTTAATATTATCATTTCTTTCGATTTCAACTAAAAAAAAATTATCTAAAATGTTTCAATCAGTAGTTAACAATGTTTTAAAAACAAAAAAAACACAGTCATATAGACATTTATTTTCCTTTTGTTTAATCTAATTAATTAAATTTTATTTGATAAAAGTACAAATTTTTATGTCTTTGAATCAAAATATTGTGATAAAAAACACAATATTTAAACTAAAATAAAAAAATATTAAAAATCAAGAAATCTTTTAATAAAAAATTCTACGCACCTGTATGATGGTAGATTCAATTGCTTCGCCTCAGAGCTCCAAATACCATACCGTCGTAATTCTTTATCACCTTCATATTCTTCATTCACGCTATTATCATATCCCTCGTTATCATTTTTTTCCAAAGTTAACCTTGCTTTTCTCAATATAGATGTATGTAATCGATCCAAGAAATTCAAACTTTTCCGGAGACCTCGCGTTTTAAGTACGTCTTCAATGTATTTTCTAAGCACAAAAACAAGAACAAAAATTGTACGTCATTATATAGTTTTCATAAGTCATATATTTCTAATATAGCTAATAAGTATTAAAATATTAAAATTTCATTTAATTATTTGGAAATAAAATAAGGATACAAAAGAAATTTCTAGTAAATTTTATAATGTAAATATAAATATCAAATTTAATAATAATTAAAAATTAAAAACAGATTTTGATACATTAAGTATACATTTTTTAAAACGTACCTGTAGGCGTGTCGATCAAATTCAACTAAATAAAAATCGAGACGATCGACTCTTTCATCCTCAAAATACGAGAACGAGGTTTCTGGAGTAGGTGGCAGTGATTGCGATATAAATGATAGACCTCCGATCGAAGAATTATTGCTGTTATTGCTGTCGGAAGGACTGGAAGTTTCATCCTGTTGAGGTAGTTCGAATCGCACCATGGATTGTCGCTCCGTAGAATCGACGGTATCTGAAGATCGCGAACTAAAGATAGGAATAATTGATTACCCAAGTTTCTATATCTCAAGTTTCTTACATCAAAACTTCCAAAGCATCTTATTTTTCAAACACATTGCAAAATGAAATAAAATTCCATTTCAAATACAATTTAGAGCTATTGTCAGGAGTAACGCGATTCAAATCAAATCATACCTAATGCCGGAATCGTTAAAGTCGTCCTGTTTCTTCTTGCTATGTAGCATCATAAGTAATCTGCCTAATATCTGCAATTTGAATCGATGGTGTTTCGTCATATTGTACCAGAGGCACATAGCTTTCACCCTGTCAGTGAATTCCGGGCTTTTGTATAACGGATAATTAACGGCGAACACATGAGAGGATGGATACAGAGCTTCCGCGACTTCCAAGCGAGCCAGTAGAGCTTCCACTTGCTGCAATGCTTCTCCCTGTGCACGAGCGCACGCACGGCAGTACATGGAGAGACAACCTGGACATACGCCCAGCTCGATATTTGAACTTGAACCGGAATTCGTGGATCGATCGCTCGCAATATCACCGGGGCTGACGCAACTCGAGCTTCCCTCTTGCGCGTCTTCTCTTTCTGCGATGGGATCGTATCTATGCAATAAAAAAATTGCGTTCTCTTAACGCTATCAATATATAACTGCTACCATTCTTCTTTTTGTATTTAAAATTATTATGTATCGCAAATTTTTCCTTGAAGATTTTCCTTCAAATACATTTCCGCTTACCTATACTCCATTATTTCTGAAAGTAAACCCTCCACTGCCTCTCGTTGGCGACAAAGATATTCATCCTGCGCTATCAGACTACGGTCAGCGTGATGTGCTTGCAATTCCAGCCATATCAAGTCCTTTAATTCGTTCTGCCATCGAGTCTCCTCATGACTCATTTGACGACGACAATTATTCCGTTCTGTGCTTCCCTACGCAATTAAAAAAAAAGATAATTTTGTCAGTAATTAAAAATAAAAATATAAAAATAAAAAATATAACACTGTATTGATAATAAAGTGCATTTGATTTAGCTCAAGTTTATTTTGCAATAAAATATTTACCAATTTTATCAAAAAAGAGAATGTATCATGAAAGATTTCTCTCTCTCTGAAGCTCTGTGTTCTCGGCGACTGTGCGCGTAAACATTCTTCATTTATCAACACGCTTTGCTCGCTGTCTTCACGCTCCACCTTCTTTTCCTCGACGTCAACGGGTTTAGATCGTAAGCAGCGGAATCTATTTCTAGTCTCGACCTGCGAGAAAGAGCATATTTATTGACCAAATGCCAAATATATCTGCAAAAAGGTAAGAACGACTGCGTTTGGAAAATAACATTTGATGGATCGGGAAAAAGGATGTGATTCATCAGAAATGTGCATTAATCATAGGACAATTGTTGAGTTTTTTCCAAACGTAGCTAATACTCAAAATTACTTCTCTGCTTTTTTTGAACCTTGATTTGATTTGGTGTCGATACTGCTATCTCGCCGATAGATATACCGGCATAATTGTGGGCAGCCTCTACGTCAAGCTTCAGGTCCCTTTCGTTGCCCCGCAATAGTTTTAAACTTCTCTTGCTTTTCCTGCCCTCTTTCACATCTTCCTTCGTCTCATCCTCATAATCTTTGTCCGCTTTATCGCACATTTCGTTAAAGATGATAGTGTCCAAAGTGTTGCGTCGATGGATAGCTGTCCTTGGTTTAGCTTCTTTTTCTACTGACTTAAGATCGCTGCAAATGACAAAGACTAAAGATAATTTGCATATTTTATAGCCACTCGTATGACAATCAAATTAGTGACTGAGTTAATTTATTTGAAAATTCTGCAAAGCAGAAAAGCAATTTCTCTGTACGTTGAAAATGTTTCTTATGTAATTTGCAATTTTCAAAACTATTCATCGTCTAACACTCTTTATCCTTAGGAGATTTCCCTTGTCCCTTGGAAATTTGTGCTATATATCTATATCTTAAAAAGTATAAAATGCATATAGGACGAAAAGAAGCTTTATGTTTTAAAATTATTTGTTAAATTCAATTTGTGTTTCATCGCAAAATAACGCATCGCAAATATGCCAACTGAAACGCATCTAATAATAATTGGACTCCCAGCGATTCTTCGCGGATTTAATTTGCAACTCTGTTGCACGCACCTGCCTGACGCAAGCTTATGCTTCATGTGCCTTTTCTTACGATTGAGACGAGTCCTAGGCGGTGTGTGTCCGTACATATCCGACATCGCTTGTAACGAGTCTTCGAACTCATCAATCGGCGGACTGATTGAATCATTCTTACTGTAAATAAGATATTTAATCAAATATAAATTTCCGCCGGAAGCTTTATCGCCGATTGTCGTCGGGAAATTTTATAGAGACGGGATGTTGCTTCAGAAATAAAAACATTATCATGAAATTAATTTCAAAATGAAATGGGTATATAAGAGTCAAGTACAGTAGTTGGAGCGCAAAAATCTTTTTATTCTTGATATTACTTCTTATAAATTAATTATCTTATTTCTTATAAATTTACTTCTTGTAAATTGGTTAGCTTATCATGAAAACTGTACTCATAAATTCTCTCACGCATTCAAACCTACGCATAATTCTTTTGAAGAAAATTTATTAAATGAATAGTAACTTATATTAAATGAAATGTTAGTTTGCAGTATGGCATATTTAGATTTGCCTTGAGTGCTCCTTAAATATTATGTTATCTTTGTTTAACATTCAGTGAATAGCAAAGATATCAGGATGAGAATCTGAATACAGTTTTAGTAATTTGCCAGTAGATTTAGTAGAATATTATGGTGGATTGACATTAATTCTTTCGGACAGGGGACATTAAAAAAAATGTTTATTCGAAATAATGATTTTAGTAAATAATAATGTACTAAAAGTTTATTTTTTAAATAGTACTCAGTAATCACTTACCCGAAGATCGACATTACATTCTTTACATTTAAATCTATAGATTTTGTTCATTATTTTCATCGCTTCTATAGTACAAAGAATACATTTTTTTATCTTGATAATTTGCATCTTTTTCGATATAAAAAGGAAAGTCTTGCTGTCTAGCTGTCAGATGTAAAGGATTAGATAATTCATTTATCAATTACAATTTTACGCTTTAAATCATATTTCTCAATGATATTTTCAATTAGTTGTAGTTTAATCAGAAAAAAGTGGATTTAGATTCATCTCCTAATTATTAAAAACAAAATATATTATAGAAATGATTATAAAAAATGATTATAAAAAATGGTTACATAAATTGTGTTCGATTTTTGCTATCAATCCGTCACGTTCCGTTAATAGATTCCATTATATTTTTGTAGATTTGCTGCTAATTAGTAATCCATTTCGAGAAATCTGTTTTTGATAGAATTATCTATTTGAACAAATCTATTTCATTAAGCAAAATCTATTTCATTGACAAATCTATTTCATTAAGTAAAATGTTAAAAATACACCAGCAAATTCTACCAAAATAAGATTGGCATCATTCTACTGACTTAATATCGACAAAATTTGTAATAAACATTTTGCAAAATCTGTTTTCAAACCTGATTTGGCTACCTTTGATAAAAATTGAACAGAAGATAATAAATTAAAATTGCAAAGTAAAATAGCGGTAAAAGTAACGATTATTATAACATTTAATATCTAAAAGAATCAGAATTTTTTTTATAAAAAAAATGCATAAAAAATTTTGTATAAAACAATATTGCTGTGAACAATTAATGTTTCCTTCCTGATAGTATTTATTACATACCACAAAAACAACCATGAATACAAAAACTTTTTTAAATCTTCATTTCTTGAGTGGCATTCTTTCAAAAGAAATTAAAAGACAAGTAATCACGAATCTCTCTGTACACCGACGAGCAAAAGAGAAGCGACGTGTCTCGCGCGATAAATTGCCAGGAATTCGCAATCGGGAATCTCCGTCGTCATCGATGCCTTGTCGCCGGATTATCACATTAACGGAATGAATAACGGGAATCGTTCGCGACTGATTCGCGCGGCCGGCAACGATCAACGGTAAATTCCTATCATGCGCCAAGTAGCTGAAATCTAATCCGATACTGGTTGTCTTGCGATATGTAAACAAAGGGCCCATCACCGAGAATGATGGATCTGCCGGTCGCTCCGTCAATCCGGAGCCTTTCGGAGTTCGCGTTTGACCGTGGCGAGACACGTAAAGCCACGTGTCGCTGGCTGGACATCGATCGCCGGGAACCCACCTGGCATGGTCGACGTCTTCGTCGGCGAATTCGCTGCCAGGAACTCTTGCGACACGACTCAATCTAAGGTCTCGACGCATCATCGTCGCTCGTCACTACCTCACCACTAACGTAACAAAAACGCGCACGTCGTCACTATTCATTGCCGATCGTCACGACGTCATTTCGTGAAATCGGAGAACGCAGGCGCCACCAGCGAGCGTATGTCGATATATCGATAATTGGCAGAAGCGGGAATTTTCAAATAAGATCAAACATAAGAGTTGATACTAACATATAAAATTGTTTGTATCTCAGAAATGGTTAAGCTTTCTACGTTCACTACGATTTTTTTTACTGGATACTGCTGTGTATTATCTACTATATAAATGTCGAATGGTTTATTTTGCATACCCTGTATATTGATAAAAAAAATGCTTTCCATCTTATTCTTCGATTTTGAAAAATGTTTAGGAATCTGGATTATCTTATATCTCTTTCGTGGGATATGGAATAATCAACTATTTCAATTAGGATCGATAGCTCTTTTTTTTTTATATGAATTTTTTTTATTTAAACAATCTCTAGCTTTCTCAGAAAAGTACAAGTAGTTTTCATTATATCCTCGCACCAACAAATAATATTGTTTAAAATACAATGTCTATGCGTCTCTCTGCATCTTGTGTTTATATCTCGTGTCTTCGATGGTTAATTTAATAGCTCGATAATATTGCTACGAGGATCCCCTAATAGTTGCAGAAACGGAAAAAGGACGCGAATTCTATCATTACAATATCGCCGAGCTTTGCGTCTCAGCTTGGAAAGGAGGAAGATGAAAAAAAAAAGGAACGAAACGCATGCCTGGCGCCAAATATACACATTTCGATGTTTCAGGAAGGAGAAAATGATATAGCACCATGTTTATGTATGTACGTGCGTGTGATATCTTCACGAGGGACATGCGATATATTTTGATAGATTTTGCTACTTTAAGACTACTACTTTCATGTCTGTGGCGAAGTACGAAGAACTGGATAACGTTATTTAACTCTAGGAGACACTTTGAAGATCCTTCGAGGAAAGTGATTCTGAATGTACGATGTTTCCGTTGAAATTTCCTGAACAGATTGCCGAGATCTCAGATCTTTCCATTCTTAAAGATCTAAAGTCCGTATTCATAGTCGAATCTTATATTTAAGATTTTATCTTTAGATGCCCAATAAAATAATTCGTAGAGCATCTAAAAGATTTAAATATAAGCTTTAAATATAAGAGGCTTGACTATGAATACGAGTATAAATATTAATTTAATTAGACAAACCCACAATACACATTCAATTTATTTAAAATAGTTGAAGTGATAAACGTCATGAAACAAACGAACAAGCGAACGAATTCGCTTTTCACCTATATTTGAATTTACATCGTGTACATTTTGCAAATATGGCAGAAATTAAGTCGAATCCTAGAGTTAAGCACGTTCCAGGGGACAAACGCGAAAATGAAAACGCGAATTTTGCGAAGAAAGGAAGAAGATCAAGGTGCGATCTTCAAATCAATAGTTCGAATCAAATATCTAATGAATCTAATCCTATTAATCGACGAAACAAAGTAAGTCGAGGAGCGGGAAGCACTTTGTGGGGAATTCTTCTGGAATGTCTCAATAAAAATTCAGTTTCGCCAAAGAGTATCGAGACGAACTTTCAAGCTTGTCCTCACCTATTTCATCGATTATCGAAATATTATCGTGCAATCTCTTTAATTGGTAATAATCTTGTTTTTTTTCCATCTTGTTACACATATATCTAATTGCAAGTCTATATACTCAAAAATTGAAAACTTAAAAAAATTGGAATTTTTCTCAAATTATATTTGCTAGTAAAAAAATTTGATTATTTTATTGTTGAATTCAGAAAGTAATTAAAAATAATTTGAATAAAAAAGTTGAATTTGTAAATGTTCTTTTATCGTAAATTACGACCAAATTTACGTGCTAGATTATCTTAAGAATATAAATTGACGATTATAAAATGTTTTCTTTTAGTTCTCGTTCAATATTATCTGCATAATAATAAAATAATAATATCGCTACTAGATTGTAAACATTAATATTAATAATATAACACTACTAATTTGTATATAAATTTTTAATATTAAATATAATCAAAAAATATCTATCGCGTTATTACTTCTGTATTTTTTCCTCCTTTCTGTTTCGCATATTGTTATAATGCGCGGGCATATCATAATTATGTAGCAAAGTACAAATTTTTTTGTGATACGGTGCGACTGTTTACATTTCGCGATCTTCTTTCCTACGTGAAACTTACACACATTTTGTCCATATCACACTTGCTATCGTTGTTCGTTTTGCATTCCGTCATGTGAAAAATTGGCAGCGTCTCGAGGTTCGAGTTTTCGTTAGTTTTAATCCCGTTGCGTACAAAACATTCTCTTAAGGGCGAAAGATTTTTTTTAAAATTACAATGGCATATGACCGCCATAAATGTGTTTTCTCTATCACTCGGCATCTCTCTCTCTTTTTCTCGCACACACATTAATTATCTCCCTTATCACATTCTCTCCCTCTCTTGCACTCGTTCCCTCATTCTTTCGAAAATCTTGGTAGCTAAAGCCATTCGGCGGGTACCGCGCGGTACTTCGATCTTGTATTGAAGGTATGCAGAACAAATTTTCTATGGCGCGATATCTTTACATCTCTTTCTTTCAGCTAATCGTTATATTAGTACTATCTATAGTACTTCGAGATATATATATATATATATATATATTTATATATATTTATATGTATATCAAGTAAAGGCCACGAGTGTGTTCAATATAAAATCGCTAATATGTTATCGAAACTCATTCGTACGAAAATAGTTCGGTACGGTTTTATCGATAGTAAATAGGCCATGCCATCGCTTATGTTTATTAATCCGAAATGACGGATTGCGCCGCAATAGTGATCTGTGTGTAATGTACAAGAAGACAATCGTGACATGCGATTTATAAATACGATGAATAAAATATTCATCTCAAAACAGGAAATATTGGAATTTTGAAAACACAATATATATATATTAAAGATTCATATTTTGTTCGCATTTTTCTCTAAACATACATACATATATACATAAAATTAATTACTTATTTGATAAATAATTGTTTAAGAAAACCCTAAATTAATCTTTAAAAACAAAAAATACAACCGGATGTCATGAAATGTCTCCTTGCTTGGAACGGTCGCTGCCCAATACGAACTTTAAGATGGATTATGTCTAAATTTTTATCTAACTCATTACAGTATAAGCCATGTGCCTTATTTCGATTCCTCTCTGATCGATATTTGGTGTAATTACAAATCGCCGATCAACTAATGAATGTCAAGAGTACAGCCTTCTGTTTAATGGCCCGAATTAAATGTACAATAGAAGAAAACCGTTCGTAAACAGGTAACGACCGCAATTGCCGTCGCGATGCATCAGCTGAGGTGCAAATAGTGATAGTAGCGTTGATGGCTTCTTGAAAATAAATCCTTATTACCGAGGACGGACGATATCGCATGACGGCGCGATAAAAACTGCGACGGGCAGGGCAGCACCGGTAGATAACCAGCAGTTAAGTATCGCGTTTCGCAACGCGAAGAAATGACCGGCAGTAATACTTATGATGAGGCGAGACAAAGCACCTAGCATCTCGATAGTCGGGATGATGGTTTATCGATGCGCCGAGAAAGGTTTAAGTAACGGTAACGAATTCACTACCGGAAATTTTCTTGTCACTTGAACGCAAAGTGCCTTTATCGAAACAAGAATATCATTACGCTAAATTATTAGAGTAATATTGATTTTTGCTATTAAGAGACAGTTACAAGAATTACTAGCTTCACAAGCAAGGCACTTTTGCGCGAAGTAGCGAGAAAATTTACTCGCGCTCCTGAGACGGGTGACGATTCCGCGATACAGCCAATCATGCAGCGTTAATTAACGTGGAAATTATATGTGGAAGACGGCGCGCGAGTCGCTCACTGTTGTCGCGTTTCTTACCTTAAAAAGGTAAAATCTTTGATTATCAGTTTGCATGAAGATATAGAATTGTCATCAAGCTAACGTAGGCGTAAATATTGATTATTCTCGATATACGATAGTTACGGTTGTAACTATCAACTTTCATTCGCGCAATTTTTGAGAAAAGTTGAAGTGTAATTGATTGATAATGTATGTCTGCTATTCAAATTATTCTATTTATACATTTATTGTAGAATCTATACCTCTCTCTATTTCTCTCTCTATCTTATTAATCGCTTTCTTTTTTTCTCTCCTTCTCATTTTCATTTTACTGCATTCTTCGCAAAAGTCAGGTGAGAAATTGAAGATAGAAAAGGACATGTATAAGGTAAGTGATTAGATGCACGCACATTAATTTACATGTTCTCGAATTGATCAACGCGGCGTTTGGTGTTGCCCTTGCGAATTTCGCGAAGCGTCTTGTATTTGTCGCGGCCCTGACGCACATTTTCCCTGTGGATCTTGTCCATCACCGTCTCCTTGGACTCGTCACGTGACTGAGCGAGATCCTGCTTTAATGCCTGTCAATAAAAGCAACATTTCATTGTAACAATATATACAGTAGAATTTTTTGCAAAGTTTGCATCAACGTATTTCCATATTTTAAAGAATAAAAGCAATTAAAAAAAATTTAACTACGTGAAATTACAAAGTTATTTAAAATAAGAAATAAAATCTGAATAAAATATACTAACGTTGTATATCAACGTACCTTCAATTGATCGTTAAGACGTTCACTTCTCTCCGCTAAAGTGCGTCGCTCTCCGACAGGATCGATTATTGATTCGTCAGTCGCGAGGTCCTTAGTAACGTCTCCTTGAGGAACTTCGTCCTCACCCTCCTCCTCACCCTCTTCGTTCTCCTCGACGTGATGATGATGTGGAGTCTGATTAGCCTGATATTGTCGGTCAGCTTCTTCTTGTCTTAATCTTGCATAATAAACGATAAATACGCAATTATCCCCAATTATGTTAATTAAGAAACAAAGGATGAGAAAAAGAAGAAAACTGGTCGTACTTGGCAGCTTCAAACTCAGCCTGTAATCTCCTAGCTTCTGCGTCCTTAGCCTCCACTTCAGATTGTATGCGTTGTACTTCCTCTTGTTTAGCTCTTATTTCTTGTTCGAGTTTAGCGCGCTCCGCAGCTTCCATTTCGTGCGAGAGTTCCAATTTCTCCATCATTGCTGTCAATTCCTATGTCACACACAATACAAATTACAAAAACAGTTCAAATAACGGCTTATAAAATAAATTAAATAATTAAAGAAAGGAGCATTAAAACCTACATTGATTCTTAGTGACAGACAATTTTTATATAAAACTATCACTTAATAATATTATAAACTTAATAACATGATAAACATATAATAAATGTTTTGACTTTATATTAGATCATCATCCATATGTGTATTGCTCAAAGTAAAAATTTAAACAATAATTTTCTATGAAATTTTCATACTAATATTATAATGGTTACAACTTTTGTATGCTACTTATAAACCTGCAATTAAATTTGTGAATACATTATAGGATCCCTCAATAGACTTCAAATTTTTGTCTATAAAATCGTAGAAAACATCAAGTTAACCGAGTGTCATTTTTTAATTTCAATTTGACAACACAGTAGCCGTAGTTGTCTTAATGCTCATAAATTCTGTATGATTATTTTTATAACTGATTATCTGTATAACTTATACATCTTATTTGAGCGAACAATAAACATCAATATTATATCTTATAAGATGATTTATAGTAATTTGAACTTGACTTATAGTAGTTGATGTTGTTAATTTAAAACTTGAGCGAACTTCGTTCGCTAAAATAAGAAATGAAGGATAAAAAGAATAAAAATTAACTGCTCATTGATAGTGTAATGTAGTAGTTTTTTAAACTCATAATTAAAGAGATTATCTTCTGATGATTTTCTCTCACCTTCTGACGATTCTCTAGCTCTTCTTTAGCAGCTTGCAATTGCTTCAACTGTTCTTCCAAACGCCGAATCATTTCCTGAGCTTCGTTCAACTCAGCATTCCGCCTATCCATTTCCTCTGCCATATTTTTTAACCTCTCTTCATATTCTTGCTGTTTCTTTTCCGCACGTTCTCGGGCAGCTATCTCCAATTGCAATTTCTCTCTTTGTTGCTGTTTCGCCATTTTTTCGTCTCTTGCTTGAGCCTGAAAAAATTTTATTGCAATCTCGTTACAACTTCAGAAGCTAAATATTTTATTTCTTACAATTAATTAAAGTGTATCTTAACAATCACAAGATTGCGACAGCCTTTAATTGTTAAATTATTTGAACTCCTAAATAAATTTTCAATATACTATAATGGTTACGTAAGTGATGTAAAATACGTATTGCTAATGAGAAAGTTATATAATCAACTTAGATAAGTATATGCATTAATAATTATGTTTCATTAATTTTAATTATTTCAATAATGTGATGTAATGTTCCTACCTTCATCTGCTGCACGTCAATCGTGTCTGGCTTACGTCTGCGCATGTAAAGCTCGTGATTACCCATGCATAGTGCAAGAATTCTCTTGTTAATCTTGACTCTGTTGGCGAAAAATACAAAGTCCGGTGCCTTCTTGTCGATTGGCTTGATTATGAATTTCTTATCATTGAACGAGATATTCCGTATCTCGGACCAGGGAAAGCCGATTTTCGGCGTGAGCTTATCGTCCTTCTCGTAGATGTTCAAACCTAAAGCATCCACACCCAACCAAAGATCTGTGCCTTTCTTGTTGCGAATTTCAAAGTAATTCACACCATACATCTCTAAGTCCTATGAAAAGCAAAAATGAAAGAAAATACTAAAACAATACCAGTAATACTAGTCCAAGAATAGTAGTATTTTACAATTTTTCATATGATAAAAATGTTTCCGAGTGCAGCAATGGAGTTCGCATAATGTTCTTCGCAAGACTAATTAAAAAATACTATGTCATAAATAAACATCGAGTTAAAATACAATATTATGCGAGTAATTAAAAAGTATAATAAAAAACGCTACTTTACAAATGCGCAAGCCTTTAGAAAACGGATTGTAGTAAGTTTAATACTTCACAATGGATAAAATTTCTTAAAGACGAATAGAAATTTCTAATACAGAATCCAAATAATGTAAAAGTAAAATAATTAAAAATAATTTTGCAATCCGTATAAATATCGACGATATATTAATATATCAGAATATCCAATCTCTCTTCAAGTTTTCGTCATATTTACATCCTGTTCATGCTATTTAACAGATACCTGAGCAATTTTCAGATACTCCATCATGGCGTCCTCTCGTAACATACCACGGTGTTCCTGCCACCAGTTTGTAATAGAGTTATCCCATTCCTCCTTGCTCATTTTATGTTGATCCACAACACGCTGTGGTAACAGTCGATCATTTGACAGAAAACCAGCGGGATGATTTCCCTTCTGATAATCTCCATGTCTCGCTTGAACGGCATATGAAGCCAACAGAACGGAAGTTTCCGGTGGGCAATATATTTCATCCGTGAGAATACCATTTTTCACCTGTAATCAATTCAAACATTAATATTGACTACATAAAATTTTCTAATTAATTCTAATCTAACAGCAACATCGATTAATACATGTAACAAAATTCAATAATAAGATTGCTATCTATTATATAAGCCTATAAGCAATTAATAAAATATTGATTAACTAATATAAGAAAAATACAGATTTTATTTTATGTTTATTCGAGATATTATTCCAAATTGTGAGTAATATTTCGCTAAGCATCGTTGTTTTTAAACACTAATATATTTGTCTGGTTCAACTGAGCAAAAAATTGATGCGCATTCCTTGTGTTCGCGTATCCGCCACAGAGGATGAGATAGTAGACGACGGGAAGAAGTGAATCAGATAAACGAGTTCGATGCATGACTTAATCCGACCAACAAATAAGGTATGCATTGTTTGTATATTAGATCAATTTGTTCTGAACATAAATCATAAGTCTCGAAATTAGTTTGAAAATAAAAGCAGCAAATTAAAAATTATTATTGAAATCGCAAGATAGATAAATAGAGTGAGAGAGAGAGAGAGAGAGAGACGCGAAATGATTGCGTGAATAATAATTTTTTACCTGAAGGTAAAAAAGTCGCAGCGTAATATCTTGTATCAATTCTTCGGCGACGTCTTCGGGATAGAATTTTGCACGGAATTTGAACTGCAGTGGAGTCTCCTTCTTGACCTCTTGGTTCATCACCTGCAAACATCGAAAAAAATAAATGATCGGTCGAAGTTGTCTTGCTTCTCACACTTGACGCTCAAAGATAAAAAGCGTGCAAAGTGTTTGTGAATCGTGTTATAAGATAATAGTTAAACATGTGAACAAATAGTTCTCGTGACATCAAGAGAATAATGGGTGAATATGAGATCATGAAATAGTAGAAAAATATTTTTCACTAAAAGAGATATAGTTTCGGATTAAAGAAATTAATCCATTAATTATATATATATATATA
>Ga0157364_1003300_pt1 | contig 15594 bp, 4 predicted proteins | sample AttsexASBM2_FD_111476 | JGI IMG/M metagenome (GOLD analysis project Ga0157364, IMG submission 111476) | Fungus gardens microbial communities from leaf cutter ant in Ribeirão Preto, State of São Paulo, Brazil - Atta sexdens ASBM2 | ecosystem: Host-associated > Fungi > Mycelium > Unclassified ...
CACACGGCCTGGCTGACCAGCACTTCCGGTCTTATGAAGAAGTAAAAAATTGGATCGTTTCGTGGATAGCCTCAAAAGATGACCAGTTTTTTCGACGCGGGATTCGTACGCTACCCGAAAGATTGGAGAAAGTAGTGGCCAGCGATGGACAATACTTTGAATCATAAATGTATAACCAGTCTTTTACAATATAGCCTCGAATTTCGGAAAAAAAACGGCGGAAGCAAAGTTGTACACCTAATATATAAAATATATTTTACTTTAAATGAAAATTATATTGCCTCTAGCAACCATATTTTTAAATGCACAAGAAATCCTTTTTGAATTTCTGCTCTTGAGGCAAGACTTTTTGTTCGGAATCTTAACTGGCACAGAAAAGAGTTTTTAGGGTAATTAAACAGACTGCAAGACAGTGCCACAATCTGTAGAGAAACATTTTTTTTTAAATCCAATATTAAAATTAGGGCTATCATACACAAAATGCCATAAGTTGTATAATCACAGCGTAAGATTCTTGAACCAATGAACACTCAATGTAAAGATCATGTTGATTTACATAAGATATTCATTGGACAACGGACTTCTCCTTAAAATGAGTAAAATTCTTTATTCATCTCTGTACATTACTTCTTTATAATATCTTAAGATCATTAAAATTACTAAAGTTATTTTCAATTGTACACTTTAATATCTTATTTACTTGTCGTTTACGTAATAATTTCTAAACATACTTAATAATAAAATAATTTTTAAATGTTTATATACAATAAATTTATATTTTGCAACGTTTACTTATTACACTCGGAGTACGAACGTGACGTAGCAGGCGGTGTACGAAACTGCTATGCTCGAGATCCCGGGTTCGATTTCAGGTAGAACCGAAAAATGTTTTTGAACGCTCGTAGCTGCTCTCGGAAGGCGAACTACTGAGAGTATCCTTGCCAAAAGCATTTTTTAATAAATCATCATTCGGAATCGATGTTAAACTGTAGGTCCCATACGACTATGTATAACCAGCGTGCGCACCATAGGCATATGAGAGAAGTCACCACGCTCGGCCACGAATCAATAGAACTGAAGATGATGATTCATTATACTCATTACATATAATGATACTCAATGAAAAAATGTTTTAAACATAACTCTGTTTTAAACATACTCTGACATCAGAGTACAAGAAACCTTATTCGCACCAATAAATGTTATTGTAAAAGCAAAATCTGTAAAATGACTTCAAGTAATTAAACAAATTTCCTTTTATAATACATTTTCAGATCCTGTTTTATAAAAAAGTAAATACTACATAAACGAAATAATATAATGAAATTATAAGTCTCATTTCTATGATATATTTTATATTTTATTTAAGAATCTCATAACAGTCATAAAATAATTATTAATTTGACATTTATATTTCTTACAGATCGTTTTAAAATGTGGTTAGAAGAAACTTATTTTATAAATATTGATTCTAATAACGTTCTTCTTATCGATTTATGGATTAGACATTGTCCCAATATTATTTCAGATTTAACACTTGCAGGAAAACATATTACTCCTTCCAGGATGTTTTCTATATAAAGATTTTGCGTTTCTCAGGTTTCCTTCGTGTCCAGATCCATTCTTGGAATGCTAACGTTTCGCGAACCTTGCAATCCATTTCATCTGAACGAGGAACAGCCTGATACTGAGCTGTTTCTCTGGGTCGTTCCTTTTTTATATTACGTCACTTATTGGAGTGAAGGGAAAGAAGAGAATTGTGTGTGAGATGAGGGAAGAGAGATGGGAGAAATCGGTCAATCTTCAATAACCGGGAGAATAGTTTTTTACATTTTATTTATGTCGTAACCATAAGTTTATCTCTATTTAGATTGTTAGAGTATTTTTGTATATCTATGGTATTTCTATACTTTTTTGGAAAGTATGATGTAATGTTGGTTATTGTGGTTGTGTTTTGTTAAACAGTATTTGATGTCCTGCTTCGATGTTGTGTTCTGATAATGCTGATTGCATGATGTATTTTAATCTGACATCATGTTAATATTCTTTTATCTGTAGGTTGATCATTCTCCCAGTTTCTCCAATGTATACTTGCCCGCAGGAACAAGGTATTTTGTATATTCCTGCGAAGATCTGTGGAGATCTTTGATCTTTTGGATTTCTTAAGATTTGTCCTATCTTTTTGGATAGTTTAAAGATAGTTCGGATATTATTATTATTTAATATTCTGCCAATCTGTTATTCATTTGATTTGTTATTCCGATCTATTATTATATTTATGGGAGAATGGATAGGATCCTTTCGTCTGATCGTGTATTAGAGATCATTGTCTTGTTTGCATGTTTATTGATCGTTTTGATTATGTCGTATCCATTTTTTTGTAAGGCTTTTATGTGAATTCTGTCTGTAGATGTTCTTTTCAGAAATGATGAAAGCTCTATGTATAATACAAGTGAATTGATTGCAGACTGTTTTTGTGCTGGGTAGTGGTATGACTCGGCATATATCTATCTGTGTATGTTGGTTTTCTGTACATTTGATAGCCTAAGGTACCGTCACTTTCTTAGGGACAAGAACATCTAGGAAAGGGAGTTTTCCTCTATGTCTATAGTGAAGTGGATATTTGGATGTTGAGAAAAATAAAGAATTTACGGAGTTTGGCTCTGCCGTGTCTCCATATCATCGAATCATCCATATATCGAATATGTCGTCTACATAACGGAATCAAACTTTTTGAGTGTTTTTCTGAAGGCCTTTTTGTCAAAATTCTCCATGAATATGTTGGCGATTACAAGAGAAATAGGAGAGCTCATTGCCGATTCTGAAGTTTGTTCATAAAATTGGTTGTTATAGGAGAAGTAAGTGATTGTTAAGCAGTGCTCTATTAGCGGGAGGGCATTTTATATGAGGGCATTTTATATGAGGTCGGAAGGGATTTTATGTGAGGCCTTTATTATGTCTTTTATTGGGACTTGTGTAAAAAGGGATTCTATGTTGAAACTTACAAGCAGATCTGTAGGATGTAGTCGGATTTTTTGGATCTTTTGTATGAAGTCCATTGAGTTAATTATGTGATTCGGATTTTCCAGTGAGAGGTTGTAATGTTTGTGCTAATTTGTATGTCGGGGAGTGTATGCTAACAATCGGTCTGAATGGGATGTTTGGTTTTTGGTAGTCCGTATAGCCTTGATGGGAGAGGATTTGTAGGTTTTAATGTTGATTGATTTACTGGGAATGTTATTTTTTTCCACCAGGATCTCAGTGTTCTGCACGATTGTTAGATCTTTGTATACTTTGTCTGAGAGAAGGTTCTTCATCTTTTTCTTATAATCTGATGTATTCTACTACTACAACTACTTACACGACTACTGTCGTGTTGCTATTATCGGCTAGAAGCACGATAATGTCTGTGTCTCTGATCAGGTCTTGAAAGGCCAATCACTCTTGTCTAGTGATATTTGATGGAGGAGCTTTGGAAAGGATACTGGTACTTGTTTGCGGATATTATCTGCTTGTGTTTCTGATGGGGAATCGGTAGATGGACTTTATTTGGCTGATAATCTCTTCCTTCGGAATCTTTCTAAGTGCCACTGCGAAGTTAGGGCCTTTAGCAAGAGCAGATATAGTGTCTTGAGACAGTCTTTGTTGGATAGATTCTTGATGTTAAATAGAGAAAATTATGGATTTTTGTGAGGGACAAGGTTTATTTCTGTTTCTGTCTTTCAGAGGATTGTGTGTGGGTCTTCATGGTTTGTTCGTATGTAACACGATCTAGGGTTTGTCAGATATTATGCCGCAACATGGTGGATAGATACAGATAGGTGTAGTTTAAAGGTTTTATGGGAAGTCTGAATTTGTAATTTAGTGAAGATGCGTTCTTTGATGAGGATGAGACTGATTTTATGAAGGATATTTTATGAAGGAGATTTGTGAGTTCTTAGGTTGTGATCCTTGTTATTTTATGAAGGATGGATTTTGGATTTGTGGTCCTTGAGTTGTACGAACTTTGGGATGATGTCATTATCTGCGTTTTAGGAATGCCAAGTTCGATAGTTTCTTGGTTAGGGAAGATTGAGTTTGCTGAGTGTATACTTTCTCCTGGTTATTGAAGACTGACCGATTTCTCCTACCTCTCTCCCCCCACAATTCTCTTCTTTCTTTCCACCACTCCAACAAGTAGCGTAATATAAAAAAGGAAAAGAACGACCCTGAGGGACCTCCTTCCCCTAAATAAAAAAGGAAAAACCCTCCGGGTTATTCCTTTTTTATATTATGCTACTTGTTGGAGTGATGGAGAGAAAGAAGAGAATTGACTCAATATCAGGCTGCTTCTCGCCCTGATGAAATGGACTGCAAGGTTCATGAGACGTTTGCATTCAGGAATGGATCTGGACACGGAGGAAACTCGCGAAACGCAAAATCTTTATATTATTACTATGATTATACCGAAAGGCGCTACAGGAAAAATATAACCATTTATGGATTTAGAATTTGGAAAAATTTTGCTAAAAGATTTTTTTCGGATATTGTTTTATTATTGGAAAGTAATACAAATGATCGAAATAATATAATATATATAAAATTAGAATCTCTGATGCAGAATTAATTGTCATCCCTGCGATATCATAATTATTTAAATATTCGTGATTTAAAAGTGGTTATACAAACGAAACGAACCAAAAGAATTTAAAAATCTAGTAAAATTTAATTTTGATAAAAGATCAACAACATGAGATATCGAAAGTTGCAATAATATAGTAAGATGTTCATGGCAAAAAGTCATTATGTTTAAAACATTTTTTCATCGAGTATCATTATTATAATGAGTATTAAGAGTAACAAAATAAAAATTTATTGAGCATGAACATTTAGAAATTATTTCATTATTAAGTACGTTTAGAAATTATTATATAAACGAGTAAATAAAGATAAAGCATAAAACTGAAAATAACTTTAAGAGAATAATCTTAAGATATTCTAAGGAAGCAATGTACAGAGATAAATAAAAAAGTTTGATTCACTTTAAAGAGAAATAATAAAAATTATTAATAATAAAAATTAACTCTTAACATTATTTATAATTTGTTACAAATCAATCAATCAATCTACTTTCTTATTTGATATATGTATTTTATTGTTCCGTTGATTTATATATTTTATTGTTTCGATGACATGTATTGTATTACGCATATAAGCATGGATAGCATATATACGGAAGCGGAATTAATAATTATTTCTCGGAAATTATATGTCACAATGTAACTTTATTACACATGGTTGAAATCATAAAAAAATAATCTTTAATTTGATATAAAACAAAAATTTTAAATTTAAAAAAATTATGGGTGGTGGAGATATTTTGTTAAACAAAAAATAAAAAATATTTTTTTTCTTTATAACTTTAAAGTACTCTTAAAACCGTACAACTTTTATTTAAAAAAATTTTTTCTATCTTTTATACTTCCGACGATATTCGCCTCGAAAGAAAAATACCGTTTTTCTTCAAAGAAATGCTTCACCCTTTAAACATGAGTTAGCGCACATATAAAAAATACGTGTCTCTTAGATTTTCGTATTTCACAACATATTTCATGGAGAACGAAATCAGTTTCGAATAGTTGTGAAACTTCCCTTGTTAGAATGCTTCTATCCCCTTACTGATTACGCCGAGCAGTCAAGATTGCCGAGAAAGCATTTTTGATCGTTTGAAACAAGCGACTAGAGCGAGAAAAACCGCTCGCTGTCTCATTCTTGGCGCGCCGAAAGCGAGCGTACAGACATGGGCTCATGCTTGTATGGCTACTGATTTCTACTCGACTAGATCGTCCGATTCTGCCATCATTCCATTAACGCAGAGATTTTGGCTGAGTACTCAGTCTTAGAATTCTTCATAGGCATAAACCTTCAAATGTCTCTTAGTTTTTACGCTTTGGAAAGTCTTTATATTACAAAGAATCGAAATAAAGCTTTGTTATTATACATATTATACATGTAAGGTAGATCGGGAAGTAAAGGCCCATTTTTTGCTATAAAATAAAAAATATTTAACTCACACAGATCGTGTTGATATTTTTCGAAACTAGAGACCTTTGACTATAAAAAATATATGCAAAAAAGTGCATGTATACCCTTCATTATAAAGATACCGTAAATTTTGCAGAGGAAGTCATTTAGTACTTCTTATCCCATATGCAGGGTAAGAAGTTCCATATAATGGGATAAAAAGTACCAATATTTCTATATCAAGTTTGAACTATTTTCAAAGACAAAAATAGATACATATTAGAGTTTTTTATTATAAAGTGTCTACATTAAGTGGATTTTGTATTCTAAGATTGACATTTTAATTTTGATTTTATTTTTATTTTATTTTTATTATAGGATTTTATTTTTATTATAGGATTTCTATTATAATTTTGTTACAATTGTATAAAAATTATAAAATTATAAAATTATAAAAAATTATAAATATTGTAATTGTAATTTTGTTTCTTCTTTTTCAAGTTTTTAAATTAAAAAAATATGCCAATAATTTAATTTTCTGTTAAAACTGAAATTATCAAAACGGAACATTTTTATTTTTATGTTATTAGATTGACATTTTAATTTTAATATATTTTTTATCATATTTCTATTGTTTAATATATTTTTATTAATTAATATATTTTATTAATTATATTTTTATATTATATTAAATATATTTTTATTAGTTAATTTTAATATATTTTTAGATTTCTAACAAAATTCCAATAGAAATATTATAAAAATATATTCATCAGGCTTTCTCTTGTAGTTACGCATTCTGAAAAAGCCTTTTAGGAAATTACAATCTCGTTAATTTTTTCATAAATTATTATTATAATACTTAACATAATATGGAAACTTTTGTAATAAACATTACTAAAGTTTCCTTATAACTTTACTTTGTTACAAATAATGTAAAGATAAGATTATTTTTAATAAAAATACAACCGAAAATTTCTCGATAATTATTCAGAATGCTGTCTTCACTTCTGATTTCGATGATATTAGACTTATTCGATGCGGATTGTGTCACTACATTTCATTGTTTTGACAGATTTTCTAATAAGTTATCTTTAACTCTTAATATCTCGGTTCGCAGGACTGACTCAACGTTTTTTCTTACAGATTCTTTCGTTTCATACAAAAAATGCGTCGAATAAGCCTAATTTCATCAAAATCGGAGATAAAAGTTGCATTCTGAATAATTGCCAGTGTAATCTCTCTCTGTGTAATAATCACCACTAATGTTGATTCTATAATGAGTCGATAATCGGAAGTAATCGACGTTTCATACAGTTGATTATTGGTCAATTTCACTGATAAGACTAAGGATTACCGACTATAAAATCAACATTAATGATAGCAAAACAACCATAGCACTTTTTATTCCAACAAGCAAGTTTATGGAATTATTATTAAAAAAGTATAATAGAAACAATCATTTTAATAATCACATTATTAAAACAATAGAATAAGATAATAAATACACTTATTTAATCTATCTTGCAAAAATGATTCAGATCAAAAACTGCGACGCTAATATCTTACTTTTGACTCTCAAATGTAAGAGCATGGTTCCTAACAGTTACTAGGAAGCAACGAATTTTATGACGTGAGATTCTCACTTTTAATTGATGAATTGTGTGGCGGAATTTTCTAATGAAATTCTCGTTATTACCAAGATACAAGGAGTAGTCTACCTTTTTCCCCGAGGACCTTACTCCGATCAACTCTATGAATAACATGTTTATAATTTTAGTTTTGTGCCTGTTTTTAAAGAATTATCCTGAACAAATGATATGAACGTCTCATTCTTTTGAGATGCTTGATTTATATGAGTCCCCTTGCTTCTTACGAATATAATGCTTGATTTTTGTGAATCTCCTTGCTGTTATGAAAATATTTTATATGTTTCTTAAAATTGTCAAAATCTCTAATATGTTTCTTAAAATTATTATTATAATTTATTTCTTAAAATTAGAAAATAATCTAGATAGCAACGTGTCTATCGTGTTGCTTGCTAAATATTACTAAGAAACATTACTAAGAATGTGTTATAGTATTACAACTAAGTTCTCATTTGTTGGCAACATGATGCCTTCACGATACGATAACATTGAGTAGCAACTTGCCAACAATTTGCCCACAACTTCGAAATCGTCACCAAAATTCATACTGTTACCATAATAATATGCAGCATCGTATAATGCTGTCATGTTGTCGACAATGCAATATTGATGCAGTTATCTTGCTGTTAAACTGCTGGCAATACATTGTTGTCTGCGTGTTACTGCAATATCGGTATATTCGAAATCGTTGAAAACAAACCTATGGCCAGCATCATAAGCAATTATAGATTTTGCTGAGACACGTTTTGTTATCTGGGAAAATAAAACTTTTTCCTAAGATATTTTATATCAATTAACAATATCTTTTAAAAGATATCTTTAATTGAAAAATATCATTTAAAAGATATCTTTAATTGAAAAATATGATATTTTTTTCTTGATATTAGGTTTGTTCGTGTCGCACGCTCCAATATGTAATATGCTTCTACTATAGCTCTTACTCATTCCAATGCGCTTGATAAAGTGAGTAGGAGTTGTGGTAGGAGCATGTTGGAGCTTGCGATGCGAACAAACCTATTATGTCCGATAGTTTTTTCCATGACATATATATGTAAGCAGTATATATCCATGATATTATACGGTATTCATAAGTAATGTTAATAAAAAAAATTTATTTGAACTATTTTTTCGTATAAGATGTAATGATCTTTCGAAGGTACTAGAGCAAAAACTAAGATATTTAGAGATTTGTGCTCATGAAGATTTTTAATTTTTTAAGGACGGGGTTGACCAGTATAGAAATTTATTTTATCTCTCATTTACAGATATACAAAGTATAAATTATGTATATATAAGTTATAAAGGACCAAAATTTATGCTGGCGGATTTGATATGACGGATCTTATGTGGCGGATTTTATTGTAAACCAACTTTTATCTGACAAACACTTCATAATAATAATAGAGAACATATTTTTGACGCACATCCAGCAATAAAAATCTCCGGGGATATCTTATACAAAAATAAAAAAAATATATATTTCCAACTAGTCTTTTCAAACTATATGTCACATGAATCAGAAATTGAAAAAAATTTTTTTGGATATCATAACTTGTCCTCCTTAAAATTTTCTTTTGAATAGTGTTTTTGAGTAGTGAATTTTTTAGTGTTCACTTTTGCCAAATATGTAGGTCAATATGATTCATTACTATGCCAAATTTTAAGTTTCTACGTCAAATGGTTTCAAAGAAAAATGATGTGACAGACGGATGGACGGATGAACATATAAGTGATCTGAAATAAGATTTCCGCTTTTCCTTTTGAAATATGAACCCTAAAAACACCTAAAAACGATTTTATCGCGATTTATGAAAATTTTTTCTTTTGGACTTTCCCTTCTGAACGGGACTAGCCAGTATCTGGCCAGTTTCTGGCCACTCACAAACTTGACGACTCTACGCAAGATGTACATTTAATATATAGATAGGTTTTCTCTAGGAAAAAAAAGACCAATTTTAAAAGAAAAATCCTCGCCCTCAATAGATTAATCAGTTTGACATGAGCTACTGTCGAAAAATCAGTTCGCAATGACTAACAATGATAAAAAACTTGCGAGACTCAGTGTCGCTTATCGAAACTGGCTGGCGTGGCGCAGCAGAGATTCGACGCCTCTTGCGCCAATGGGCGAGATTCGGGACGATGAATTTTTTTGGATTAAAATATTTTTCGTGATTGTAAACGACGAATCGACAAAGCGACCGACAACGCGCCAATTCAGAGGCACTATGCGGTGGTTACCTTGAAAAGTTATATATAAAATAAAGGCGATCTGGAATGTTTGATGAGAATAAAGGAAAATTTATAAAAAATCACTATTGAGTCCATCGAACATTCTAGATCGTCCTACGGTGTAAAACCTCGATATTCCGAACGTCGATCCCTCGATAAGTCCATAGTGAAAAGCGCATCGTTACGTTGCAATTCAATTATTTGCTTTTTTCGATCAGTTGCCCTTTGATCAATTTCATAATCATTATCACTGAAAATTTAAGAACTCTGTAAAATTTTGTGGCATCATGGCAGTGATTGTTAAATAAAAAGTGACTATTTGTTATATTAAAATTTATCGTGATTCATGTGCCTCTCTTTCCCAGAAACATTTTTGAACAAATTCTGCTACAAAATATTAAAATTTATAACAATTTGACTGAAATCCATTTTCCATAAGATTTATGTGGTTCTTTTCATAATGAAAAATCGCTTAAAATTATGTTAGGAATACGTTTTTTCAAAGATATCTGAGTTGTTCTGAATTATTCTGTACATATTGATAAAAAATTAGCAAAAAGCATCGATATATGTATAACATGTGATAATAAAATAAAATTTGAAATAAAACAACATATTAAAACAAGATAACACAAGATTAAAACAAGTAATATTAAAATAAGATCTTAAAACAATAATTTTTTAAAATTATTATAGGGCCATAATTAATTCACGTGGTATTAGAGGCCAAATTACGGCAATTCAAGAGACACCGTTCAATCCAACGTGGATCAATATTTCATTAACAACAATAAATAATTTGGAAATTAGATTACGGTACGCCACTAAAATAGCATCTTATAGGATTCATGAATTACCACCAGAACCGGCAAAAAATATCGGAATTCCTATCGATTCATGCTCAACTACTAAGAAGTTGTTCAATCCTTCGAATATCGACGAACAGACTACTCCACCACCAGGTAATAAGTAGACATAGATAAAAAATTATTAAATACAATATTTTTAATGTAAATATAATATTTTGTATAATGCATTAATTAATAAAAAATTTAAACTAACGACAAAATAATATTAAATACATACAATAATAAAACATGTAAATAACATTTTAATTATTCTTATAATAATTTATTGTATAGGTTACGGTACTCAGGATCAATACGCTATTGGTGACCTATCTGGAAAGCTTCAAAACCGAAAGGAAGGATCATATCATAATGATATTTTATCTGGAAGCGCTAAACTTAGTGGAATTTATTGGGATGCATATTTACCACTTTCTGGGATTCACAGTATTGTTCATAGATCTTTAGTTCTATACAGGTAATTGATTATGCATCGTGAAATTACAGAATGAAACATTTCAATGTGTCAATTTCAATGTGTTAATTTAATTGCTTGTCTTCTTTTTAAAAAATATTCTATATTTCACACACAGAATTTTACAATATCACAATAAATTTAAAAGCTTCCCATTAAATATCTCTTAAAGAAAAGGGAATAGAATAAAAAAGAATAATAAAATAGATTAAAAAAATAGAATTAAATAGAAAAACATACTGCTTTTTCTTAAAAGAACGATTCCTTCTATTTTATATGTTTTCTGTATAAAGTAAGTAAAATGAAAAAAAAACATTCTTTTTTTTTAAATATTATTATACTTCTCATGCTTTAAAATAGTTTATCATTTTTAAATTGTCTTTACAAAACTTTATAAATGAAAATAATCAAATAAGGGGAAGGGGCGCCTGGTTTAGAAGACCAAAAAATAATCTTTCGTGATTTTTTTTCTTTTAAAGAAATAGTAATGTTTATTATATTTGCACGTTTTAATATTATTATTCAACAATGTAATTAAATTTTTTATATGCAAAAAAGTATTGTTAGTGACAAAAAAATTAACAGTAAAGCCTCGCCGTTATCATTTTGTGTTCCACGACTTTAATTCTTGCCTGAAACAAAAAATCAAGAAATTCTTTCTTTAAAAAAGGAGATATGTTAAATCAATACTCGTAATATCGAAGTTTATTGTTGTCGCTTTCCTGATTAGTTTTCTCGCTATGTTTACTTCATGAGAAGCTGTCATTGCGGAGATCATGTGCGGAGATCATGTTGATAACTATGTATTGAATAACACTTCAAGTGGAGTTAAGTGTAACTATTAATTATAATTATTATAATAATTCTCTCTTATACGAGAAAATGTATTAGTAAAATAACCTGTACAAGTAACAAGTTTGTACAATAACGCATTCGAGGTTTGTAGGACATTTCTAAGGACTGTGTAAGAACTTAGTCATTACATATGACGTCGCACGTTACTTTTATCCATTATGCGTAATTTAATTTACAGATATACTATTATTAAGATCATAACATATTCATTCCAATTTAGAGATGACTGAGAGCTTTAGTTCCTCGACGTTATCGCTCGCGCAACCTCTTCCAGTACGATTGTATTCAAAACCATAAATCTTATGAAATCGAAGACTTTTATTAATGGTACTTTGGAGCGAATAGAAGAGGAGAGAAAATTATGCATGGATGAGTTAATCTCGGGACTAACTTGCATACATGAACCATAGATAGGTTATAATAATAGTTAATAATAATAATAATAGTAATTAATTATAATAATAGTAGTTAATAATAATAGTTAATTATTATAATAATAGTTTAAAATTTGTGTGGACTTTAGATGAATCATCTTTCATAGAAAACATAGACATTGGAAAGGACATAGCTGCATAAACGTATGCATAAAGAAAATCATTCAATCGCATTTTTCTTATTAGACACACGTAAAATGTGATTAAATAATTTTCTTTACGCATATATAATATTTATGCGGCTATGTAAATTTGTGTGGATATATACTCTTAGAGTGAAATCACAAGATGCAGAAAAGGACTGCGAAACAGAGAACGCGTCATTGAAACAATCAATCAGAGCTATGCTTGGTTGTTTCAATGATGTATTCTCTATTTTGTAGTCCTTTTCCGTACCGTGATTTTATCCATAAGATGATTTTTCATACGCAGCTTATTGCGGCAACAATTCACTATTACTATTAATTAAATATTTTACGTGAGTATTTCCGGCGCAACATACATTTTGCCGCAACTCGTTAAAGTTGCACTGACAGCAGTGGTAAATGGCAGTAAATGGCAGTTCTAAATAAAATATAGAGTTGTATTAAAATATTAATATTTATGTTAATATCTTCGTACAGTATTTTATGCTCAGTTATTATTTGTTTTCATGAAAAGGATTCATAGAAAAGAAAGAAAGAGGAAAAAGAAGAGAAGAAAAAAAGAAAGAAATGCTCATCATTTGAAAACTATTGATGCCTTAAGATTTTGCTATTAACATTTTCAATTTACTTTTTCATGAGGATATGTACGTGCCTGCGTTACTCTGGTACACCCTGTGTGTGTGTGTGTGTATAGAAATTTAAAAATCCGTAATAGATTTCTAATTTTATTCAGTTTCTATATATCTACATACACGGTTGGGTAAAATGCCTTTCAAATTCATTTAAAATACTAATTGTAAAATATTTTTAAAAAATTGTATTTAAAATGCAAAATGCAAAATAGATTTTTCGAATCCATTTTAAATGTAAAAATAAAAATAAATGGATAAATAAGTTAAATGTGAAAGTGGATAAATACGTATTTTAAATAGTTTTCAAAATGGTTTTTCTGCCCTAAAGAAACAAAAATTTTTACAAAAAAGTACAGAAAAACTATTGATATTGAGACAAAATCTTAAAAATTCTTAATTTTTCGTAGTGGAACATAGAGTGAGGTTTGTTTGTCTCAGAAATCCATAGTTTTTCGTAAATATTTGTAGCGAAAGTAATGTTGTTTGAGGGCATTTCTTGTTTTTTCAAAGGAACAAACTTTCTCTACGTTCCACTACGAAAAATTAACAGTTCTAAGTTTCAATCTATGTAGTTTTTCGTAAAAACTTTCCGCCAGGGTGGTACATTTTTTAAAACTTATTTTACGTGAAATCTATTTTTAACGGAATTCGAAGCCCTGACTACAATATTATAAATAAAGTATTTCTGACGAGAATATTTAAAATTTTTTAATATTATATGATTTGAAAATGGGATAGTTTACTTGAATAAAATTAAATCAAATTAATACGAGAAGCGTCGGTTACAATTAAAATTAGATGTTAAGTGTAATATACATTTTTAAAAATCTATATAGTATTTACATAAAGCTGGAACATTCATTTTTTTATTAAGATTATTTATGAATTATTTAGAATTAATTTTCTTTTTACAGTTTAATTTACAGTTTGTTTGAATATTCAAAATCTTTGGCTAAAAATGGGACTTCTTCTTATACATCAATGATTCTAGGGAAAATTTGTGAAAACACAGAAAAATCATTTGGCATTTACCTATTTTATAAATGATTAAAAGATTCTATTTCAAATGTAAAATGAAAATGATTTTCAAAAATCAATAATTTAAAATGGGAAATGCAATAATAGAAACAGTAGGGGGCTTCTAACTCGGAGAGCACAGGGGGAAGGCGCGAGGGATACTCGTAGGCGCGTGGGAAGGGAGGCGCGGGGGATGGGAGGCGCGGGGGAAGGGAGGCGCGGGGGAAGGGTGGCGCGAGGGAAGGGAGGCGCTATCGGTATTAAATACCAGTGACCACGTTGTGACGTCACGTATCATTGGGATCTCGCTGCCGCCGCCGTCTTCTGTAAATAAAAAAATAATATAGATAAAAATATATAACAATATATAAAAAACAATATATAAAAAATAATAGTGTATAACATAAAATATATAAATATATAAATATACATATATTAGTATCATATGTATTCTTTAAATTTTATCAATAAGATTTTATCAAACTTACAATTCCAATCTTCAGGCTCTGGATCGGACTTGCCAGAGGCCGAATAGTTCAGCCAAGAAAAGTTATCTTCCTCCCACATATCAATATTCTCCTCCTGGTCCATCGTTTTTCTGTACGAATCATCATCCGATTGAACTGATTCATGAACCCTCTTAGCCTGATATTGCTACGATGTATCTCTTGAAAAAAAATGGATTACAAAATGAATTTAAAAAAAGTATTAAACAAAATGAATTAGATAAATATAATAAAAAAATACTCTATATATAATTTATAATTTATAAGTTATTAGATGTACAACTTTGCTTCCGCCGTTTTTTTTTCGAAATTCGAGATTTTATTGTACAAAACTGGTTATACATTTATGATTCAAAGTATTGTCCATCGCTGGCCACTATTTTCTCCCATCTTTCGGGTAGCGTACGAATCCCGCGTCGAAAAAACTGGTCATCTTTTGAGGCTATCCAATCGATCCAATTTTTTACTTCTTCATAAGACCGGAAGTGCTGGTCAACCAGGCCGTGTGCCATTGATCGGAACAAGTGATAGTCAAAGGGAGCAACGTCTGGAGAATACGGCGGGTGGGGGGACTTCCCATTTCAACGTTTCCAAGTATGTCTTGACCACTTTCGCAACATGGGGTCGAGCATTGTCATGCTGCAAAATCACTTTATCGTGTCTCTCGTTGTATTGTATGCGGCCGTTTGTCTTTCAATGCTCAAACGCATCAATTGCGTTCGATACCGATCGCCTGTGATTGTTTCAGTCGGTTTTAACAGTTCATAATACACTACGCCGAGCTGGTCCCACCAAATACA
>Ga0157364_1003302_pt1 | contig 15592 bp, 5 predicted proteins | sample AttsexASBM2_FD_111476 | JGI IMG/M metagenome (GOLD analysis project Ga0157364, IMG submission 111476) | Fungus gardens microbial communities from leaf cutter ant in Ribeirão Preto, State of São Paulo, Brazil - Atta sexdens ASBM2 | ecosystem: Host-associated > Fungi > Mycelium > Unclassified ...
AACCTAACATGCAATTATCCGATTATCTCGCGATCGAGATATAGACCATCGACGCAGTACATACATTTGGAAACTGTCGGTTTAATGCGATTTTCTTTGAAGAGATATTTTTTTTAAATAAGAAAAGTGACATCTCTCAGAAGAAATGTGAAATTTATCTCTTCTAGATTTCCATATTTAGTGCAAAAATTTTAAAAGTGTTTAGATATTCTTGGAAGAGAATATTTTTCAAATACTTTTATTATCAAAAATTCTACTGAGAAAAAAAATTCGTTGAATTTTTATACTTCTGCGCGAAAACTTTTAAGATCGTTGTATCGTAACGTTAAATATTCATAAGAATCGTAAATTTTGTAAATTTAATAATGAGATGAAAATTAAAAAAAATATCTTTTTCTTAGAAATTGCATGTTTATCAAGATGTTATATGATGAGGTTTTATTGTTTTTCTATAAAAATGCAAGTATAGAATTGTTAATTTGAAATTAAGAATTATTACAAACCATTTGTATTTGGTTATTTCTTTTTCTGTAACACGTATTTATATATGATCTAGATTACAATCATAAGACTTTACAAGTAGTTTATCTGTCTATCTACTGGCGCAGTCTTTCTATCGGGTATCATTAGAGCCTATAATTTTAAACAAGTTTTTCTTTCATGCGATATGATACTATCAAGTCAAGTAAGATAATATAGCCAACATGTTTTTTCTTCTCTATATTACATAAAATACCGGTATGAATGCAATGCATTATTTCAATAATTATACGCCATGTAACTTACGCCATAATTATTGTATGGTACAAAGCCATAATTATTTTAAAATTCCGAAATGCTTGCATTTATACATGAGAAAAACATAGTTTTCTCAATTCCATCTTCTAACGAATAATAAAACACTTGATCTTCTAATACAGTTTAATTCTAATCAAAGATTTCAATTTTATAAATTAATAATTAAAAATATATAATATTATAGAATTTTTTTATATACATACAAAATATTTTTCAACGTTTCTATTAAATTAGTATTATGCCAAGATAAAATTAATACAAATATTTAAAATAATAATTTAAAAAAGTAATTTAAATTGAAATGATTTACGTAATTTATTTTATTTACGTAACAGCTTGTATTTGGCCTAATCTCAATTTATTTTATAGCTTTCAAATATTATATATATCATCATAGTTTTGTAATTCTTTCAATCTACGCGCGAAACAACCCTTTTGATCGACACGACATTTCTTGGTCTTCCGTTAAACTAATCCACATTATATAAGCCAGTTACGCTAGCGAGACTCAAATTCGATATGTTTGCATCAATGATGGCTCGATACATCCAACAAAACGATGCAAATGCAGAATACGTCAGCCGTAAACCAGCAACCGTAAATTGCGCGATGCCAGTGAACTATTGGATTATTCGAAGTGTACGAGTGCGGAAAAGCTGCGGTTAGCAGGCATCAGTCTGAGTTTGTTGGATTCGGGATCAGAATAATCTCGTTTGCTACCTCGCCAATCCGACCTATCCATGCTGATCAGAAAACCACGCCTAAACAGATGCAGTTATTTCCCGAAAAGTATTTTTGAAAAATTATACATTCGCAATTATTAGCTTCGAGAACAGTTCGACATTTCGCAGATCACGTCGTACGTAAGCACATGTAAAAACGAGAAAATGCGACAACAGAAAATAAAGATATCTGGATATGTATTTTTATGAAATTGCATTATGCATTTCACGTTTCCGAAGACATACGAATTTTCGATGGAAACACTTTATTTGCTTGAGTTTTAATTTGTTCAGATTGTATGGCATTGTTAAATGCCAATATTTGTAATGCAAAATTATATTTTATTTGAATTATTTTTAATCATTTTTATCGATCGTCACTGTTCCTATTCAATACGTTAACTAAAATAATAAAGTTGAACAATTTAAACAGGTTTTTTCATCTTTAGATAAACTATATTATAATTTACTTACTGGATAAACAAAAGAGTAAAAGAGCAAGAGCATAAGAGAATAAAAAGTAAGACAGTGATTTGAAATTTATCCTTTAATGAAAGGTAACTTAGCCTTAATTCATGAAAATAATAAAATAACTGAAATTTATTATTTTTAATTGCATACGACAATGGACTTTATTTTGAAATTAACCACAGAATGAATTGATTTACATTTTAACACGTATGGAAGTTAAAATTAGCAAAATGATATTTAACTCAAAAGATTGGGTTACTATTAATCCTTTGATGCCTAACAGCGCATTTGCGGAATGTTGGGGAACTCCTGTGTCATTTGAGGCGTATGATCTAATTTGTTTGCTCTAGGGTGACTCGGTATTCTTTACTGTCCTCGGTGAACCGCAATCCATTTGTTTTTCGAGCTGAGATTAGCTTTAGAATAGTGGTGATTTCAAAATCGAAGTAATTAATAAAGCATATCAAGAAAGATATGAAATATTTGATAACGAGTGATAATATTTGTATATATAAGTGTCGATATAAAATATGCTATACGATAAATTTTATTATTTAAGTTAATAGAACATCCTATATGTATTTGAAGATTATGATTAAGTCAATTTGCTGTTTGATACATTTATTTGATTTTGTATGTTACATATTAATGCAACAAATAAATAAAATAATACAGCATATTTGATGCAAAAATTAATTTTATTTTTATGATTTCTTTTACATTATAACTTCAGAAATTCATATACTATAATTACGTTTGCAATATGCGAATATATTTAACTTTTGTTTTAATTTCGAATTGTCTTGTATAATAACTGTATATAATTTAATATTACCTAAACAATTCATTTAAAACAATTTTTTTATTATATATAATTACGTTTTATTATTAAATTTTTATTATTTTTTATTTTTTATTGTATATAATTATGTTTTATTAGTAAAAATATTAATATATTATAATAAGTGTATCAACGTGTAACGTTTGAAAATCATTCATGAATTAAATGGCACGATTGTCGATACTTATTGTTAGCGATTTATCATTTTGCCCGAAAATATTTTAAACTTAATGAAAGTAAGAACTCCATAAATTGAAACTAATAAAAAATATTTTAAGTTACTCGATTGCTCATTTCACTACATATTCGCTCGAGTTCACGTCAATTGGATCTTTTTATTCCCATGAGCGAATTGAAAACGACACCGTTGCTAAATCCGAATCTCATCGGGATTAGGGTGAAGCGATAGCATAGGGTGATACTAATAGAAGTTATTGTAAAAGTTCACGCAGCCGTACGTTTGTCGGAGTTCTGCTTACGCCAGGATTAGGTTGCACCCTTTAATTGATTCACGTTTCGATCAATGCACCTGCGTACAAAAGCTTCTGAGATGCGCACATTGTCCACAGTTTATTCGCGTCTTTGCCTCGATGAGAACTTCTGTTTCTTGTGTCGTTATTTGTGAGTTATCATGTTTACTTTTGCCGCCTTCTTTGTGCTCTTCTCGATATCTGATATCGATACTGTCGCGTATTCATTTAACTTGAGATTATCAAAAGATCAGATAACACGCACAATTATTTTTATATACATTGTGAAGTTTAAAAATTAACATTCAGTTGTAGAGATTTAGAGTTGTTGCTTGAAACGCGGAATTTAATTAAGATTTTGGAATAATTAAAAATATCAGTTGAAAAGATATTTATAAACGTGTTAATTATTTCTCAAATAGTCTAAGAGGATTTGTAAAAAAATGATTTTATCAAGTGACTATATTTTCATGAGAAAGCGTTTCAACTATGCATTATTGCAGTTTATTCTTTGATGATAAGTTGCTAAGTCGAAGATTCAGAGAATCGTGAGCGAGTCATCGGCGGTTTGAAACGTGGCAGGTACCAATGTACAGCAGATACGAGCAGCAGGGGGTATAGTGTCGTGATGCCTCTGTTGCGCTGTTAAACACTTTCGAATGGATCTGATAATCCCATTGTGCCAGGCGACAAGTGCGAAGCCATTTCAAGTATTTAGCCGATTTACTTTTTTCTTATTGTCGTCTCGCATATCAATTCCGTCTAATATAATTAACTGTCATCGCGTTTTTTAAATATATGATATATAGAAAGTTGAATTTAGTCCTATGTTAAATTCAAAAAAGATAATTAAACGAAAATTATAAATTTATTACTGTTTTATAGAAATGTCCATGAATACATCAAATATCTACATCATTACAAAATTTAACAGAACGTAGCGGTGCAATTTTCTAATATGTACAATTAATAATCATTTTATATTTATAGAAAGAAGAAAAATCTACAATTTCTAAATAAGAAAATTTTTACTTTAATAAACTTTAATATTAAGAAGAGATTTAATTTACTCTCATATCCATATCTTATAGTTAATGTTAAAATTTACTGCAAGATATTACTATCACCTACATATTAATATAAGTACCTACATTCATTGCATATCTTATATATATATTACAGTACTATTTCAATATATATTAGTGTATAGTACACAGTTACTTGTTATTATATTTTAGAGGCTAGCAAGCCGTAAGTTGTAATAAATGGACTAATCAAAGCGAGAAAAATAATCGAACATAATTAATTTCTTACGTAATTATTTTCACTGTAGACAGCTTTTTACACTGCTTTACATTAATATCACATTTATTACTTTATTGTACAATTTCAGATGAAATCCGAGTCTTTTCCTTAACTTTGTAATCTCACGTATAATCTCTCCTAATAATAAATTTTCCATACTTCTTCCTTCCTTGAATCCTTCTATTTTTTTTTTTTTTTCTTAAGTCTATAACTCATGTAAAGAGGTTGATCAAAGAACAGTTCAAACAAAATTACAACCATGATGGAAGATTCGAATAGAAAGATTCTCGATCCTATATCTTTAATATGAGATATGTGTATTTGTGCCATTTGAGAAACGTGATTTACGAAAATATTTATCGTGTGAATGATCGGATAGTAGAAAAACAACAGTAGATATAATCAGAAGTAGAAGCAGCGAAGTAGCTAGACGTCTGCATGCCGCGTTATCTGCTCTCGTGTGCGCGCGACGAAAGTGTGAACACGGTTGCGCGTTTAAGGTGCGAACTGTGGACCGCGAATTTCGTGTCCGACTGGATTCCGAAGAGGGAGGAAGCGAAAGGTAGGATCTGGACTACGATACGAAAAGAGATACGCGAGAGAAAGAAAAAAAGTGACGGAGGAGTCGGAGAGAGGTGCCTCTCCATGGTACCTTTCCTTCTCTGCGAAGCGCTCGCTCCAGGGACCGAACCGGGAGGATACAAGGTCCTGGTATGCGGTGATATCGACTCATTACCATGCCCGGTGCAGAGATCGGGGCGCGACTTGCATCCATTAGGATAATTGCTCCTCTAAGTCTCCATAGCGTTTTCTTGCCTCCACCCTTTCGCCGATTGCTTTACGCGCACGTAGCAGTTAGCGTACGATAATTCATTGATTGGGTTCGGTCAGCTCACCTTCTACTTATCGCTGCTGAGATTGTAGCTTCTCACGGTTTTTGTGGAGATAAGACAAAGGTGCTAATAATAAGATTCGAAGACGAAAAACAGATACATTCTTCTTTTCCCTGCATTCTAGAAAAATGTTATTGAAGTAGAAAATAATTTTTTATATTTCAAGTTTATTCTTAAAGAATGTGTGAAGGAACCGTAATAATACCTTAAAAAAAAAAGAACGATTTTGATAAAGGATTAAAAAATTTAGTCAAATACAGATCTAAAAATAATTTGTTGCACCATCAAAATAATTATATAGGATGCTCAAGGTAGAATATGAAAACTTTTTGTAGCATTGCTTATCATGCTTAAATGTCCTATACATAATTACTTGTACAGTCCCATGAAATTATTTTCAGAACTGTGTCTAAATTTTTAGACCTTTCTGTAAAATTATTATCTTCCTGTTATATTAACAAGAGATAAATTTATTTTATAAGATATATTTGAAAAAGAAAAAAAAAGTGGAAGTATTTTTTTTTTTAATGCGTGCGTGCGCATCTTTGGTGTGTCCATTTCTGATGCAACATCCGGCACGCCCCGACGATAAATTCTGCGTGGGACGAACGCAGCTTTTCCGTATCCGGAGACGGAGAGGAGGGAAAAGGCGCGCGGTTGCGTACGCGAGGACCTAGCACGGCACAGAAACGATTCCATTAGATAATTAATTTCGCCCTTAATGAGCCCGCGGGGACGTATGTTAATACGGAACGTAGGACATTTACATCTACGGTAGTCATCACGAATGGCACTTTCGGTCGTTGTTCACGTATACCCACGCAACACGGAGACGCACGTCTGCCGGAGAAAAGGGGTAGTAATGTCCGAAACGTATCTCACTTCGTCTTGACACCTGCGAATTCCAGTCGGCGATACAAGCGGTCCTTCTTATTTATTCGAGTTTTTCTGCTGGCGGAGGATGTACGTCATGTCGTCGGTCAGTGGGAAATTAATTAAGTATAATTACAGGCCCCTCCTTCTCTATGTTTCTTCGTGAACTGCGGGTTTCTTTTACGAACCTGCTTAGTGTTAACATTATTTATTACTAAATCTGAAAATATCATACAATTCTTGCTACTTTATGTACCGTGTGTAATTTTTTCGTTCTTTACTATTTCACTTCTATTTTGTTTTATTTCTATGTTTTATTATTTACAATCAAATAATTGTCTCATTAAAATTTGAATCTCCCGCTGTTGCAAATATTATACTTTTACAATAATTAAATGCTACATTTCCGGTATAAAGTTAAAGGTGTCGATTTTTATTAATGCAAATAATCTTAAATTTTTCTACAAAACTAAAGTTAAAATAGAAATAACGAAAAGGAAGTTAGAGAGAGGAAAGACCTGGACCACTAATCTTTAGCGGTGAAAGGCCGACAAGCAAGGGGCCAACACCCGATAAATGGATTTGAGATCGTTCTCTTTTAGCCTTTTCGTTCCCTCCTTCCCCTTTAGGTCAGCCACGATTTGCTTTTTGCTCTCTACATCGAACAGAACGTTCGTGTTCGGAATTGCTTGTACTATGTCACATGAATTCGGTAGCGCTAAGCTATTCTGTGTGTGCGTGTATGTAAGAAGGAATCGTCGAAAGAATTGATTAAGAACTGCGTGTCCCGACGATCTCTTCATTATCGCGTTAGAACGAAGAAGAAAACATGAGATAAATTTCACACGTTGTATCAAAGATTCCACTTTGTTTTGCTTTATTTTATTCGTTTTATTATTTCCTTCTTATTTCGCAAACTTTGTGTTTATAATCAACGCTTATAATCATAACAGAATGATTGAATTTAAAAGAAATAAAATGTTCTCGTATGTAACATTTCAACACACAGGAATAAAATGAATTTATGAAAATTGGACATAAAACTATAAGTTTTCACGAGGATGTACATTTTTAATTTATTAAAGGAAATTAAGAAGTCTAGTTAAGGAATTTAATTTCTATTTTTAATTCTAAATATCTATAATAAAAATATAGAATTTCTTCAACTGTTTAAAACATTCAAAATATGTTATATTTTGATTGAAAAATAGTAGAACAGTTAATAAAAAATCGGTACGTTATTTTATTATTTATAGATTTTATTATCTCATCCTGTAATATTTTCTCATCTTGTTTATCATAGTTTCACGCTATAATAAATTACTTAATTAATAGAAAGTAATGCTTATCCTTAGGATTGTGTTATTACCAGATAATTAGATCAGATCGATTAATAATTAATTAAATGAATGTTGTATTTACATATGCGGCTTCTCGACTATCATTAATGGTATATTTAACAAGACCGTGGTTAGTAATTACACCGATATACCACTATTCGTAATTCAATAAGCAAAAGGATAATACGCGGTCGGTGGTGAAACGAACCGGTTTGCGTGGATTCACCTAATTCTACTTCTCACATATAGATACGAGTAAATGAGTCCCGTGCTAATCTCCACATATGATTTAATATAACTGCATATCTCGTTCGATATACCTACATATATAAATCACACAGATTCATACACACAAAGCATTTTCATTTGTTTGTGTTTTATAGCATGTACGAAATATATAATTAAGAAATATAATTGCACATAATTCATATTCGCTAATTTATTTTTCTGGTGATACTACTATCACATACGAGATATTCGATAAGAAATGTATTTGCGATCGAAAGATCTTTTCAATTAAATCTAATTAAATCTTTTATTTTTTAACAAATTTGAGACTTTAATATTTAGACACATATATGTATTTATAATTAGTTCTTTAAATTAAAATTTGTTTAAAACTTGTTGAATAGAGTTTATCTATTTGCATGAAAAAATTTTTTTAATCAGAATTAAAAAAGAAAACTATCGATATTTTAATATTTTGTAATATTTTTTGTTATAAGAATTAGAGCTTATTTCATTTTTTTTGTATGAAACCTTTATAATTCTTTATAACATTAGAGACATGTCTCTATGACATTAAATTTATAGATATTAAAGATAGATTTTTAGATTATTTAAAAAAAAATTAGAAATTAATTAATAATTTTAGATGCAAATTGATTTCGAATATTTTTATCATTCAGAAGAAACAAAATTTTTTACGTACTTTTATACGTTTGTACATTTTATTATTGAAACAAGATATCTCGCGATTTTACATGCATGTAAAGTACGGTGCAAGTTGTCGATTGTCACACATGTGCCGCACTCGAGTTCGAATATCGGTGTTCTATTTGTACCTGTCGACTTCTAAGGATCGCTTGATTAATATCGCTTTCTGAATCATATAACTTCGTAATCTTTCTTCGTACTTATTGAAATGTACACGATATAATCATACGCTCAGCTCATTTTCAATCGCGACATTTAATAATTGTAAATACGTATTTATTTTCAAACCATTGATTTTTATGATCATTGAAGATAGATATGCATTACGTGCATTATTTCAACAGCGTCTTCGATTATTTAAAATATCGTTAATAACTTCAGGTATCAATTTAACTTTTATCTGGAAACTATTAATTTATATCAAAGAATATCATTGTATCATATAAAGATAGTTTATCATTGTATTTGATGGAATATAAAAAGATGTGAAAAATATTCGCATAAGACAAATATTATGTGTTCAAATCATTTTATCGAAATGCAATTTTATATTACACATATAAGATGTATATTTACTGTTATAGGAAATACTTTGATAATGTTAGGGTTAACGTTTTCATCCTATATGTTTTATTTGGAGGACGCCCGTTGGTCCAGTGCTAAGTACTATATGGTGATTAGAGAGCTGTGATGCGTAATAAATCACGTGTATACCGTGAATTATATATCATCCGAAGTAATTATTACGCATGATTATAAAGGAGGACGGGGTCGACTTAACCCCGATGTTTGTATCTCTTTTTTGCAGGAGCCTGCGGAAATGAATTCCCGCGGTGAGCACTGCGTAACAAATGCGTGAAACAATTTAATGCAATAGTATATAGATTTAACAACTCGACTACCCCTTAACCTTTTGACTTCACTTATCTTGCCCGTATCTTGCTTTACTTACAGTAACTTGATAACTTATATATATATATATATATATATACTAAGAAAAAATAGTTTAAATTTAAATAAATATTTATTTGAATACTGTCAACTAAACATTTACTTACAATAAATAAATATTTAATAAAAAGAAATGATTGTTAAATCAAATTAATGTTTTTTGTATCAAATAAATATATTTTTGTATTTAATAAATATTTAACTGATACTATTCAAATAAATATTTATTGAAATTTAGGATATATATTTTTTCTCAGTGTAGAATATCGATAATTACTTGAATAATTAATGGAAAGAAGTTTTACTAAATTATCTAAAAATTGAGCACAGAATTGAAAATAGCCATGGTGAATTATTAAAATAATTATGCAGGACGTTCAAGCTGATTGCTAGAATTGTTTGCATCATCATTATGTTTTGATTTCCTACATAATTATTTAATAATCCAAAATTATTTTTAGATCCGTTTATAAGTTTTTTTAAATATTCAACAAAATCTGCAACGTTTATCTCTACACTGAAAAAAAAAAGATCAATTTTAATAAATATTTAGTTGAATATTGTCATGTACAGTAACTAAATATTTATTAAATATAAAGATATATTTATTTGATACAAGAAATTAATTTGATTTAACAATCACTTTTTTATTGAACAAATATTTACTTACTGTAAGTAAATGTTTAGTTGACAGTATTGAACTAAATATTTATTAAAATATTTATTAACTATATTTATTAAAATATTTATTAACTATATTTTTTTCTCTATAAATTTTCTAATTACTCCAAGTTTCTTTAAATAATGATATTAAAATAAATAGCTGATTTTTATTCAATGAAGTTATGTAGCTATTGCAAATTAAATGTCTAGACAAACAGACAGTTTGTTTATTAGAGCTTTGTTAAGGACTGCGTTTACGATATATTATATATACTTAGATATATGTGGAGATTGGGAATCAGTTAAATCTCACTTAACAATAAATTAATGTTAATGGAAACGAACCTGAGTGAGAAGCAAGCTCGTATAGACACGCGAAAAATTTCCTGGCACCGCGGGCACAATATATAAGTGATTTAATAATTATCGAGCGCACCGGGGCACGAATTAATACCGCGGCCGCGACCGGCCGATACGTTATTTTAATGAAACATGAACACGTGTATATAAATTACATCTTGCCATTCGTTTTTTCCACGGTATCCTTAATGGCAGCGCGCGCGTCCCGCCTGGCCCACGGTGGCCGACCGCGGGCCGAGGACTAAATTAAATGAACATCTAAATCGTCTCGAACGCGGGCTCCACAAATCTTCCGACTGCCGAAAAACCCGACGGGTGCAGAACTGCTCTCTCGCCCTTTCTCTCTCTTTCTCCAAACCGAATCCACGGACAGCTACTAGGGATCGGCGCTAACCCCGCTCGCGAACGTTGCTATAAATTCTCCCGATCGAAATTCGAAATTCGGCATACCGTCGTGCAACGGTCATATGAGAGAGAGAGAGAGGGGGGGGGAGAGAGAGAGAGAGAAGAAAAAGAGAGAGAATGTAGAGAAGAAGAAAGAAACCGGCTAGAATGAATTTGCCAGTGTAACGCTGCATCATGTGATGCGGTAATACAACGAGGCATTTTTTTATTACTTGTTTTTAATTGGATTATCTGTGAGTGAGAAAAAAAACTGTTTCGCTTATGTATTTCTTTTAATCTCTTATTATAAAAAATTATTAAATATAATTATTAAATATAATTTTTATTACTGTTATTAATATTTGTATAAATAAGCTTATCGTCTCAACTATATGACATTTCTTTTCTTATTCTATTATATTATTGTTAATAATTAACAATGTTAATAATTACTATGTAACAACATAGGATAATATGGGATGATTTTTTTAAAGAAAATTTTTTTATTTTAAAAATGAATTATTTTTTAAATATTTAAAAATGAGATTTGAGAAATCTTTATAAAATATCACATTTTATTATGCGGACTTTAAAATTAATATGTGTTGGCGGTAAAGATTGTTTTTACTGATTATACTAGAGAAGCAACAGGAAACAAATCCAATCAATCCAAATTGCTACAATTAGCTAGTTCAGCATGAGTTTCGCGTTCGTCGAATTTCAAGCGATACGATTTATAAACTCACGGCATAATTTAGTCGGTTTCGATGGCTACGAAGTGACTAGGGAGCCAGGGATTTTACCAGTGACAGGAAATTCAGAAAAAAGGCAATCCATTAACTGCCCACTGCGAACACGGAGGCTGCCTATTTCCTAAGAAATAACGAAGTCGGTTCGTGCATCCAGTATATCTGATTGGAAATCCGCGCGACAGATTTATCGATTTCGAGAGATCCATGAATTTTTATCATTGATCCTTTTTCTCTCCTTATAACTAGAGGCCGGTTTCTGTGCATAAATAATAAATTCACATGTAATAGATATTAATATCTCGTATGTCAATTTTATAACGTATTTACGCATTTACTATATTCTAAAGATATAAGGTTCGTTTTTTTGACAATGCTTTTTGTATTTTTTTTGCAACTTCTTTTTCTTTTTTCAAAATGTAAATGCATACTTGCTGCAACATTTTAAATATGACACATACACAGATAAAGCATTAAAAAAATTGATAATAAATGCATTTAATATATTGTATTTAATATATTGTAAAAAAAATGAAATTCTTTACTGAAGATTTTATTTTGCGTGAACGATATTTTATATTGACTTCATATTTCTCCAAATTAAATGCTAATATAGAGCTGTTAAACGAATCAAAAAGAGGCTTTCTACCAATTTGCCGGAAAAGAAAGTTTGGCGAACATTGAATTAACAATGATTTCTAAGTAATAGGTGCTTCTGATATCAAAGTAATTAGAACGTGTAATTATATTAACTATTTTTACAGTTTAGCACTTTATTTTAATTTTAAATCTCTTGATTTGTGAATTATTATTCGTGTATTTTAGCTTTGAACATACAATGTCAATTATTTTATCTAGAATTTGTTCTTTTGAAGAAGTTTTCTTTAGAAATAATGATAGAAAGATGTATAATTGGAATTACAGTCGATTTTATTGTGATTAAAAATAAGATATAAATAAATATTCGCGCAAAATCATGCATTTATACGGTGGAAGAATTTTTGTAATAGAATGATTCCAAAGCAATTATTGGGGAGAGATTTTTATTTTTTTTAGGTATAGATTTCGCGTACGAACATCGCAACGATTATCGCTCATTTAATATGTTTTAATATTAAATTATAATTTATATATTGTCGCACGTTTACGCAGAGGAATCGTATTGGCGGAAATCCGTGCAAAATCGTGATGTCGTGGTGCAGCGAGAAATTGCCGATAGGGATCAGAGAAGGGAATAACGTTGCCGGTGTAGCATCGTAAACCAAGCCACAAGGCGTGGGACGTTTAGCAGAGAAGCCTCACGGATCTTCGTTAATTGTACGGAATTGAGCGCCGATCTCGACACTGTGATATCTTCGATTTCTGCAATAATCAACTCGCCGCCAGCTGCTGCGTAAATCGGCAATTCTCGCGCCCCGACGGTGGATTTACCGATAAGCCGTCTAAATAATCGTATAAAGCTGCGATTGATACAGAGATCTTTGAAACGATCTCTGTGAAATTATTTGCATGCATATATTTTATTTATAAAAAATTTATTAATTAAAAAATTATTAACAAGCAAATATTCTAGATTACTATTGCCCGTATTCATAGTCAGGCCTTATATTTAAGGCTTCCTTAAATTTATTTTCAGATACTCTACGAATTATTTCATTGGCTACTGATACATCTAAAAATAAATTTAAGGAAGCTTTAAATACAAGGATCAAGAAACATCTGATTGAATACGGGCATATATGGTAACTTTAAACAATGAGATCGCTTTATCTCCATTATTCGCATATCTTAGAAAAAAATCTCCGAAATGTCCTATCACATAGAATTGATAAAGCTTATTTAAATTATGTTATTAATAAAATTTATTAAAATTAATAAGTAAACTTATTAATTATTAATTATATATGTATATTGTATAATTAATTGATTATATAACTGTAAATGCACATTCAAGAGAAATTCAAGAGATTTGCAAGTGCGAGAAAAAAGATTTACCTACGCAGAATTTGGGATTCAGTGGTTGTATAAAGCGTAATAAATGCATCACAATTAGCATTCCATCCAGTAATGTATTCAGGTATTCGGATGCTCTTCAGCAGTTACCGATCCTTCTCGGGATCACTCGTCTTTCCGATAACTGCCATCGCAGAATTTAAATCAGCGATATCTAACGAACGACTCATGGACTGCATTCAAATGCAAGGGCAACTTCGTTTCAGCGATCTTCTTCTCTCTGGAGTGCTATGAGAAAACAGATAATTTAACAAACTCCTTGTATATTGATCGGTTTATGCGTATAAACTTGTGTTGGTTTATATGCATTGCAGTTTTATTTGAAGAAGATCGAAAAGTTGTTGAAATGTGATCTATAACATTCAAATAATTACACATTTTTATAAAATATAAGTTAGAACGAACGTTATTAGACTCTTATATTAAGTAAAGAACATTTAGAAATTAAATATTCAAGTAATGATAGTCGGATTATGTCGGTTTACAAGAATAATATTTTTAATGAGAAGGTGCACAAGGTAGATTATGAACCTCGTTGTTTCTGAACACAGAAATGTGGGAGAAATGGACACAGCCCAATATCCGCTAATGACTTTTTAAGTGTGCTCCAGGTAGGCGCACGGCTATGTTCTGAAGCTGTCCTAATCTGACTTTAATTTATCCTACCGTTACCCTATCAAGAGTATCCAGTAGCCTTTCCTATTTTTTTTTGCTCTCACCTATCGCTCGTCTACTACGCCCTTTTTTCTTACGAAAGTGTCGTAACTCGAATGTGATTGATCACGAAAATTGCGAAGGGAGTATACCGGAAATCGTCTTTTTTGTCCCTTCACATCCGACCATAAATATCATACAGCTTTCCTATCGACTTTTTATTTTGCAGTTGTGCACATATCTAAGAAATGAAATAATAACTGATTTACGTATTTTAATGTCGTATTAAGTATTAATGAGTTGTTGAAATTAATGGGATGTAACTTGTTCACGCATTTACAGACAGAACGATTTTTCTAAAAATGTCTAAAAATTTAGCTAGAAACAGATCTGAAAATAATTTTGTTTAGATCAAAATAATTGTGTATAACATATTAAGCTGCTTGCTAGAATAGCAAATTTTTTTGTAGTATTGTTCATTATCGCCATGTTCTTGTTATGTTGGAGCACTTGACATGATTATTTTGATAACGCTTTTTAAGCTTTCACGGCTGTTATCTTTAAAGATACCAGAAGGTTTGTGATTTATCGCTGCTCTGATAGAAATTTCATGCATTTTGAAATTTTATTAAATAGTTATATCAACTTCTCTCTAGTAACTGAGAAGGAAAACTACTTAGAATTCAGATGTAATGCTTTGTTTGCAGTTACTGCATACAAAAATTGTGCAAAATTTGAATCCACATTTACCGAATAGAAACACAATAAATGAATATTAAATTGATTAATAGCAAGCTAATTGCTCATGAAAGTAACTGGAAAAGATCTAGGAAAACTGCATACATTTCTACTAGGACATGTATTGTCCATTACACTGTAAATAAAAAATAAAATGTTAATTTTAATATTTTTGCATGTCTTTAAGTTAAAATTAATATTTTATTTTTTACAGTGTACTATGCCAAAGGCATTAGTAATGTCTAAACAAGAATATGGCGATAATCCGCAAATCTTTTAGGATTATTTTGATACTTTAATAAATTTAAATATAAATAAATTGTCTATATTCGTGATTGTTAATACACACACACACACACACACACACACACACACACACACACACACACACACACACAACCAAACACCACAAACAACAAAAAAAAAAAACA
>Ga0157364_1003303_pt1 | contig 15590 bp, 7 predicted proteins | sample AttsexASBM2_FD_111476 | JGI IMG/M metagenome (GOLD analysis project Ga0157364, IMG submission 111476) | Fungus gardens microbial communities from leaf cutter ant in Ribeirão Preto, State of São Paulo, Brazil - Atta sexdens ASBM2 | ecosystem: Host-associated > Fungi > Mycelium > Unclassified ...
AAATGATGGTATTTTATCTGATGATGTTTATATCTAACAAGTAGATAGCCTCATCTTAAAATATATTAAGGACATTGAAAATAATTATTTTTATATTAACACATTAACATCTTTATATTTTCTGATTTTTTTTTTCATATATAAATTAATTTGTTCTTTTATATTGATTATACTACACGAGCGCATCTCAGAAATTAAAATATATAAAATATATTTGCTCTCTCAATTGCCTGTCATTAATTTATATGTATTTGTTATATCTCGAGAGCTCAATTTATTTTATTTTATTTATTTAAAATATATTATATTGTACGTCTAATTATGCGTAAAAGAAGATATATAGCTTAAATTATGTCAAGGAATACAAATAGTTTTAGATCGAAAAAGTAAATAAGATTCCTTCGTGATATGTAAGCGATTAAATTACGTCGATTTATGCACACGCGAAGCGAATGGGTGCAGAGAGAAATAAATAAGACAAACATGAATCTATCGCGGGAAAATCGTTGTTTTTTGTGAGAGAAGTCAGAGAAGTAATTATCAAAGGACAAGCGCTTGAGAAAGAATGGACGTGAAGGAACGCACGTGTGTCGCATTCACCCTCGGCGCGATGGGGGTAACCTTTCACACAGCCGGGATAATATATAAGTTTCCATGAGAGAGGAAAAGAACGAAGAACGTTTCTTCTCCAGAGCTTTGGCCCGTCTCCGGTTCCATAATGTCTTCTCTGTAATACGAGAGAGAGCTCGAAATTGAGGCGTTTATATCCTACGATTAAGAAGTTTTGTAATATTGTATTTTTTGCGCCTCGCCTCGTCGATCTCTGTCAAAATGACGCTTGTGAAACATTACGGGGAAACCGCGAAGTCGCGCATTATGTCGACGTGCTTTTTTGCTAAACTTTCGCGCAACCATCGCAATCGTGATATTGTTACGAATTCTAATACGCAATATTTCTACTACGCAATATTTTAGATTTGAAGTTAATAGATTCTTCAGTGAATATTGAGTGAATTTTTCCTTCTGAAAAATATTTGAAATATCTAACTAAAACTGTAATGGATTGGAATTCTAAAAAATGTCTTGTTTAAATTGTGTTTTTGCTATTAAAACGATTCGCTTCAAAATTCTCACTTTAAATTCTCTGTATAAATATTTTATTTCGCGCTTTTCCAATTCAACTTGTTTTTTTTAAATCGACTCCCCATAGACTTCCTAAAACTCGTCGATAGGTAAAGTGAAACAGAGAGTTGTACATATTTACTTTGGAGACTCCGTAGTAGGTTGTCGCAGGTGCAAAGAAAGGAACCATCCTCGAGAGGAGGAAGCCTTTCAAAAATGTTAGGTGGGTTCTTCCGACCCTTTATATGGATGGACATTGAACACGTTTAAATTCCAGATCGTTCAAACAGGTATTGCCCCTCGCATGGTCGAAACTGTGGAATTTCTCGATCGAAACACAATATGGTGATCACATCCTTGACCAGATTGCCATCACTCTTTTCATATGAAAGCTATCTTGTATTAAAAATAACCAGAAAAAACGACGCAGATATAATAAAACAGTGATTTTTTTTTTATTAAAGTGTTTAATTTGCTTTTACGTCTATTTTTTATTATTAGATTAACAGGTAAAATAATACAAAACATAGAAACATTTTTATTCAAAATGTATAAAAATTGTGAATGTTTCTTTTAAATTATCTTGGTGGTCGAATATAATTTCAGAAATCAAATATAAAACTATTGAAATTGAAAACTATTTTAAATAGTTTTCAATATTATATGTAATACATATTATATGTAATATGAAAATTTTCATAACAAATTAGTTTAATTTTTTCACAAAAAGTCGGAAAATCTAATCTGCATATAACCATTCATCGCTAGCATGTAATTTGCATTATTTAGAAAATACTTGTGAAAGAAAAGAAATAGTATATGACAATTGATCTTCACGCATTTATCAAGATAGTCGACTTTTGTCTAAGTCAAGATTTTTCTGTCATTGTGTTTATGATGTCACGCTTCGCTAGACGTAAAATAGATCATTAAATACAACATGGTCGTTAGTTGAACTCGAGCCGGCTAGCGAGCACTAAAATCTGGAAAGTATTTTTCGGTGATTTACGAGCGATGCGTTATACGTGCCGACTTGATTTCCGGGGGACGAAGAAAACTCCAAAATTTTATCCACGATACCGTGGACGACGTTACGTCTCGACGATTACTCTAACAGCAGTTAGAAAAGTTAACTGCTGATCGGTCGTGAGTGATAAACGAGCTTGTGAAATTTTAAGACAGCGGTTCGAAAAGAATTAGATTTTAATGCCACACACAGGGATCTTAGAAAACTTACGATCTGCGTTTAAGTTTTATTCTATGATTGAATTATTGTTACAAAGAGCAAAAGCCAGGCCATATTTCTTATTTTAAATTGAATCCTTTTTTAATTGCATTGTTTATCTTCCTTTCTCAATTAATACTTTCTGCTACAATATTAATTATTTGGAAATTATATCGGATACAATCAAAGAAAAACGTTTTCTACATTGTTTTTTTTTGTTTAATGCTTAAATTTACAAGAAGTCTCTGTAGAGAGAGGGGCGACTGGTGATTCTGGCGAGATAGTTTTGCACCCGACGAATTTCGGAAAAGTGGCATTAAATTTTATTCCGTCACGACGAACGCGACGATATGTCGCGCGAAGACAGGACATGGCGTAACAGCAAGTGTATCGACCCTAAAGTGCACAACCTGCGACACTCTAAGATCAGGGTGTTTTCTTCCACGGGGTCGCCCGTAAAAATGGAGGAATGTTCCCGACAAGAGAGGAGAGCAACGCAGCGGTATACGTCATCCGACACTCTTGCAGGTCCCCAGGGTAGGTTAAACGGTATCATCCCCATATGGAAGGGTCCGTACTACGTCATAAACCACACGGGGTACCATCTGCGCTCGTTTCAACGTCCCGCTACCGCCTTTTCCATGAACCTGTCCGCGTCCGTAAAATGCGTTGACGACAAAGCACCACGCATGATGCAACACGAATGCATTCAGTAGCTTGCACACGCAGGACAGATTTATCATCATAAGTCTCAAAAAAATTTTATAGAAGAACGACATTGCGAGAGTAGGGGAAATATGTGATGTTTTATAACGACTATATTTGATAAATATGACAATTAAAAAAAAATTCGTTAAAATGTTTTTTCTCTGTCAAAATTTCATTTTATTTTAATGTTATTTGAATAACATTTTACGTATTTTGGCAGTTAATTTTGATGCTATAGAAGTACATTGAATATTATTTGTAGAAAATTTCGTTATTTATTTGCGCGTACAGACATATGTGCAAAATTTTTAAGTTTTAAGTTACAAAATTTTTGTTACATTATCTCAGTTTTCGAAGAATGATATTTGTACGTAGAATCATATTACATGCTTCCCTGAACGGGCATGCATATGCGTCTTTGCGACAGTTAAACTCCAGGAGGTCCAGATATGTAGGCAGGACTGTGATACACATGGGACCTCCCTGCACGTCGTTGGAAAAAGATCATACAAAAACCACAGTTTGTTTAAAGATCACTATTTCCTTTCAGGCACTTTACTCACTCACTTTTTTCCTCTAGCATAACTTTAGAACGTTTAGACGACACGATATATCGATTTTGCAGCCTTGTTTAATTCTTCGTTAAGATTTCAATCATAGTATACGTAATGTAGGTGATCAATATTTAATGTACTTGACTTTTGAACATTAACTCCTTCAGATTCTGCGTACATTGTAATATACATTAAAACAATTTGTTTTAACATGATTTCAATAAAATCAGATTTGAAGCAGGGATTATAAATTTATACATTACAGAAGAACGAAAATTATGCTGTATTAAGAAGAATATCATTAACCTACATTAAGAAATTAGATTTGCTTAAATACATTACGTCATGCAACCATTGCAGTTCAATTTAATTTCGTTATCTCTTTCTGAACGAGTCGCCAGACGACACTTGGCCTGATGACGAATGAATCCGTATTAGACGAACATTACGAGATGCGTAACATTTCGAAGTAATTGACCGACGCCCGGTTTCCTGTCTGCGGTTGACAGGATCCGGCATGTCCTGAGTGTTTGAAACGTGACTCATGTTTCATGATCATGTCGCAATCGCGATCGCCATTACGACTGCAATATAACTGACGCCGATGCAGATGTTGACACGGCGCGGCGTCTCGTAAGACCCTGTTTATATGTCGCGCATAAGCGGATCGTGCGCTTTTGTCGTCAGATTTTATAGTGTCTAATTCACCGCGTTGGCACACTGCCCTGCCGCTTAATGCATATTTCGCTTCCAGAGAAATACGAATATGTTACGTTGCACCGTGATATTGCAGTATATTCACTCAATTGTAAATAAGAAAACTGAATAACAGGACAAAGATATAAGTATTTTTAATACACATCTAAATATTTTTATATTTCTTGCGGATAGAATAAAAGTTAAATTGTGCATTTAGAAGAATGCGTCGAATATATAATTAAATTGTTAACCAATATTTATCTAATTAATTTTAATATAATTTTATATTAAAATAATTTTATTATAATAATTTTATATTTTGTTTAGCACGAGTATTTAAAAGTTAGGTATGCATACAGAATACATACCGTCACGAAGCATAATTATATGTATTATATTATATTGACATTTAATCTATTATATTGACAGTCAATTCCAGAATGTGGTATGATTTCTGTAATTAGCAAATATCGTGTTACTCTAGAGAGTAGTCTAATTGTCGACAGAGGTAAACATTATTTTCCATTAGAATCTCTCGGTGCGGATTGAATTGTGTGGAAACATTGCTATATATCTCGCGGACGAAACCTCGGTGACGATGACGGGATAATGGCGAAACAGAGAGGAACACCGCGTTGGTTTTTCAGCGACCAGAAAGGGCGTAAGTCTGCCTCCGCCATGTGTTATACGACATGCGGAACGGGAGAGATGGTAAAAAAGCATCACAGCACGGCATGCAGGGGTAGAGAAGGCAAAATGGATCGAGGGTGTTGCGAGGGGTTGAATTATAAAGATGAAAGCCGTTGTCAATAGGGAGGTCCACTGCCACCCTTCTCTTTATCCTCTTTTGCACTCTCTACGGGACTGAGAGAGCGTTCTGTCTTCTTTCCCTGTCTCTCTTTTGCACAGTGCTCTCTTTTTTTTACTCTCTTCTCTTTTCCATTTCTCTTACGCGTCCGTTTCCACCAATAATAATACGACCCGTATCTCTCAAAACCGGCGCCGGAATCGTCGTTCCAATAGCGATGAGTTTTCAGATCTGTCTACTGTACCCTACAAGATAAAATACGCGCCGCAGTAATGAAGCACGGCGGCTGAAACTTTACTGGTTCTACCAGCTTCGTTTTACCAGTTCTGGTTTCGCATAAATATGTCGAACAAAGTTCGGATAGCGCATCGCTCGTCAATTACTTATTTTTCTGTTCTACACAGCGAACATTTTTATCATGTGTTTATAGAATTTGTTCTAAAAATTGATATCTAAGCACAATTATGTATTCTATCAATTTCTTATAACTTCTATTTAAACCGTCAATCTTCTCTCTTCTGAATTATACAATACATAATGCGTTATTAAAGCGAATTAAATTCGATCAATCTCTTTTAGATCTAGTAAGCATTACGAAAGTGGTGGATTTACTTCGATGAATAAAAAAAACCAATTATTCATTCAACAAGCTTATTATGTTTCTCATACGAAATCACGAGGATCAAAAGAGAAATATCTAATGGATAACTTCTCATCTGATGAAATCATGCGATAATGAATTAAAGCGAAGAGCATCGTGAACAGGATATTGAAATAAGCATAATGCGTGTAACGCGATATTCGCACTTTGTAAGAGATCAACGAGATAGTTCTTTCCATGACTTTTCCATCGCACACATTGATCCCGGCAATAGGTCGGGCTACAAAGACCGGTTCTTTCCGAGATGTTCGCGCGATCGTAGATCACAAGAGGATCTCGTTGAGATCGTCGCCATCGTTCTCCGACTACAAACGAATCTCGTTAGAGATCGTTGCCGCGAGGCCGAGTCTGTAATTCCTATCTGTAATTTCAGGGCCGTACTCGGCCATATGCTTTTCTCACGACTTTATATATATATATATATATATATATATATATATATATCCGACTTTGTTTTCCAATTTATTCGGCTGGATATTTTTATGTTTTACTTTGAGAATTTAATTTCTACGATAAGTTATTAGGTAAAAATTTTATCATGTTGAAAAAATCGGAGTCATATTCGTTCTCACAAATCAATTTTGAGTACGATAGTAACACGAAAAATCATGGTAGTTATTTAGATTCTCCAACACTAAAAAAATATATACGTGAAAAAAGAATAAATTCCGGATTAATCCCCTGTTTGATACGCGGACCAATGCCGGACGTCAATTTCGCGCGATTTATATTTTTTTTCGCCGATGCAACAATAGCTAACAGTCCCTTTGAGGGCGTGGTGCACGCAAAAGGGAGGATGATCGAATCGGTCATTCGTTTCAACCCTTGACATCCTACTGACTCGGAAAACGAGACGCGCATCGCGAGACGGATCGGTTCGCGACGCGCGCCTCGAAAATCGCCGTGTAATTCCAATTGCCGGTTCGAAGCCGGCTTATGTTTTCCGACTCTAAAGGGGGAAGAAACGCCAGCTCGGTGGTAGCATTGTGGCGGCATTGTGCTGGCGATTATGCGTGTGCAACTCTGCCCGGGGATACGTGGGAGCGACCGGGTGCGAGCCGCGAATCCGTAACGAATTTATTTTGGTGACATTCACCCTATATGGGATATTGGCGAAATCGCTTGATCCGCGAGATTACAACGGAGTCAAAAGCGAATATTATTTTTTTACAAAGAATTATACACATAGATATCCACCATGAACATCGAATTAATGACTACAATCTTTTTCTATATATATATATTTTCTATTAATATCAAGTACCAATTTTTATATTCTTGCATTTCTATAATTCTTGAATACATTATTATTTTAATAGTTGAAGTAATTTCGAACATATTTAGATATGTATTAAAATATAAATGTACGTCAAAACAAATAAATCATTAAATTAATTTATATAATCACTAAATTAATTAATAAGATATTTAAGTGGATCTCTGATATTTTTATTATATGATTAAAATTCCGAAATAGCAAAAAAAAAAATAAAAATTCATTAAAATTTAATTAATTTTGCTGTTTCACATTGATTTAGTAATTTTTCATCTGTTTTGATGAGCAATAAGTCTTGATATTAAATCATTCTAAAATGAGCATTGGCAATTTTTGTAATAAAACAATCCCTGTATTTTGAGCAAAATGAAAAATTAAAAAATATTTAAAGACATCTAATTTTAAATATTCATACATATTAAATGTACTATTAAACAAAAAATATCTAGCTTCGTCAATATTTAATTGCCCGAAAAGTCAAACGCACTATCGGAGGAAGAGTTCGATCTCTGAATCTCTCAGCAAAAGGAGTCTGACGAAGTTCGTTAAGGGTGAGAGACGACTCGCGCTAAAAAGAGGGAGGAAGAAGAAAAAAAGAAAACGAGTGGCGGGTGAAATCCCGCGGGAGAGAATAATGACCCGTCGATCCGATCGACGATTATAAATTGCGGCACGCAGCTGGAACTATCGACGCCGTTGCTCGCGTACGGATGGACGAACGATGTACCGGTGTCTTGCCGGATCGATCGATCAGCTGACCGTCATCATGGACCCGTCGATATTTCTCCTCTGTTATTAGATAGACAAAGAATTTTGCATGAATATTATTTGGCGGATATGTGACGTTAGACAAAACGAATTCTAGAATGGACCAAAAATAATAACTTTAGTTCGCAAGAAATTAAATGTGGAATATTTTTCTTGCGTCGACTTCACAAGTCCTATCAAAAAATTTTTTGCTAAAATTTTGTTCAATTATCAAACAATTTTATAATTAATTTTTGATTGTTTTTATTTCGCTTCTTTTCCGGTTTTTATCGAATTCAATACGAAAGAATAGGAGGATATGAGAATTTAATCAACTTACAACGGAAAAAATAATTTACAATATAATAAAAAAGAATATGATTTTTTGTTATTATTAGTTCATTTTTATTTTTCAATAATAAGTTACTTTTTAACGATCAGCGCGTGCTAAATGTTTTTTCTGCCATCCGCGGCGAACGTATACATATGTATATGTATAAGTGTCGATGATTGCATACAGAGCGCTTTTAGTAAATTGAGCGTTTGCGCGTCGTTCGTGTTCGTGCGTACAAAAATCCGGCGAGGCCCCGTTAGCCTAATTAGCCGGTTGCATCTCGCGGCCAGAAAGATCGTCGCGTCGCGCCGCGCCGGCTCGAAAAGTGAGGAGGTGATTCGAGCGGAGTTGAGCGTGCGAAGAGGTCTCATTCGAAACAATTGCTGCCGGTCCATCAAGCTTCATCAGGGTGATTAGCGAACGACGTACCCCGCGGGTCGTCCCTTTAGATTAGCCACAGCAGTGTCCTCCCGCTCTCTCCCGGTCCCCTCCCTTCTCGTTTACCGGCCTCCGTCGTCTCCACCTTCTCTCCTCGCCTTCGTCTTCTTCTCGTTCTCATCTCGTGCGATCGTGCCGCTCGTTCCAGCCACCAATGAGCGTTGCATGTCGGTCAATGACACGCGCGAACATGCGGACAAAGTGGCACGTCGACGTCACGCAGAGGTTCCTTCTTCCATTCCTCTCTTTCCTCTCGTGACTCTTCCCTTTTTCTTCTTCTTCTTCTTCTTCTTCTGATATCATCGTTGTCTTTTTATCATCCGGAGCGTGTTTAAATTAACGATAGGAATGAGAAGAGAGAGAAGAGGAAGCTTACATACGGAAATCATAGGCTACTCCTTCAAGAGTCGTTAAAATCCGCATTACGATAAGATTGGTTTCATCAAGTATTACATCATTAGACATTCAACTGCTATTATCGCACCTATTCGTAACGCTGTGTGACTTTAACCGATATTTAATCGAAATCTTAAAGCTCACTGAGAGCTCTTGAGGAACTAAAATACTTTGTCGAAAAAGAATTGAGAGAGAGAGAGAGAGAGAGAGAGAGAGAGAGATTTCTTCCTGAAAAGAGATTTTTCATTAACATTTATATGCATTTATTATTGCTTCTCAGAATAATAATCTATTATTGGAAGTAGTCTATAAAAACAAAAGCGCGTGATACACTTAATTTTCCTCGTTTCCTGAAATCATCTCAACTACAGTCTGTTTAAGTTAATAACTGCGATGCGATGGCAAGATCGAGAGGAAACGAAAGTATCTTCCGTATGCAACATTGTAAACTGTAATGCGTTCTTTATTTTTGCACTTCTTTATTAGTATGTCGCTCGTCTCGCCGCTATCATTATCCCGTTAATAATGTATTATCAAGACAGAAATATCCGTCCATATATTTTTTCTTTTTCATTTTGATTTCTAGTCGCTCCAGGACATATTTAAAGACGAGCAATTATATCGTATTTACATAAATAAGATTACAGTAAAACTAAATTAAACGTTTTCGTAATAATATGTTTTATGCAGTCTACATACGGATACGTAGATAAATATTTTTGATTGCTATCTCCGCTATGATTATAGAAACGATGGGAACGTAATGGTCGAAGGAAATGAAATGCATATATCTTCCTTAAAGCGCATTAAATATTCTATTGATTTTATTTAGTTATTGTATGCCTTTTTGAAAAGTACATAAATCATTATTACTTATATTAAAATGATCTATTATATTAAAATTATCTTTTGAAACAGAATTTATATTTCTCTTAGTTTTAATCATTTTGTAATAAGTTTTGTGTGTGTGTGTGTGTGTGTGTGTGTGTGTGTGTGTGTGTGTGTGTGCGTGTGTGTATGAGAAGAGAAGAGAGGGAGGAAGAGAGGAGGGGGGGAGATCGCATTTACAAGACAAATATAAAATTTATAAATGTTTGAAATAATTCTTAAATGCAATTTGTATTGAAACGATGAAGGACTAACAGTTTTATTCTCATTATTGTTGAAATTGTAAATCAAAATATTTCTGTGAATTATTCATTTCTATCAACGTAGATTAACTTTCTAATGCCTAGAATAAGAAAAAGATAAAAGTTAAATTAAACCAAAATCCATGAAGTTAATCTTCATTGAAATGGACATTAGTCGATATTTGTTTATTATCGTCTTTATCATTTTTTTAGCTTCAAATAAAATGAAAAATCAATCAGTTCTCAGATGTTTGAAATTAAGAAAATCACAGTCCAGAATTGCACTCTCAAGAAATTGATGCCGTAGCAAGTGAAATTAATTAACTCAAGTCAAGAGAAGCTTATATATGTATATATGTGTGTGTGTGTGTGTGTGTGTGTGTGTGTGTGTGTGTGTGTGTATATAAACTTTATTCAATATTTCACTTTTCTCAGGGTTCTCTTATGTATTTATTATCACGCATTTAGTTTTGGAAGACGTCGTTGCTTAATCCACTTCACAGAATTGGTCAGAAGAAACTTGCGCTGGAGACTCTTTGTGTATATGTCCAAAGTTTAATTAGTTTCTGGAATGTATTGAGCACAAGGTGGTTAAGTTTAGTGCAAGTCGTAGTGGCGGGACAATTTTACCGAGAAGTTTTTCAATTTTCTCGGCTCATGAACTTATCTGGAAAACTTGGGGAGAAGCGTCGACGCTTTCTTTATCTTTGATTTGTTTATTGCTATTCATAAAACTCAGGCATAATCGTTTGATAAAATATTTTAATGGATTATAATTTTTAATAGCATTAAAAATTTATAATAAATAATTCTACCATAATTATTATTATACTTATTTCACAGAAACGTAAAATTCCATAACTACACTATTATCATTTAAAATTTGTATACAATAAAAATTTCAATTACTTTAGCTATTACATTTTTTATTTATTTATCTTTAAAAAATTTATTACACTCGCCACGTTTTTTTTCAGTCCTTTGTTGGAGCGCAGTTGCGCGATTGCTTCGTTACGGCTAGCAATTACTGAAACTGACAAGGCATTTAAAGAAAAGAATTTCCGTTTTTCTACCGACAATGATTTCTTAAGATAAAAATTTACAAGACCTCATTACAGCACGGTGTCTCCAAAGACCTGCCTTTTATTTCCATGCTTTCTTTCCCTTCATTTTCAGACTGTGCTTCTCGAATTCTCTCACTCGCAGTCCTCGTTCTCTCTAACTGTGCTGAGACTTTGTTAATGGAAATTGATTACCACAAGAAGGCGATATCTAAATCATGCTGCTCTCTCTTCTAGTCCAGCCAAAGTTTCTTTCCCTCCGTCCACTAGAAACTCTCACGCAACTTCCTCTATTGAGTATATTTTTACGCACCTTTCTCACCAACTATTTACCGCGATAATATATAATACAATGTGAAAGATACAAAAATTGTTCGTGAATTTTTAAATAATTAAAAATCGATAATTAATATTGTTTATATGTCTCGAATAATTACAAAAATAATATAAATAATATGCAAAATAATAAATAATAGAAGTATAATTTTTATAATCAAACCGAACATTTGAAATTACAATATTTGAAATTACAATCTAACAATAATAAATGAAGAAAGAAATTGATATATGAAAAAAAATGAAAAAAAAAGATAATCAAAATGGTATAAATATTATATGCTAAACATTTTATTATACATTAAACGCAAATATAATAATTTGTAAAATTATGAATACGAGTGTTGAGTAGATTATCAAGATTTGTGATAATCTCGCAGTGAATCTCGCTAGGCTCAGTTTTTTTTGCGGATTAAAGCAAAACACATCAGTATGGACGAAAGAGTCGATTTTAAACTTGTCGCAAGTGGATTTAGTACCTTTTGCGGACTACGCAGTCGCCTGTAACGGCAACGAGGACGCCATGCAGGACGTTATCCGGCAAGTCGGTATGCTTGATCCTTTTTCCCAGTGAGCTCTGGACTTACTGCTAAAACGTGGTAAGATTTACTCCGGAACTTAAGTCCCGGCTAAAGATTTATATCGTCCCTTCATATCTTCAAAGTCTTCGCTATCCCAGAGCGCGGCGTGTAATGCTCTGCATTCTGATGTTTCACGAGTATAAACGCCTATCTATATTGAAGATATAGCTGACCCTTCATGACAAATTTGAGACTCATTGAATTTTCATCAGAAACATTTCAAAATCATTTGAACCAAATATATGTAGCAATGTGGCAATCAATTTTAAGAGTATAGAATTTATCAAACTTTTAAAAATTATTGCATCAATATGTATATATATCTGATATCGAGTCGTCGTTTGATTTTGATAGTATTCAAATGCTTTTCATTAATTATTCCAAATTATATAAACTATTATATTCTAAAAGATGTTTTCAACATAATGTATTGAATTGTAACAAAATTTCGTAGCATTACTTCATTCATGTTTATATAATTAAAAAAAAAAGAATTGGCAATTATACCATTTGTGTGTGTGTGTGTGTGTGTGTGTGTGTGTGTGTGTGTGTGATAAAGCAAAAATTCAACTTTAAGAATCTGTTTCTTCAATTTCGGATGATTTTTTATGGAATTTTGAGCAATCAAAGTCAAAATGTTCCTTTTAATTAATCCGATTAACAGTAACAAGAAATCATAGGACATTTTCTAAAAGCAATTTTGTAGGGAAAATTTTAAGTTTTCACATTGAAAAGTCGAAAATTTTTGAAAGGGAACTTTTTAAATACTCTTACAGATAATAAGCTCATGAAGTTAAAAGAAAATTTCCCAGTTTGTTCAACTCGTTTTCTATGTCTAAAATTTTCTGTAGCTAAAAATTATGTAAACTTCATAGAAATTTAAAAGACATAGCGATTTTTCGAAAATAGAAATTTTACGCTTTCTTTAAATTTAAATTTCGTTAATTTTTAACAAAGTTACAATTCCTTGAATGTTGTAGCATCTTGTTTCTATTTTTATTAATTTATTATTAATTTTTGTTTCAGCTTAATAAATGTAACCGATTAAAAATATTTTTAACAAAATTTTATATATTTAAATTATGCTCAAAAACCGAATAAATTCAGCCAACGAGGTCAAACCCAATATTTAACGGACTTGCGCAAGTAGATGTATAAAGATCTATAAAGATGCATTAACAAAAGAGACCTCAAATTAAGTTTTAATAATCAATTCTTCAATCCTTTACCAATTGCGTGTGTTCGCTTCTGTCAAATTTAATTTTTTCCAAAATGTGCACTGTATATCAATTTAGAGAAACTGTATCACAAAATCTGAAACCATCGGCAATAATTATTTATTTTCCAATGCTACTAAAATTTTTCAGTGTATACAGAACCATATCAAACCATTTTAACACCAGGATGCCGATCATCTAACATTTTTACTAGGGTAAAAACATGAAAAGTGAAAAGTTACTCTATTAACTTTAATGGTAAAAATTTTTACTTTTCACATTTCCGTCCTAGGAAAAAGTTATAATACCCTTTAATAAAGATGAAATATTATGCTTCCTTTAAAGATATTATAAAAAAACTATTTTAGGAAATTTAGTTTATTTATAAAGAGAGAGATTGGTAAATAAAAAATATTAAGAGTTACGGCAAAATTCTCTTTGCTTAAAGACACTTTATATGATAGTGGCAGCCCTGTTGTTTATTTAAAAAAATATAATAAACATATAATGATAACGTTGTGCTAAATCCATAAGCCTTTTGCCAACTATTACTCTCGATTATCTCGATGTATTATCATATTGTCGTTTTCAATCAGACAAAAGAATCGAATGATCAACTGTTCCGATGAAACAACCTTACATCTATTTTAGGTTTTTCCGTCTAATAATGATTCATATATTAATCAACAGAAGCCTAATAGACTATAGAATATATGATATCCGTTGCTAAAAAAGTTTGTAAAAATCAACAAATAAAAGTATCTCTCTTTGAAAAATAACTATGTGCTTCGTTTACATTAATTAATTCATCTCATTATTTCTTAATAAAAAAAAATTAAGAGATACAAAAAATTATTAAAAAATGGATAGTTTATATGAGATATTTTATATTTTATATTAAAATGCGCTAATGTGTTTAATATTTCAAAGAAAATAAGTTTCAAAGAAAAACAGAATGAAACTTATTATTAGAGCAGGATTTTTCATGCCGCATAAGATCTCCAAGTGTGCCACAAAAATTTTACAAAAAGTAGAAAAAATAAAAAATTTTTTAATAACAAGCGCGAATAAAATGCGAAATAAAAAATATTTAAAAATTATCTGAATTGATATTATTATTATTACAATAAAATCATCTTTAAAACGACAAAATGCAAATAAAAATTTTAACTTTACTTTCTATTAGCGTTTTATCTGATAAAATATTTATGTTGAACACTGATCATAGACACTTTGTTATTTTAATGCAAATTAAAAAAGGTTGAAAAACGTTGATTTAGAGGACTTGCGTTTATAGAACATTTTAATCTTCTAACAATAATTCATTATATCAATTAAATTTTGTTAGTAAATGTAAAGAGCAAAACCGATATAAAAATAGACAAAGTTCTTCTTCATCAAAAGTTCTATCGGCGGAATTCGAAGGCGCATGAATCCGTTCTCTCCACAATTCTACGACCAGTAAAAATATATACCCTCTCCCCCATGTTTGTGTGCATATATGTGCGCGCGAGCACATACATCCCGCTGTGTTTGGCTTTACGAGCACGTAAGTCACGCGTCAAGGGATGATTCCGTGTTGCGTGCGTTTCGGGGCAAACAATGGGCCGACCCCAGCCAGGGTGCGCCCCTGGCAAACACGAACCTGCTGCTAAACTTATGTCCGTTCCGTTAATGCGCTTTCGGCGCGCATCGGTAGGGCAACAGATTTACGACGGCGCGCGCGGTCAGTCATTCTAGTTAATTGGAGCTGCGGGCGTGAAATGCTCACAAAGTCAAGTCAGAGGAAGCAGTTATCGGCCCAAAACGATTCGCCAGATCGCCGAGGTGCGTTGGCTCGGTGGTGCACATGGGAAAGCAATGGGATATCGGCCGAATAATGCGCATAGAGTGAATTAGGAGTAGCGACCGCGTGAATCCTATATTTACAAGTTTTGACTCCGCGATGTGAGATATTCGTTATTTATAACAGTGCTCTGTAATTTCAACTATTTAATGAGATAATTGTATAAAACTTTTCCTATATTTTGAGAAACGAGTTATGAAAGACTTAACAGACTATACCTATAGATCAATTGCTACACGGATAAATAACGCTCAAGCTATCTAAAAATTTAGTTAGATATAGATCTGAAAGTAATTTTGTTGGACCATCAAAATAATTATGTAGATCGTTATATAAGTTAGTTGCTAGAATATCAAAATTTTTGCAGTATTGTTTATCGTTTGAACTTCTTACATATAATTAATTATTTTGATGATCTAATAAAAAATTATTTTCAAATTTATATCTAGTT
>Ga0157364_1003304_pt1 | contig 15589 bp, 9 predicted proteins | sample AttsexASBM2_FD_111476 | JGI IMG/M metagenome (GOLD analysis project Ga0157364, IMG submission 111476) | Fungus gardens microbial communities from leaf cutter ant in Ribeirão Preto, State of São Paulo, Brazil - Atta sexdens ASBM2 | ecosystem: Host-associated > Fungi > Mycelium > Unclassified ...
ATTTTAGTAATAATTTTAGGCATAAAATTATATTTCTTTAAAATCTGTTCTTTCTTTTTTCTCTTTTTTTCCGTTATTTTTTGCAAGCAATTAAAAAAAAATGATAATTTTAGAATGGTGGCAACAAATGAGCTATATTTTCTAATCGTGTATTTCAAACACTAGCACTTCTCCAATAAATAGATAGATACTTTCTCATAATATGAAGCATTAAATCTTCTCGAGATTCTTCTCCACGTCGTTATATCGCGCCGGTCGGGACGATCGTTGTACCGATGATACCGATGATTACTTCGACCGTAAGGAGATTATTAGGAATCCGCGCCTTTCATGAATGTTTTGTTTCTTGGTGAAAGTGTTTTTCGTGATTTTGCAGTATCAGATATTATAGGTCAAGAAGTTTCCTGATTCCCTTGATCGTAGTCCCGGCGTACGAAAGGGAAAGTTTGGAGCTATGGATGCGAGCCAGGAAGATTCGCAATTGCAGTTTCCCCGCGGCGGTGAGTGCGAAATTATCGTTTCTTTTGCCTCTGACATGACGGAATACTGATGAAACTGTCAGGCGAAATAAATAGGCGAATGGGCGATTATCAATATATGCTTTCCTAATTTTTTTCTTCTTTCTGTATTGTGCAGTTTGTTAAATATATGACGATAATTCGATGATGTTAAATCGTACTTGAAGTTACATAAAGACTCGATTGTCTACTTTCTAATATTAATCTCATTAAATTTAGGTTGAGTATTTTACATTGATGCTTCTCATGAAGAAGAGAAAGTTAAGTGATTGAAAAATGTAGGTAATGAATTAAATGAATAGAAATAAATAAGATACTTTGAATAATAAATAGTTAATTAGAAACGTTTATTATCTATGTATCTGATAATTAGTTGATACATTCTACGAATTTATATGCATTCTAGGCTAAAAGTTTAAAAACATTAAAAAAAAAAATAACATTTTTGGCATTAGTTACTTAAATATCCATAACGAATTTTTTTCAAACAATAATTCTTCTAGATTAAATAACAGTTACTTAATCTAAAAATTGGATCTAAAAAAATTGGATTTTATCGCACAAAAATAAACAAATAGTTCTCGTCTAATCAGAATATCAGTTTCTCGACAAGTCTCTGGTCAATATTATGCGCATCCACAATACAGTGAACAGGTTTCCACATAGTATTGAAAAATTTATCGTTCGCGACACGGGTGTGTTTCTCGTGAACTCGAACTTGAAATCAAGACCGGCTTATTGCCGCGAGCGAGATTTTTTTTTTTTTTCATTACACTTTCACTGAACTGATAGAATTGCAATATATCCTTTTTATGTTGTTATTTCTTTGGAAAATACAAAAGTTTCTGATAAAATGCGACAACAAGAAGCTGTTGGATTTTTTAATAATTTTCCTGGTATTTAGATTAATATCGATGTAATAGCGATGAAGTCTCGTTTTCTTGATGGACATTTTTTTTTCTCGGAAAGACATTCGCGCATACAGGAAAAATTAGACGAGATGAAAAAAGTGATAATTTCGAAATGTTTTTTATTTATTTTATTCCCCATCGTTTCACGATCGGGAAGATCGCTCGCAAGTCAACGGAGCATGTATGCGCGAATTCAAAGGAGGAGACCTGGCGAGTCAGCGAGCCGATTCGCATGCCGACTATATTACGGTCGCGAACGATCCATCAACCGGATCGAAGTCAGACGAGCAAAAAGCTCGCGGACGTCTAAACCGATCGCTACGCGCCGCACTCTCACGATCTTGTATACGTCCGGTCGTTTCAGATAACGCGCGGTTCGCTTCGCAACCGCGTACGTGCGTTTCGTTGTCATTCTATCTTCTTATCTTTACGCATATATGCGTTTTATGCATGCACACGCCTGTGGCTAATGCTCGATGGAAATTCTCAATGGAAATGTTAGGTTAAATGGAAAATACAATAAATACTAAATCATATGAATTTATTTCTTAATTGAAATGAAAAAAGATATATGTATATATAGTTACGAGTTTTACGAAAAATTAATTTATTATATTGATATATTGTTGTTAATCTTGTAATAATCTCAGTAATAATTCAGTAGTAATGTTTTATATATTTAATGAAATAAATAGATTTTTAATTTTTTTTATACATTCAATTTTTTTTTTAATTTATAATGTCAAATTATATAAGTAGCTAATTTTTCTATGTTTTTTATGTTATTATCGTTTCTGTATATTGTTCATTTAACTAAAACAATATAATAAAACAATTTAACTTAAGAAATGTATTAAGTATGGCTCAAATTTAGTTTATTATTTATTAAGTGTACTCTCTAAATCTGAATCAGTGGATACACTGATGTCAGTGCCACTATGTAATCAATGAATTAAATGTGAGAACCCTAACCTAGCTAATCTTTATTATGTAATCTAATTAACTTTGTTTTAATGCTTAAATTCAATGAATATGATATTGGAAGATTAAAATTAATATCAGCAAATATCAGCAATTATATAATGCTCAAACATTTTTCCTTTTCTAATTGAACTTCACTGATTATCTGTCCCAAGTATGCCACTGGGTAATTAGTGATTCTTCACTAATTCAGATTTAGAGAGTATACATTAATATGAATGTTGTTTATTTTCCATTCATCTTTAATTGAAAAAGTTCTATTTAATTTGCAAAAATTATTACATTAGCCGGAAATGATTTGTCATTATGACAAGTTAAAAATCGAGACCAGCTACGAAGTGACTTTGATTCTTATCGATATCGCGTATAACCGGATTTAGTATAACATCGATGCGCTGTTTAATACAAATATATATATATATATATATCATTTCGCAAAACTTTGCGTGTACCGGTTTCTAAAATGAGAATTCTTCAAGGTAGTCAGCCGAGTTGATCATGGTCAACTACGTATGCAGCGTGCAACGATACGAGGTCACTACCCCCCATTAGGTTGCCATTAACGATTCCCCGTTTAATAGACCCTTACGTAATTATGTGTTGAGCCACCCACGCGCTCCGTCACGCACTGCCTTTCCTCAGAGTCCACTGAATTGTTTCTCCATCTCGTTTTCTTCTTGGAGTCGGTCTTTGCGTTTCGTCTCGAGGTAGAGATACGCATGCAAATATAAATACCCACATAGAAATCGCCGAGGTTTGTTTAACTGGCCCAACATTGGCTTGGCAAGGCAAAGATTCAAGGAAGTTTATAGATGAAAAGGTATATAAGATAAACATAATGGACTTAGAAAATTGCGTATGTTATATAATAAGTGTGTATCTCTTCATAGATTTCTAAGTCTCTATCTTAAATCCTTTCATCTGTATGTAGACTATCTCGAGGTTTTACCTTAGCAATTGCATTATCGAAGATTTGATAAGACATCATTTATGAATCATTTCTTAATGGAAGAAAATATATTCTGTATATATTTCCTTCCTTTTTATATATATTAAGTACTTTACAGCAATCGAATAGAGACAGCCATTAATAAAATGCGGACTATTCTCCAGTTTGAATTAATTGAGACGATCAATGTCTCGATTACGTTCCGTTTCACACGAGAACAACTCACAACTCAGTATTTTTCTCGGTATCTTTATCTGCCTTCAGGCTCGAAATGTGACGCCAACAATCGAGCGTGAGAATTCACGCCGGTCATTGACATGAATTAAATGATTAATATTCATTGCTTTTATAACAAAATTAAGAATTGGAGTTTAGAAAGTTTTTAAAATTTATATCAAAAGCAATTAATATTTTAAACAAGAAAAATAGGAATGGAAAAACAATGACTGTTTTTTAGATTTGAGATAAAAAGTTTCCAGACTTTTTAAATTATTTTTCTCGTAAGTCTGGCATTTTCCTGGGACTTTGATAAGAAAAATATGACTTGAATCTATCCCGATTAAAGTAAAAATGTACCAATTTAATAATAAAGAGAACGTAAAGTTAACCTTTTAAGGTCTTTAATTTTTTACCGAAACTCGTTTTGTGAAACATATCAGGAACTCTTCGGGAAAGAGTCAGAGCTTTGTCAATATTAAAAAAAAAATTCTGAAAGTGCCGAATTATTAATATAATAGTTTATTCCATAAACTTAAATTAAACTCGCATTAACATGGCAATAAGAGAGCAAATCGCGAACAATGTGGACGGGTATTCGTGATAATGTGGCGGGTGATATTTTAACGGCGTGAACGGCCGATTATTCTCTCTCTCTCTCTCTCTCTCTTTCTCTCTGTCTCGGGGGAAAGGTTAGTGCACGCTCGCCGCCGGAGATTCAGGACGTAAAGCGTGCTGAATCTCCGGCGCATAGTCATAGCCACAGTTATATGCCTGATGGTGCCGCATCGCGCCGCGCGCGATATCGTGCACGCTTTGAAACAAGGGACATTTAAAAACGTCTCTGCGCGAGTTGCACGCACGTACAATTACTTTTAGTGTTACAACCGCTCCTACGATGATGCATGTTGTACGAGCGCGCGGCCGCGTGCGAGATGAAATTGTCCCCGACGCAAAAAGCCAGTTTACTCGGCCAGGGGGTTAGACGCGCGGAGGCATTGCGATGCAGCTCTCAGCAGCTATAAAGCAAGAATTATTAAGCGGTTCTTTAGAGCGGACGAGTTTGCGTTCATATGCGGTTAGACGTTCGCGGAGACAAAGCCTCTTCTTGCCCGACCGCTGCGGGTCGTGTAAAGTAGACGAAAAAAAAAAAAAAATAGCCACGCCTTAGAAATTGACGTGTCTTAAATGAAATATCGTTCTCTCGAAATTGTAATTAATTCCATTCGTAACGATAACAACTCGTTGTATATTGTAGGATTTAAAAATAATATAATCCTGATTTTCTTCTCGTTGTTTCGAATGACACTATCAAGATCCTCTTCGACGAACGTTCAATGCCGCGTATCTGAATACCGCGCGGCAACTCGAGAGAGTCGCCTCGATGGTCTCGTTTGCGAGCTTCATCAGCGAGAGAGGACTAATGCATCGTCACAAATAGCCGCGATATCGACGTTCATTTTTCAGGATGATTTATCGAGTCGTTCTGCGTACGATCCACAATTCAGCCGGCACGATCCGATCTACCCCATCGAACATTGTCCACTGTACAACCGAGTTCGTTCGTGCATTCGTAGCGTCCCATTTGATTGCGTTCATTAAACTCGCCCAGCTCCCAGTATCGGTTTCCTCTTTACTCGCGTTCTTGTCCCAGGTTGGTCTGTGATATCGAGTCAGCAGGATCTGGAGCATGCTCCCGGTTTCTCGTAGGGGAAGGCCCGAAAGAATCGTGATCGAGCACGGCAGGGAAGGGCAGAATTGGAGTAAGAGAGCGGAGAGAGTGTAAGAAATGAGAGAGGGTGGGGGAGAGAGAGAGAGAGAGAGAGAGAGAGAGAGAGAGAGAGAGAGAGAGAGAGATGGGAGAAGAGAGCAGCGATCAGATCGTAAGAGGAGGACAGTAGAAAATGCTAGGAGAAGAGGATAACATCTCGTTAGACTAGTCTAGCAAGCTCTCCGAAGAGCGCAGCCTGGTTCCACCGCTTCTTGCACTACGCTCTCGAGATTGATCGTCTACGCGCACGTTGCCGTATAGATACGTACACGTACGTATATATACCCGAGTTCTTCTTCCTCCACCGAGGAGGGTTCGACGAATGCCCCGGGACAGCCTCTGCGAGCCTCTTCTGTCGAGAGCCGCCTCGTGGGAAATCGCTCTATCCTTCCACTCGTGTGTTGCACAATCTTCTGACTTCTTCCGCTGCTTTGTACGCATTTAGTCGTGTCGCGATGAAAACGCGAAATTTCATGATAACAAAGTTACTTCAAAAATTGCTGATTTTTAAACATGATAATACAAAATATAAATTTTATATTTGGAAATCTAATTTTTCAAATTTTTTGATCGCTTTTTAATTTATTCATATTCGTAATTTTTTTCTTATTTTTTTAAATTTAAAAAATAAAAAATTGAAATAATTAAAGGATTTTTCACAAAAATTAAATAAATCCAAAAAGTTAAATCTTCAGGAAACAAAAATTTATCTTAAGATTAAAATGAATTCTCTTGAATATTATTTAGTTTTTTTGTTGTTAAAAGAATTATTAATTTATTAACTTATAGATACATTTATAAGTTATTCCGTGTGATTTGTACGTATATAAAACTTTCTCTCCCCTCTTTATGTTTCTCTTTACGTGTTGTTGTAACTCTCGATAATTAGAACTTAAATCGGATTTATCCTCGTGCGGACGTAAAAGCGGGCAGACGGAAGGTGTGTTTCAGGGCTACGCCCGCTTTTGATTTATAGCGCGGCCCTGTGGAACACGAAATGGCGATGTAAAGGCGCAGACGACATGGGGAGTCCCAAATTGCCATTTCTTCTTCTGAGCCTCGTCCTTCATCGTAACCCACGCGTGCATTTTGCATTGTTCACGCGCGAAAATTGCTGCTGCAGGATTACAATCAAAGCATGTCATTCGCAGCTCAATGAAGCTAATCGCTGTATTGTTTTACAATCAAGCAATTTACAATATTAGAGTCGTTCTATTAATTCATTTAATACTATATGATACTTATAATTAATATAGTAACTCTCAAGGTGTTAGATATTATAAGGAAACTTTATATCTCTTTTTGATAATTTGTAAAAAATTGCTTTTAACATGGAAACTCTATATTCTTGAATTTAATCATTGCAAATTAATACAGTATATTAATTCTTGTTGAATCTTAAAGGGATTATTGTCTCAAAAGTTCCGTATTTAATCGATATCTTTCAGGAAACGAGGCAATATCGTAAACTTAATTATTTCTTATACCGTATTTAGAACGAATAAATGAGGATTAAGATTACGCCGGTATTCTTATATTTCGCGTTTTATTCGTGTATAATTGCGAGAATATTACGACCGGTTTGTTTCATCTGTAACGTAGGCGTACCATAACGTGTCGGACCTGTTGATATCAAATATCTGAGGCATTAAGTGTATTTATCTATTCGACTACCCCGATTACGTACGAATGATGTAGTAAAACAGAAACAGAGCCTTATACTCGTACACGAATCGGCACGACGGAGATTCGCGATAAATCCCCTTCGCCGGAGAGTAAAACGAGGATGGAGAGATAAAAGCGTATAATTTGAATTGTTGTAAATATCAATTTACACATGTGTTTATGGTCTATATGGATATCTTATATTTCGAGGACATTAATAATTTGCATGATTGTAAGCTATATAATAATCTCTAATTGTTCCACTGTGAGAAATAATTGAGATATGTTAAAAATGATTATATCTCAGAATATTATTCTTTCATATCTTAATTAATATAGAAAATAATAAATCATTACATATAATATGCTTTAATAATATCTAGTATTTAGCAGTTAATTAATATCGTCCACTTTTTGTTTTAATTTTTAGTCAATTAACTTTTGTTACAAATTAGAAAGAATATTTTTGAAAGAGAAACTTTTCTCTAAGGTAATTATTAAAGTATTAGAAATTAATTTTTTCAATGTTATAAAATATTTACTTTAATTTAAATAATTTAAAAAATTTAAAATCGAAATATGATTAAAATTAAATATTCGAAATAAAAAATAATTTGAACATAAGAAATATTTTACTTATTTCTTGTATAAAATGATTTATTGATTTAAACAAATGCTTTTAAGTCGTTTGTGCTAGATTCTTTAATTTCTATTTGAATAACTAATTGTTTTTCTAATGTGATTAGAAATAAATAATATAATTCTGAATAATTCGAATCGATCGTAGAGAATATTTTGTCGAGTCGTATCCAAAAGCTTAATCATCGAATCCAATTTACAGAACACAACGGAGCGATTACATCGCTACACGGACGAGTTTCGTTTTTCTTTCGAAGTCAGCTCTCTTGTTAGACTTTCGGGTCACGGGTTACGTCTATCACATTGTAATTCGAGCCTGTGCGTGTCTTGTAGAGGATCGTCTGGCGTTTGTACAGTAATAACGCCGACAGTATGGATCGCCAGAGATAAGGTCGGATAACCAAACAGAAAGAGGGAGAGTTGAGACAGCAAAAAGGCATCGCCGAGAATGCATTGAAAGTTTCTCATCTTTATCGTGATAATCAATTAATATTCGTTGTATCGTCGTTGTAAAATCGATTGGTGATTACGAATATAACGATGTTTGATTTGTTGAGGTGAAAATAACTTTTTAATGAGCTACGTTATCGCGTTCTCGCCAAGAAAGATATATCGCCTTCCTTTCTTCTAGTATAGCCATACGCTTGGTAGAAATATCTTCCAAGTCTTCAGAGTTGCGATTTAAAGAATGAATAAAAACTAAGATATAAAAATTAAAATTAAATTTTCCAAGTAAAAAGTAATTGGAATAACAAATATTTAAAATGATATAAAAGGATAAATGAGAATCAAACGTTATCGTTAGCATAAATTGACAAATTGAATCGTGTTATTAGAATAAATACAAGTCCGAGAATATACGTGTATTACAAAAATATAAGAAATATTTAATTCTTATATTTAATAAATAAGAACACTTAATTTATTTATAATTATTTATAACTATAATCTTTGTCATCTTTACTGCTATTGGTAAAAAAATGTATGTAGTTTTTATTTTAGCTTCGAGTATTCCTTTAAGTGATAACATGACTTTATTTTATCTAATCTCGTTAACCTAATTCTCGATTCTTTGATCACGCTTTATTCTATACTCAAGTATATTTAGATATTATCAATCTTCTGTTATTATTAGTCATCTTTGTATTTTTTTTTGCCTTGTGTTATTACAATATTTCATGTGGCTATCTATAAATTTCAGAATATCATAGCAACAAATGATGATGCTAAAGAAAAATTGTCAAAATTTCCTCAAAAGGAATTTTAAGAAATTCAAGCAAGACGGTTTGAATGAAAAGGTTAATTCCGGGTCGACTTATATTCTTTGCAAGTGCATTTCTGATGAATATATTACCGACGCACGTTCCGTCTAGCGTCGGGATTGTAAAAGAAACGACCGACGTGTCCCACTTGCGACAACGTGACATAATCGAAAGATGTATCCGCCGTCTTTACATCCGAATGAATGCACGAGCTGCATTCAAAGTAGCCCACGAAAAATTTCTTCAGTCAGGCTATCTCAACTTGAGATTACTCGAATCTATGTAAGTATGTACAACCATTTCAAGTTGTGACCGTCTATAATTTAGTCAAATCTCTGTGAACGAATATAACAGGGGATATAACAAGGGAATATATTATTCTATTAGTGTAGTCCGAGACATGTTAAAAATTTCGACATGGAAGCTTCATTCGTAACTTGCAGTAGTTGGACGTGAATTGATTTAATACACACGTGCTCAGAAGTTGACTAGGAAAAGTATTCATGCATATGTATTAAGTTCTAATCCAGCAATCATCGAATATAATTACCATATATAGATGTAAAATATGTATATTTATATATATGTATATTTATATATATGTATATATACATATGTTATATAGCATATACATATGTTATCTTCTGTTTGCTAGGATATATATGGTTTGCATAATATTTATTAATTGATTTTTGAATTGGTTGAAATTCAATTTGATTTTTAAAACATTTGAAGCGAATTAAATTATAATCAAAGAGGATGGGAGAGGCAGCAATAATTAGTCATCATTAGTTATTTTTTTAATTCAAAATGTAATTGATTATAAATAAATATCTACAATCTGTAATTAAGGAATTTTTGTTATAATTTAGATTTTTTAAATTTTTAGGAAAATTTTATCATTTTTTTCTGACTCTTATATATGTAATTTTTACATTCTATACTTATAATATACAAATAATAATTGTGGATTTTTATATAAAATTAGTAATAATTAACGATGCCAAAGACCGAAGTAATATGAGATAAAAATCGGGTTGAGGCAAGAAAAGGATGATTCTCTCACGATCCTTCTCAATCAAGTCGGCATGGTGCGCATGGTCACGCGTTGCTGACTCTCCGACACGGATTACAATACAATTTTCTACGCTAAATACGTGAATCCAGCGGTTCTCGTTTGGCGCCGAATTCGGGTCTTTTGCTTTGTACTGTAACTTGAACACACCGTTAATCCGCGGGAAGTAGCACGGACCTTCCTCGACTGGTTCCATCGAAAGTCGGGAAGAAGAAGACCCGGTTTCAAGATCGGAGAAAGCCGTGACCCACCGTAGTGCAAGCACAACGGATCCCGTGGAATGCCGTTACGGATTAAAAACGATAGAGTAAATCCAATTTAATAAAGTAATAAAGAGAGACTTAAAAGATTTTAGCGATTTATTGTTAGTAAAAAGTTAATATTCTCAAAGATTCGCATTTAAATCCACTGACATTCTTTTTTTTCTCTTTCGAATAGCATTAAAGACTTTAGAGATTTGCAATTTCTAAGTCTTGTGTCACCTCGTAAAACTGAGCCCTTGAGTTAGTAGAGCGAACTCTTAAATCGAGATAGTGGGATTTGAACATGACTTTGTTCAATTAAGTTAACTGTATTAATTTTTCATAGATAATTAAGATCGCGCGCGCGTGGGACTCGATAACTTAGATTGCTCGTTAAAATTCGTAGACGATCGTCCCTTCAGATCGACGATCATCTCTGCTTGACTTGCATCTTTGCAATTAAAAATCTCGACCTTCGTACAGTATAATTAAATTGCGTTGCGGCGAGGGAGGGGATTTTTTGTTTGAGTTGAAGGACATTAATTATACACATAATATATTATATATTATTTTACTTTTTTTATACTTTTATGGCATTTTCTTTTATATGCATCGTAAGCGAAATTTATCGCAACATATCGTAAGATAATATCCGTTAAGTAATAACATAAAAAATTATTTTCTCTTATATTGTATTATACAATCATAAATTGAATCTGTATGAATATATAATTTGAACTACTGGTTATTTGAAGTAATCTAATTATTCTTCATATTTTTATATCTGAATTTTTATTGAACAAAACGTAAATAATATTTAGAATACAGATGAAGCATCAGTGAAGTATAGTTAAAACCGCGTGCCTTCTACATCAAAAGAAAACTATTTCTGTTCTCAAACAAACTACAATTTTTGCAATTTTTTACTCCAAGTTAGAAAACTCCGCGGATGAAACTCGCAGTCAACCTTTTGCGTTTCAACTTCTCGGAACTATGCCTTCGGAGAAAACCATTTCCTTCGTTCGCTCGGACTCTTATAAGAACCTTAGAAGTATAAGAAAAAGCCGGCTAGCGATCGTAGCGAAGGTTACATCCTTTTCCTTTGAGGGAGGAATCGGAGTACAAAGACAAAAAGACGAAAAGAGAGCAAAATAAGGGAGGATAAATGGAAGTCAGCATCACTAGTCTGTAATCGTATCGATAATTTATTTCGACTTAATCTTTGATTTTCCAAAAAAAAAAAAATAAATAGATGCCTCAATATTAATCAAAGTTAATAAAAAGAAGATCGAACTGATTTTTAGTGCATTTGTACTTATAACAACAAACTGAAGATTACCTATTACAGTTGGAATGTTCGTGATTCTTTTATAAGTTTATTAAGTTTATACTTAAAATATACATTGGTCCTCTTTTTATTAGAAATATTATAAGCCTATTTTTATTTTTTATGAAATTTTCTTTTAAGATGAAATCTTAATTAAAAACTTGTTTTGTCGACCGCTTCAATCAAGATTTCTTCATTAACTAACTTGAGTATTTATCAGCGATATATATTCTTTCGAGCAGCACTGATTATAATTTCTTAAAACACAAAAATGAAGGAATCCCTAACATGTCGATATGCCATATAGAGATCAGTGGCTAGTTTCCATTCGCGTTTCTTGTTAGGATATCAGCTCAAGTCTCATTGTAAGGGACGGGGAGATTGCGTTCAAATGGCGGGAACAGGTTGCCATCCGGCTTTTTGCAGGTACATTATAGCATGACAGCCGGTATCTTTAGACCCGATATCTCTAACGATCTCTGCTCGGCAGCTAGATCAGTTTAGATTAGCTGTCGCTTTGAAAACTGTGAAACACTCAGCTTGCTCGGCCCCCGTGTGCATAGTTCTTATCACGCAACGCAATCTTCGAATTCGCTTTGATTACATTAGAATGATGTTTCGCGAAGGACATTGAACGTCCTTTTATATAATTAACGAACGTATTTTTCACGTTTGCATAAAATCTGCATAATGTGTAAAAAATAAAGACGAACTGACATCTTACTCATATCTTTATAAGAGATAGTAAAATAGATAAACAAGTTGAGTTTGTATAATTTATAGCGTCGAACTATTATAAATATTTGAATATATTTATAATTTTTCAGATTTAAAATAAGTAAAGAAAGAGTTTTGTGTTTTTATTTATTTATTTTTTGCCTAAATATAAATTTTCAAAAATATAAAAGCAAAAGAATGTGTTTTTAAAATAAATTTTATTCACACAAAAATTTTTTCGCGAAATAATATTTCATGATATTTCATAAAAAAAATGTTAAAATACTAATATTTCCTGCTTTTAAAGCAAAGTCGTTTTTTTCGCTTACATAAATCACTTAGATAAATAAATTACTTAGTTACCTGTCAGCTTGATGAAATGACATAAATAGTGGTATCTCACGTATGTAATAACTGGTGGAACTTTCTGTGAAATTGCAGCATACTATTATTTCCCAATAACACGACGTCCGTCGTGCCTCGCTTTTCCTTGCGTGTCCTTTCACTGACGATAGGAAACACGATTAAGCTACCTAGCTATTGTGCAGATCCGTCACTTATTATTATTGTATTCGTTCGACGTATCTCGTGGCCCCATCATTATAAAGAATCAATATTACTATCGACAGGTATTTATCAAAATTACAAGTGTAATTTATCCAGCTAAACGTTTTTCATTTTAAATTATTGGCTAGTATAATTTTAAGCTTATATTTATGCTGCTTCAATAATATTGCATTTATTGTCTTTGATTATGACAATTTATATTCAACTTTTGTGATGTAACAATATTGGCAATACAAACATGAGTTTGTTTAAATCTTTAAACATAATTAAATGTGAAATATTTGAAAGCAATATTGTTTGAAATCGATTTGCTTGAAATTTAAATGAATCAAATTTAAGTTATGGTATTAAATAAATTAGTAACGTAATTACTTTCGCGAAGGTCGATTCGCATAAAGTTAGATGATTATCGCAGACTTGAACAGCCGCGTCGTGACGTCTTTGTGTAAAGTAACTGATCCACCATATTGCAGCTTTTTCTATGTAGATCTAGCTGCAATCCAAGTCGTTTACGACTGATATGTAATTTTGTCCAAAAAGTGCCGCTTAATTTTAATTCCGATGAGATCGTACCTTAGAACTTTTCGTTCTCGAGATATCCCTTCATGGTGATCTAGCCAGGATCCGAGACGTACAAGCCTGGAATCTCGATGAAGTCAAGTTCTCTCTCGGTGGGCCAATTTCGTTCTCCCTTCGAAGGGGATCCTCTGGTTCCCTTTGCAACTGCTATTATCTAGGTTGCCATGGCTCGTGTTGCCTTCGTGAGATGCAATTTGGACATTTTGCATTGTCGAGTAAATTTCCACCAGCGTCTACGACAACACGTTAAAGAAATTTTTTTGCGGATTATGTATACAAACGAAATTTAATTAAATAGCTTGTCGTGTCTCTTGTTTCTTATGACAGAATAATCGAGGCACAATTGTTCTGAATGGTAGCGCGATAGTTGGGCATAACATGAATATTTGCAAAAGAATTTGCCAATCAGAAATTAATATAATTATGTATATTAGTTTTATTATCGTATACAATCGTCGAGTATGTAAGTTTTTGCTTGATTGTTATATGTATAAGTACATGAGTAAAACCTTGAAAAGTAGAAGCAAGCAAATGCATCGTGTTCAACAAATCCATCACTCCTGGTGAAAGTATTGGAATGACGTATTATTTGCTAGTCATCCGATGTCAGCGATCATTATCTCTACTAAACATTAAACGTTAACTTCTAGTCATTGTCCTTATTTACGTTAATTTAATTATCTCTTGTTGCATCGGCATTACCGTAAAATAAGCAGTTTCTCTTAGTAGAATCTCGGTCAGAAAAGCAATAATCAATATTCATTTTGATAAGTGTAGAAAAATTTTATGGCTCTTCAATTTTTTTTCAAAAATAAAGTTCTTGATTTCTCAAAATCTATGAATAGTGACTTTTGTAATCTTATGTTCTTTTTCAATAACTACAAATACATAGGAATTCAAATATTGAGAAACAGAAATCTTCACAACAAAAACAGTAGATATCATCCGCTACGATTCAAATAATCTTAATTAATATAAAATTTAATTATTATAATTTTATATTAATTAAGATTATTTGAACATTGTAGCGGGTGATATCTACTGTTTTTGTTGTGAAGATTTCTGTTTCTCAATATCTGAATTCTATAAATAATTCTATAACGGGCTCGATTATTGGTTTGTCGAATGATATTGTTTTTGCTGCGCAGATATTCGAGCGTTATATTCTTATTTTATTATTAAAACAGAAATCCTATAAAAAATACTGTTCGTTTTAATACCGACGAACTGCAATTATACATGTCGTATATTACTTTTATCTTGGAACATGAAATTGTAACTACGATACATGCAAACTTATAAAAATCACAATCGAGAATTCAATTCAAAGACGCAAGTAGTTGCGTGTATCGTGACCACTTGTTGTTTCTCAGGACTTGAAGTGACTCGAATTAATTTTCTACAATCCCCGGGGCATTCTTCAGGATCACTACACCATAAATCTTCCGTCGACACACACGAACGGATAGGTTTCCTCTGCGAGTCGAGCTGTTTTTCCGAGTGGCATAGTAATCGAGGTCGCTCGCGGAACTTGCGTGCCTCCGCTTCTTTTTGCCTCTTGCGGGAAGAAACTCGATTCGTGCAATTCCCAGGATGACGATACCAAGACGTTTCGTTTCTCCCGTCTCGCTTTTGCAGGATTCGACGAGAGAGAGAGAGAGAGAATCATGGCTATCCCGCCTTAAGATCTAGTCCTGTCGGCGTGCTACGTGCTCCGTGCAGGAATCTAGCCTTAATGAGTAAAGTCGAGTCCTGTAACTGGTGAGCCAGTTGCGTTCTTCCTTCGGGTTTCTCGGAGATTTTTCGCTCGGTGCTCTCACGGATCGTAAAAAGAAAATGGAGAAGTCGAAGAGGAAGTGTTCCGCACCCTATTTTACTTAAAATTGTCCCTCTAGGGACTATTTTAAGTAAAACGTTCTAGCATTATACAATATTTCCAGCGAGGCTTTATTGAATGTTTGAAAGTAATAGAGATATTTTTCTCTTTTTCTTTCTTTTTCTGTCTCATAAGAAAAAAAAATCTTGTTAATAAAAATGGAAGTAAGTTACTTAATCATACTGAAAAGGAATGGTTGCAGTTACCTTAATTTAATTGTAGTCATTTTTGGTACCATCTATAAGTTATATTTTTTTGTAAAACTGAAATATAATTATTATTGCTGACATTATA
>Ga0157364_1003305_pt1 | contig 15587 bp, 6 predicted proteins | sample AttsexASBM2_FD_111476 | JGI IMG/M metagenome (GOLD analysis project Ga0157364, IMG submission 111476) | Fungus gardens microbial communities from leaf cutter ant in Ribeirão Preto, State of São Paulo, Brazil - Atta sexdens ASBM2 | ecosystem: Host-associated > Fungi > Mycelium > Unclassified ...
TCAAATAACAATATATAATGTCCTTAATTGATATATATATATATATATATATATATATATATATATTTTATATTTATTTAGTAATTTTTTTTATATTTGTATTAATAGAAATATATAAATAGCATCAATTTAACCTAATTTTATATTATCTTTTCTGGAAAAATATATAAAAAAATTATTATTAAATCTTCACGATAGATTATATATATATATATATATATATATATATATATATATCAATTAAACTGACATTAGATTCTAAAAAATAATCATCTAATATTAAAAAGTGAAAACTTCTCAATCTGTAGTATGAACCGTTGCGCATGATCTTCTCGTTGCCATAATCGATAATCCCTAAAAAACATATTTCAAAAAAGCAGCAGTTGTAAAGTACATCCTCACGTCCGCGAGCCTCGAAGAGGAGTGCTGAAAGTGTTGGAAGTGCTGGAACGTCCTGCCCCGCCGACATTTTATCCCTCCCCGCGCGCATCCTACCCTCAAAATCCTAGAGAGCTTTTCCATCCTCTTTTCGCTTCCTCCGACTTCGTCGTTCCTCCTCGCCGGAAGCGTCCGCGCAAGCGTGACCCCCACTCCCATGAAAGCTCGTCGTGAACTCATCGAGATACACAGGGAAAAGCTCCGCGTTCCACGCCTCCCACGATAGGCTTACTTTTGCGTTACTTTTTGCCGGCGAGAAGGACGACTACGACGCCGGCGTCGTCTCGTAGGTGGTCGTGAGGTCCATACATGGATCCTCGCCCCGGAGCTGAGGAAAAAGCCCTCTTCCTCGTCGTGTTCATGGCGAAAGAGAGCTTTCCTACTCGCCGCGCTCTGGCTGCCTTCTCTTTTTGCTCTTTCTCTCCGTCGCGCGTGACCGCCGTCTTTCTTCGGGATACCGTCGATTCTCGCTTCGTCTTTTTGCGCCTCACTGCTGTTTCCGAGCTATCGCGAACAATAAACGATGGCACTCTTGAAATTGTAGACGACAACGAAACGAAACAACGACTTTCCAAAACGGGTTCGCTCCAAGTCAAAAATACGAGACGACAAGTACTTGCTTGATATGTATAATTGACGATAATCCGTCTCGTTTGAGAATAAATCTATTAGGGTGCTTTTCATTTCACAAGTTGACGTAAGGTTCTGCATTTGTTACTCATCGTAAGTTAAATCGAGAAAGATAGAATAATGTTTATGTCGACTCATCAAATGGAAAGCACTCTATATGTAACGATTCAAATCAGTTTTCCTCATCATAACATATACTGTACACGAATGGAACAATTTGCTTCTCGAATAACTTATATATCGACGGAAATAATTATGCTTCATCTTTAAACAAGAGAATTTGAAACCGTGTGTTTTTACTTTTCACTCAATTGCTGTAAGAAAGAAAACCGATGAAACGGTAATTATGCAGACATCTAGTACTTTGCACGCGGAAGTAGGAAAAATCCCGGAGCGAAGTATGTTAATGGCCGAAAGTGAAATAAAACGGCCGCGAGGTCACTCGAGCGGCAAAGTTCAAAGTCCAAAGTTCGGTTACCCCCTCTCCCCCTCGACCACTTCTCAGATCCTCTTTCCTCAGAGACGCAGCTCCCGGACTTTCCGAACATTTCTCACAAGAGTGGAATCACGAGGGTGATACTATCAGAAAATTCGCTGTTAAGGAAATGAATAATAAATATACTGCGCTTTTTTAACATCCAATATTCAAAACTTGACAAATTCAATAAAGTACTAATACATTTTCATAGAACTTAAACTTATTGTTAGTATTAACTAATCGCTTTTTATTTACTACAAAAATATAATATTTATTAAAATTATAATTCCCAATAGATGCTATCTAAGAACAATTTTACTTAATGTTTTTTTTTAATATTTGTCATAGTCTATCGTTATCTAAATTATTAATAATTATTTATACGACAAAAATGAATTTTTTCTTGATTTTTATATGTTTAATTATTATTTTTCCAAAGTACAATTGTAAAAAAATAAAAATATATGCTTTAATAATAATATGATGTAGTTACTGCAACGGTAAGACGTCTTACAACGGGCTCATCGAAGTTGAAGTTTGCTAAAGGGGTTACTGATCTGATTTCAGGGGGGCGTTCGACGGTAGCTTTTAGGGGCGACCAACGCGAGATACAGACAGATATAAGAAGGTAAACATGGAGGACACGTTTATATATCTGTATATGTGTATTTGTTCGTAAATACAGAACCCAAGGCGTTGCGTATGAGGGCAAATATTGGCAAGGGAAGAAATAGAGATAGTGTAAGAGAGGAAGAAAGAGAGAGAGAGAGAGAGAGAGAGAGAGAGGAAGAGAAAGAGAATGAGAGCTGTGTGGAGAAATGCGCGTATACAGTCCCATATATCCATCAGGGGAGAACGATGATGCCTCGTAGTACGAGGCATAAATCCATCGGTTTGCTCTCTATCTTAACTCTCACTCTACCTACCACCTCGAGGCATTGGAGAGGCTTTTTCCGAGATCAACCTTCGCGATCTCGCCTGCAATTTTTATTGTCCCAAGGGCGATACCATTCGCGTGCGTTGCTTTGGTTTGAGCTACATACGACCTGTCACATATTTTAGCTAATATTTGTATCTAATTATTTAAAATAATATGAATATTATATAAAAAACTTGTATAAAAAACAAATTTTTGTTATTATGAATTTCAATTATATACACACATATATATATGGTTATGTATACAATGAATGTAATAAAATATAATTTTGCAAACAATGACTTTGATATTTATTCTTGAAAAATAATAATATAATTTAATCATTATAGTTTTTGCAGCAATAGTTGCATTCAACAATATTCATCTATTTCAGATCAAATTTTACATACTCTATCATCATTTTTAATAAAATCTATTAATTTACTTTGAATAATTATAATTATTATTAAGAATTATTCACTTTCATGTTGTGGAATTCAAAACATTTAAAAACTGTAATTTACTATAGATATTATATCATTTAATTAATAATAACTGTCTTATAAATATGCTGTGAAATATCGCTTCGCAATTATTTGACAGTTTTTTGACGATCTGCAAAGAGCAAGCATGATTGCAACGTTAAGCAGGACGTTCCATTGAATGTTAAATGATACGAAAATGAGGAATGACGCGATTGGAGGGCAGAAAAGGAATGCCGTCGACGTTTTCTTCGTCGATGGCCGCTATCGCAATATTAATTGACGCAAGAAATTAGCTTCGCGATCCCTGAGAATGATTGATCGCATAATGAGAAATCCCTAATAATGACCTCGGCGTTTTGGGGTTCGGAGAAACCATGGTGGTAGCGACGGCAGTCGGGGGTAAAAGGTATTAAGAAACGACATTAGATTATAATTTATATTAAAATCTGTGCAAGGAGATAAAGAGAAGAGACACCCACTGACGGTCGATCTCAACCCTTCGCCAATGGCGTAACATCTATCGTCTTAAGACGATGAACACGATATACTTCTAAAGCGTTAAATTAATATTATTATTGTCTCAAAACTTAAAGCAGTACTTTAAAAAAAAAGTAATGTTTATTAAATAAAAAAGCTACCACAAGATTATTAAGCACCGCGTATTGGAATTAATAAAACATATTTAATGATCGTAATGATCAAAAAAGTAAATTTCTTGTAGAAAAAAATTTTTTTGTATCGTCAGCTATTAATTATTTCAAAGTTAAGTTTAACGTATGGCGATACAATTAATGAGAACAAAGAATAAAGATATTATTTTAATTAGTTTCTACGCCAATGGAGAATAATCAAGGGGTAGTCCAAGGGACGCTTTATAGGAGGAGTGAGAAAGAGAGGCAGAGGCTGAAGATGCGTCGCATAGAGCAAGCAACGCGATAGAGTATTATAGTGTAGCAAAGATGGGGTAAGGACAGCATGCTTAGACGTAATGGGATACAACTTTGGACTTATTCTCGTTAAGATATTGAGCGTGCAACAGTAAGATGCTCAGTGCTACACTTTAGAAAAGATTTATTCTAGTCAAAACACTGGTCTTAATGGTGAAATCATATGATTTGGCGTGGCGAGAATAAAATTTATTAATAAATCTATGTAAGAATATTTCTTTGCTTGCTTCTAAAAACTATAATTTCAAGTAAATAATATCAATATTTTATAACTATCGAAATCAATATTTTAAAACTATCAAAACTAAAAATTTAGAAGATAAAAAACAAAGAAAGTCGACAATAACGATATTAAAAAAATACATTTAAAAATTCACATATGGAAGAAATAGAAGTTATTGAAAAAGAATGTATTCTTTATGAATTCTTTAAAACTCTAGTTTCCACTTTCATACTTTGTCGATCAAAATTTCAAAATTGCGTTAGATAATACAAAAAGCGGCTTGCTCAAATTGTCGTCGATCCACGTATTGTGGTTGCCACACTATTATTATCATTATTAATAACAAAACGAGTGATTCGGTCGAACGTTAAGATGAATGCAAGTAGTGCCTATCAACGACAAGCGCAACGAATGAAAGGACCCTCTTTACTCGCCACCGACGGTACGAAACGAGACCCGCGTTACATCCGAGCGACAGGACGATATCATGAATTATAAAATGACGGTAAAAGCGAAAGTTTCCAGTGGTTTCGCGGATCTAGCGACGTGAGAGAAAAGGAGAGCTGGAGAGAAAAACAGAGAGAAACGGAGATCGCGGCTGCAAACCAACCAGCCAACTAACCGACCAGACAGGTTCCTTCTAATTTAATGAAATAGCGAAGGGTTAGGCTTCTAGCAGGTGAAGCGCCGAGCAAATGTTTAGGCAAAGTATCCCGACTATACGATGGCTATGTTGCAAACATGGTTGTACAACGCGTTTTGATCATATCGCTGCGTTGATAGAGAAGTGAATCATCTCAAAATTAGCAACTTTTTAATAAAATATATTAAAAATTCTAAATTAGAATAATGTTAATCAAGAGTAAATATGCATAACTTTATTTTTTCCTATATTATACTTTCAATATATTTATTCATTCATAATATGTATTCAATTGTATATATTCAAATGTGTGTATATATATATTTATATATATATATATATATATATATATATATATATATTTAATTCATACTCTTTGAAACTATGTCATGAGTTCCAAAATTCAAATACTATAACTCTAATGTTAACTTTTTACTTGTGTCACTTTTTTATCAACGCAACTACATGTATATATGTCAATAGCCTACGAAAATCTATAAATAATTTTATACTCCTTTATATAGCGACATCGATGTATTGAGAAAACATAAAAGCATTATCTATAATTACATTTCTTTTTGACAATCTTTTGCAACGCAGAAAGAAAAATAAATATTACTTTAAAAATTTACAGAAGAAATTTAATATGCAACGTATGTACGTATATTTTAAATTTGCGTACCGAAACACATTAGATGTTCTTGCTCTTTAAAATATAAATAATTTGTATATGCTCTTAATGAAGATGATCTCGGATATATCAATAAATTGCATCACCTGCTATCTCTCGCTCTCTTCTCCTCGCCTGCCCTTTATCTTCGAGAAGGATCCATTAAAATGGATGTGAGACGCTTTTTGACGATGGCGATAGTGTTGGCTCGCAGCATCCGTGCCACCACCCAAGCCCATCGACCTCGCTCTCTGCCTCCAAGCGGTGAACATGCAAATGCGGAACCGGTTACGCGAGCGTTTTCACGTCCGGAACGAGGCGGTAACGAGAGAAATCCGACGAGACGTCTCCTGGATAATTTCCCTCCTAAGGCACATGAGAGAGAGTGTCCTACGCATACTCGATTATCGACGTGAACAAAAGGGCGGTCCCGCGCCGTTTGTCGTCTATGAATCTGAATACTGTTCATAGATAAAAGCTCAAATCAAAACCTTCAAAAATTTCCTTCTTTATTTTTTTTATTTGCATTATACAAGTATACAATGAAATAGTAAAAAGAAAGCTTTCAGAGTGTATTGCCTATCTGATTAAATTACTCTTTAAATTTCTTGGAATTAAATCTCATTCCAAAAGAATGAAAATATTGCCACTATTGAAAAAGAGTGAAAATATTTGTACTTTTGAATGAGAGTGGTAGATTTTCACTCTTTTTCTTTTGGAGCTTCACTGCTTTTAAAAGTATGAGATTTCATTCTTTTGGAGCGAAATTTCATTTCAAGAAATTAGAGAGTACAAAATAGTTTTTATGTGTAAGCGTTAATTTCAATAATATGTACAAGAACTATTGATTGGCAACTTATTATTGTTATTCATTTCCCTAAATCTAAGATAATTGCTTGAATATTTTTTTATCCAATTATCCAAATTATATAAATATAGAATTTTATGATAGAATTTTACGAAATAATTCAACAAGTAAATTCTGAGAAAGGCGGAAGAAAATCGCTTCTGAAATCGACAGTCTCACGTCGATACGCCTCCCTAACTTCAATCTGGACACTCGGCACAATACCATTCTCATTCAGGAGGTCTGGTCAGGCGACGATGGAAACGAATGGGAGGACGCGTTCACCGGTGGTAGTAATCTGGAGGTATTCCCCGGACAGCCACGCGCGTCCTGTCAGAACGGTAGCGGGGGAGAGGAAGAGGATGAGGAAGTGCGATGACTGTACGATAGGCAAGGAGTGTCAGGACGGTACGGTGGGGAGGAGAACGAGCTGCGAGAAAGTGAGTTAGAAAGAGAGAGAGGGAGCACGGTCGTGATTACAGTGCCGTGTATTCAAATGGTCAGTCCGACCCACACCAATCACAACGAGCACCCCCGAACATCCCCGATACCTTTGTCTAATGCCAAAGGGACTAACACCGAATGTACCCGGCGACACAGGAGTGTTTCACACGCACGCACAGACGGACGCGAGAGCACGCACCGACCTCTCGTACGTCGAATCGAGAAATGGTAATATGCAACTTGGCCGACAAGCTTCCCTCCGTCGTGTCGACTGGAAAATTCGAAGGACCTCCCCAGAGATCTGACTGACCGTTGCAGGACATCGAAAGACCCCGGCTTTCCGTAATAACGACGCCCTTCGTCGAAAAGCGCCACGCTATTGCATTGCTTGATTTGTTGCCCTTGCGGAGACAAAGAATTCGGTATCACTCTCATCGCTTACTCTCATTGTCTTGACTACAGTATTTTATACAGTAAAAACATTTTTTATTTCTGTTAAAACCATTCCATTCAAGTTTCTTGTTAAAAGTTTGTGTTAAAATTTTAATTTATCCAAATATTAATTTAACATAATGTAATTATGTTGTTTAAATATTTTGTGTTAAATAGATATTCAACATTTCTTAATGTCAAAATGATACAATTTATGAATAAACAAATAATACAAAAATAATGTGTTTTAAAATAAAAAAGTTCTATGATAAATTAGTTTCTATATATATTCTATATGATAAATTAATATAAATAAAAATACATGTTAAGTTAACATATCGTTAATTTTACTAAAAAAGTATATTTCCACAGTTTGCTCATAAATTGTGTCTCACACACACAATATTACATATTTTTTATTAATTTTTTAAATATAATATTTATATTAATTTCTAACATATGTATTAAATTAACAAAAAAATTTCAGTGGATCATTTGGGACACGTGAAATGTGTCAAATTCAACATAACTTTTCCAACTGTTTACATAAAATGCAATAAAAAATAAAAGATAACATATACTTTCAAAATAGAAACAAAATTAAATAAAGTGTCTTTAATACTGTAATGTGAATACACAACAAAATGGGAAATAAAGGTCCTAAACGATCAAATTGAATCTTTAGTACTTAAATAATTCGGTGTAAATTTAAATACATATATAATCTTACAAACCGCATCGAATTTAATTTTAGTCTCGAAACACAATTCTAACAAAATTAGAGTAGTAATATCACAAATTAAATTGACGCAATATTGAGCAATATTGGTATTGATTTGCTTATTTGAGATGCTCAGGCATCTTATTAGAAAGGAATAAAATTTCTGATATTTTGCGATTCAACATTCAAATGATATCAAATATTTGATAATTAAACACAATTAGACTTGTAGTCTTATCAAAATTATATTAGCCTTACGAAAAGAACTCTATCAAATGATGTTGGAAAACATTCTTGTAAACACTCGCTGTGACCGAGACATCTCCGACTAATAGTTTGTAACGGGCAAACATTATGCAAATCAAGTCGATCGTCGAACTCGAAAGATAACCTCCTTGTTGGCAGGCGCGATAACTAGTGGAAGATGGAGAAGATCTAGGAGGACACGAGAAGGAGACGGTGAAGATGGTAAGAGGTCGTAGGACGACCCTAGTTAGTCCCGGGTCTATGAATCGTTAATGCTAATCAGGATCGCCAGGGCTGCGGACGAGGTGACGTCAGCCCTTCGTCAGAGATATGGACGCGACGAAGGGACTTGATCAATTAACCCTCTGCGGGGTTATAGATAAACTTCGGAAACCATTGGCTATGTCCTTCGAATTCTCATACGATTAGCTAAGCATATAAATGCAACATTTAATATTGGAAATTTAATATAAATTAAATTCTAAAAGCAAAGAAACATATATAGAAGAGAGAAATATGATACAAATAAATTGTATGAACACTTTTATATCGGAATAATCATATGCGAATTTGGCATTATCAACTACAAAAACTAAAATAAGAAATCTGCTGTCTTTCTCTTGCTACACATTAAATCCTTATAAAAATTTAATACTGAAAGATAATGTGATTAATTACTTATTTTGAGTATTAAAAGTATTGTTGTTGTTAGTGCTTGTAATACTCAAAATAAATAGATAATTAATTATTACTTCTCAGTTGAGATTTTTTTTGAGTTGGAAATCATTGTACCAATAAGATGCTCTGTTTTTTCTTCCGTATTTCTACTTTAATCTAAAACAATAAAGAAAAATTGTATTTCTATATAAAAAATGATAACGCTAAATTACGTAGCTATTGGCAGAATCAATTATGAGAGAAACTATGTTTCGTTCGAATGATCGATTGATATTACACGCACGCACGGAAACACAAATTAGTAGAAGATCATCCCTTTTCCGAGAACTCAGCAAAATGTCGCGATACCGTAGAGCAAACATTTCGCGTAACATTTGGGGTGAAGTTATGTCCGGAACCGGGGGATGTCCATTCAGCTGCGACGCCGCCGCGAATCGCCTCGCAAGTGTGCCTTATCTACCGATAAGAATATAAATTTCGCCGAAAGGTCGACGATGCGTTACGAGAAGAGCGTGCACGCATACGGCGATTTGCCATCTCCCATTATCCGTTGTTTGCTACTGGCTTGATCGTAAGATTAACGCTCGCAGACTATCGGCCATTCGTTTTATCAGTCACGTCACACACTCACATGTATCACAACTTGCACCGTAAAAAATATCTACATGGTGATATTGCCTCTTATCTAACGTAATTGGTTTTCTCAAAATATTTCTAATAGTTTCTAATAGTAAAACATAAAATACGATATCTATATGCCATTAAATAATTATCACTTATCGGTAATTATTAAATTTATGTGTTTTATAATACGTGTATTTTTACATATGACGTAACATAATCATACTTATTTGTTTTTAAGTAAAAGAATTTTATCAATCTCTATAGATAAATAATAACAAATGAAGTTCAAAGCAATAATTTATGATTGTTTTTAACTTTAACATTCTCTTATATCATTGTTACAATTCAACAAATATTCAACATATATTCAGAATATCCACTAAATTATTTAATGTGCGATGCTGTATGTACGCGTGCGTGTATGTGTGAGCGCGCGCGCGTGTGGAGGGATAAGAAAAACAAAAGTAAGGCTTATTTCAAATTTTATGAGCACACTACATTGACTTAATTCTCACAAACTCTGACGAGCCGGAGAGCGTGCACGTTGGAAGGCGCGAAGTGAAAAATGTGAGAAATTTGCCGTTCCCGGCCACGTGCAGCTGACGATTGCGTCACAGTCCGCGAAAGGTACCGCGTGCAACGAATATGCAACGCGAAAATATAATTGTGCAATATGATAGCGAGAGATATTTATCTTTCAAGGCTTATAAACGTTCGACTTGGTACGAGCCTCGTTTGCTGTTAGCGAGCGAAGTTAACGTACACACAGATATTAAAACGTTGTCTTATATCATATATTCGTTGAACACGCAATCTTTACATTTTTAGCAGGTTGTCATACGTACCTTTGACGAAAAGGCATCTAAGATGTCTCAGAAAATTAACTTTAATAATTTTTCATCATTCACGTCGTAATTATATAAACACAAAGATCTTTAATGAATTTAAACAACATTTTAAAATCTTCATAAAATTAATCATTATTAATTTTATCAGACTTATTAGTCCGATTCCTACAATTAACGAAAAAATTTCAACATACAATTTAATCATAAGAATAATCATAAAATATTATAATAATTATGGTATAAATATTAATGATAGCATTATATCACTGATAAAAAAAATTGTTTTTAAACATTCAATAGATATAATCTTTCGAAGTTTAAAATTTACGAAACACTGTATACATCACAAAAGTCTGCCTATATTGAATCAAGCTACTTTTTTTTTGTAGCCTCCCGCATGCGTGATATTTCGAGGACGAGTAAATATTCCGTACTGACCAGCTCAACGCGGACTGACGAGTTTCGGCAACGCTGAAGGGGGTTAACTAGCGGACTAACGAATGCAATATGTCGGAGCCGGGCTGAAAGCAGGAAATGGCTGCAACGAGCGCCAGAGATCGAGCTGTTGGATCATTGTGAACGCGAAAACGCAGCCCCGAAAAAATGCAGCCGAACAGCCGGCAGCGATTTTTGTCAGTTACTCAGTTATTAGTTTCATTCAGGAAAACGCTGGCTGTGCGCGTGTTCGATGCCCTCCAGACGCAAATACGCCACGTTTGCTTTGTCGTGGAGCGAATTTCCACAGAAATTTCGCCTCCTTTCCATATCACATTTTATTATTTCTCTTTTTTTGTTCATCGCTATAGAACGAAAGAGTTAATGATCCCTTTCGCTGCATGGAATACGAAATAAGAGACTCACGTTCCGATGAATAATTATTATCTTAATTTCTGCCGGCTATGCTTCATTATGCCAGCGCTGTTTGATCAGTAAAAGCAATTATAGCGATTGCGGCGAGTGCAAGTAAGTCGTTCGCGTACAAAAATTCTCTCTAAAAATTTTTGGAACGTCGACACAATGCATTAAAAAAATTGACTATTTATATAACGAATAAATATAATATTTAGAGAGACCGACGATATTGCTGATTAATAGGAAAATAATTAACGAGTACATAGCACGATCGATAAATCGTTCTCGTTATCCAAATCGTCGATTTCGGTTTTCCAGAAGTGCGTGCTTCTTCCTCAAACACTCTGAGAAGGGCGGCGAATGATAGAAGGGGGAAGGAGAGAGGATAGCGATAAATTCCGCAAGAGCTGCGTAAGAACGGGGGTGGCTCGTCGATAATAAGGGGATGATCTCGCGATAAGGGCGGAGGCATTAATTGAGATTCCAGATAGAGTGTGGTAACTTTTGCTCGGAGCCGCGAGCTCGGATAACGATCGCCGGAACAATGGCAGCTGCGGCCGCATCTGGGCTGCATCGAGAGAGCCCGTGAGAGAAGAGACCGTGCTGTCGGACAAACAGACAGGGTGCAGGAAGAAAGAAATGGGGCGCTGCCCCGCGAACGGAAAAAGAAAGGAGACGGGGGAAACGGACTTTGCCTCTTGATGCCGCGGGAGAGTCCATAAATCTATTCGCGGGCGATAACTCGAATCTCGTCCTTCCTCTTTTCTACTACTCTTTTCGTCTCGCTTTTCCTGCCATTTCAACGATTGGAACATTGATCTGTAACCGAGCGATAATATCCTTGGTATCAGATATAAATTGTATAGTGAACTCCTCCCCCTCTCTCTCTCTCTCTCTCTCTCTCTCTCTCTATCAGTAAGAAGCATTTCACTTTAGAGAAAATACAACATTATAAATTATGTTATTTCTACTAATCCTAAAATAGTCATTTAAGTTTTTACATCTATATTCTGCAGAAAAAAATATGAATTGTAAAATATTGCTTTTATATAATATTATAATATTTATATAATGTATAATAATAAATATTATAATATATAATATACACTACTCAACAAAAAATAGAAAATATTTTCGAACACGCTCTAAATTGAGCAATATTCAAAACACCGTAATTCGATAAAAAATTGTTGCAGACAAAAAAAAATATTTGAAAGCTCGAAATCTCTACTTTTGAAATTGGTAATTGATATTTCAATCTGACTAATTCTTTACAGCTACATACAGACACAAATGGATACTGTCACTCAAATCTAAAAATTTTTTATAAACTTTACAAAGATCTAAGGCGTGAAGTAAAAATTAAAACAAAAATGCAGCAACAATCGAAAGAATTCGAATCGAGTGAATCTTCATATTCACTTTGCTTTTTTATTGAATGTTGTGCGATTTTTTTTCACCGAGTTATTGAACATTGAATCAAAAGTGTTCATTTTTGCTTCAACGTTCAATAATTCGATGAAAAAAAAATCGTACAATAAAAAAATTAATTGAAGGTACAGATTCACTCTTTTGACTGCTGTATTTTGTGTGAATTTTACTTCACATCATAGATCTTTGTAAAGTTTAAAAAATTTTCAGATTTGACAGATATCCATTTGTGTCCATATAGCTCCATAAAAGTCAGATTGAAATATCAATGATTGATTTCAAAATTAAAGATTTCAAGCTTTCAAATGTTTTTTTGCTTTTTTACTTTTTCTTTGTGATGATTTTTCACCGAGTTACGGTGTTCTGAATATTGCGCAATTTCGAGCGTATTCGAAAGTGTTTCCTATTTTTTGTTGAGTGGTATATATTATAATATATAGTTTTATATATATATATATAATATTATTTGTATACTGTTTGGTACATTTTCTTTCTTTTTTTAATAACTATTCTTTATGAACCTTTAAATATACAATTCCATTGAAAACTCATAAAAAAGCGTTATATTAACTAAAAATTTATTTTTTTAGAAATACTGTCGTAATGAGTTACTTAATACGCTTACTCCTTTTAATATTTGTTTAGTTTTTATATATAATATTTACTCTTTTCCAGAAAATTAAATCCATATGTTCTTAATATTGATAAATAGAAAAATAATCAATAATATACAACATATACAATATATTGTTAATAATTATGATTTCAAGTGAAGTATAAATACACTGTAGGTAACGCTTTTTAGGTTTCACGGGTATTATCTTGTAAAGACACCAGAAGATTTACGGATTTATCACCGTGTTTTCATTCATTGCTAATGCCAATTTTGTGAACTTTTGTGAACTTTGTCGTTCACTTCATCAGGGAGCACTGATATGAATACTCTAGGTAATCGTTTATGTACAAAAAAAATCAGGTGATTTAAAGTTCCCAGATAAAATAACGGTTTTGGTCGTATTGTACAATAAAGCAATTAATTCTATATGGATTATAAGAAAAAGATTAAAGAATGCATAGATGTGTTTCGAATCGACAATAAATGATTTCCGAATACAAAGAGCTTCAAAGCAAAAGAAAAATATTCTTTTTTAATTAAGACATAGAAAAATGAACTTTTGTTATCCTGCTTTACTTATGTCGAACACGAATATACATACATCTAGTCTTTTTCTCATTGTTCTTACTACTTTTAAATTGTATATTATTGTGCCATTTTTCAATTATTGTAATACACTTATTGTATTATATTCGTAAAAATGTGTATAAATATGTATTATAAATATGAATGTAAAATAAAAGTAAATATGTAAATATGAGTGTCTACAATATATTGAGTTCGAATCTATAGGATTGCTAATCCTATTGCAATAAGCCTAAATGTATAGATTAGTCATTCCTGTGGGATTAAAGGAAAGGATTCAGGATTCTGCAGCGTGCTGCCCTCGGACGCCACTAAATTGAAGTCAAAGTCTATATCCTATGTAATTGTACATATACACGTATATATATATATCAGGAAATATCTAAAAATATTTGAAATATTAAATTTATAGAGCCTCTATCAATCATTTTCTGCCACATGATAAAAAAAATACTACATTCTCATGCACATCTCGAGAAAAATCATTCAAAAACTTTCTTTAGCGATTTATATAAAAATTTAACACGTAAGATAATAGATTGGATTATAAAATGGCAAAGAAAGTATCGAAAATCTTTCATAATTTCACAGGAAAAAATCTATAAAAAAATAGATCCAATAAATCAATATTATCAATGTTCACAAACATTATCACTGTTGATCTACTATGCAATTATATTATTTTAAATATACAGTATTTAATATAAATTTTAATGCGACGACTAATTGCGTTATCTATTAAGCGATTGATATAAGATAATCGTGTGGCAAAGTTGGTGATGATAAAGAATATAATGTTAATACGAATTAAAATTACAGTTGAATCTAATATTATGCTAATATAATAGAACTTTTCATAGAAATTATATGTTACATTCTTCATAATTCATATATTGTGTGTACCTACAAAATACCTATAGAATTCACTTTTGTACGAATATATTTTGGAGAGGTAATTTTGTTCGTATCTCTATACATAAGTATTGTAATATTACATCAGTTACTGTATCTATATAATACTACGTGCTATATGCTGCGTAACAATTAGGGACATATATAGCATGTACGGGAAAGATGTTAAGCATCACTGAGGCCTCCTGTTTTCCGTAGATTCCATCGATTCAATCTGATAAATTTCACTGGGCGGATATATTCAGGTAACGGAAAGCTATTACAAGGCGATATCTATCGAGGTGGGGCGGACGGGAGAGCCGCCTGGAGAGAAATAAAGAGCGATTGCCTCGGTAAATCAGAGCCCTCCACCCGCGCCATCGGGACTGCCACCGCCCTTCGTACTCGTCCGGAACACCTTCCTTCCGCCGAGTCACCGTGCTGCATACTAGTCGCGAAACGAAGAACACGAAGGACATACGTATCGGAACATTAGCGGACCTCCGTCGTCCCCGGTTTCCTCTCGTCTTTTCGCTCGTACGTTTCAACCCATTCGATGTCCTTACGAGCACAACGAGAGGGACGGCATTACCACACGCGCTCACCCCCGAAAGTATTTCCCGAACAGCTATAAAGCACCGCGATGTATCATCCGTTGCGACCGCGCGCGGCTAATAAATTCCTGTCGAACACGACCGGAATCCTCCTGTCCTCATTTCATCGCGCGGTTATACGAAACTGCCGGGACTTATTTATTCTCCGACTAACTGATACGCAATTTCCGACGAAAAATCGTCGATCGACGAAAGGCACGTATTGAGATGATAATTTACATTATTTTGGAATCATTAATTTTAAATTTCCGAATATTTTAAAAATCATCTCAAAGTCATCTTTTCAATTTTTCAAACTGCAAACCGATTACTGTCGGACTTGCAA
>Ga0157364_1003306_pt1 | contig 15580 bp, 5 predicted proteins | sample AttsexASBM2_FD_111476 | JGI IMG/M metagenome (GOLD analysis project Ga0157364, IMG submission 111476) | Fungus gardens microbial communities from leaf cutter ant in Ribeirão Preto, State of São Paulo, Brazil - Atta sexdens ASBM2 | ecosystem: Host-associated > Fungi > Mycelium > Unclassified ...
ATATATATATATATATATATATATATATATATATATACATACGCATCTTGTTATTTCTATTCAGGATGTAACGCCGATTATTTTCATTCCAATGTATCGACATCGCCTTTATGTCGCCCACGTCATTGTTAGCGGATCATCATCGGGAACTTCAGCGTCTCATGACACATTGATGCACGTAGGACGTTATTGCGTGGTCAAAAACCTTTGTCATTGCTCAATCATGTAACGGTGAGATCATGGACGATCGTAAACGATCTCCTGCCACTCACATCTCGTCATCTCATTAAGATCCCTCACACCTGAATTTTTCAACGTCGCGCCGTCGTCCGCGAGTGATACTTTCTCCACGATTTAAGAACTTTTTTGTTGATTCGTTTCAAATGGATCAGGTTTTGAACGACCTTTATTCCAAACGATCTCTGAACGCTCTGATAAAAAGTAAAAACAATTTCTGTTTAAATAATTCGAGAATGGAAATGGCAAGAACTTTTATAGAAGTTATGGAATAAAAGTTAGAAAAACTATAAAAATATTTCTACATTGAAAATCTATCGTATGTGCGATATAAGGAATAATGTGAATTAAAAACGTTGAAAATATTATTGAGAAAAAAACTGAAAAAATGAGCTTGTTCTATAATTATATAAAAAATGAGGTTTGAATACCATTATATTTGAAAATAAAATGTATACTATTTAATTTATTTTATTTATTACTCTCACATACAAGTATTAAAATACATTACCTACTAATGTTATACATAAAATCTTAGTAAAGCAGTTAAAAAAAAATAAAAATATACATTGAGAATTTATCAATTATTTGCGAATATTTTAATTAAAGTACATTTTTTAATACATATTTTTCTAGTACATTTTTCTTAAATCTTAATATAGAATATGTTCATTCTTTCAACGCAACTGTCCAACATTTATTTAATTACGAAGGGAATTGATTGCCACATTGCTTAAGATAATTCTTAGGGACATTTTGACTTTTCGTCTATGATTAATTACTTTCCAGATCGAAAAGACGATACATATATGAATGTATGATAATTCAGCAATCAGCTGTAATCTTGTCATTCGTTTGTGAGAATGTCGCGGGTTAACGCCGGAGTGGATGACCTTATCGTTTTCTTTCCGATCTGATTAACCTCACTGATCTTATTCACCGCTAGTCCTACGCAACGTTGCGAATGACCTCAATTTCACATTGTCATGTTGTTCGTGGGAAAAAAATTTCTAGGTGATCTCGTTGCGGTGAGTTTCCAAGTTGGAATTATTCGTAAGCGAACAGTTGCTTTTTAATGAATTTTTTATTCTTGCCGAAATCATTTCTTAAACGTAAAATGTTAACATACTTTTATCGTAATAACGTTTTTGAAAAGTTAATTAAATTAATAGTATATTAAATTCTTCGCACGTGTGGAAAATCAATCTGTTGAAGATGGTTACGGCTCGATTGATCAACGATCGGTTCTCACACGGTTTTCCTGTCGAACCAAGGTCAGCCTCTCAATCCGTAATTGCTCATCGATACCTTGGACGATAGATATCGTGTGGGCAATCCTTATATGGACAGCGTAGGTCGATGTACGCATTGAGAGGTCCGATCGTAGCCCTCGATGATCGTATACTCTTTGTGAATTTATTCACGAGATCGCGCTTTAATGAGGGCGTCGTGACGCGATCTCGACGTGTCAACGAACGTGGACTCTTCCGCCGATCTCCGGTTTTTTCGCATAAATTGGATGGAACCGAAAGAGAAATATCGCGCCTTTGATCTCGCGTCTTTTTGAGAAACTGTAAATTATTACTTCAAAGCTACATTATAACTATGTATCCGAGCTAAAATATATATAGTTGTGTGTAGATAGACTAACTAAAAAAATAGATCTTATGTAGGAATTTTGTGCTTTTCGCGCCTGTCAATGACGGTTTTTGCAATTATACTATACGAACATGTGCGAAACACATGGTACTTTTGTGGTAGATACTTTTAAGATAGTATCCATTAGCTCCCACGATACCCATCGCACAAAATATGGAAAATGCCTGAAGTTATTTCCTTTCCACATGTTTCAACGGAAAGGTCTCACAAATTATCGTTATTTGATTTTTGATTCTTAAATTGCCGAATTAAAATTTGGGAGATTAATCAAGATTTTTTCTGGACGATACTTATTTGTGTTTTGCAAAAATTAAGAGAAGAAAGAAATATAAATTTTAACAAAATATACATAATAAAATACATAAATTTATAATAATTTGAGAATAAGAAAATATAGAGAAATATACATTAAAAAAATAAAAAGGAATATATCTATATTCCACATTTTTATTCTTTTTATATTATATAATATAACATGTATATTTTTAATCGAACTTATCACAATTGTGAAACAAATACATAATTGTTATCTTGTCGGAAACGCACGCAGTTCCCCAACTTTTAACGAGCAGTCTCTCTCAAATGACCTGGTATGCGCTGCTTGAAATCTCTCAAAAAAAAGGTCTACTCTTCCCGTTCTGAAGAAGCGCTCTCGGAATTCATGCGTATTGTCGTTCCCGAGAAAGAACAGCCTTTGTGTCTTACGCACACAAGTTATTGTATTCCCGACATGTATGGTCGATGGGAGTTATTACGCCTACTTCCGGTCGATGCACGGATGACTCTCGCATAGCAGAAATGCGCATCCTGCGCAATCCGAAGACGCTAAATTGTAACGGAATCTCTCAGAAACGTCAGCACTTATTCGTATACAATTATATCGATATAGTGTTAAAAAAGAGCCTCTGTGAAAATTTATCACACTGAGAAAAATGTCTGATTGGATTCATTGGAACTTTAATTGAAAATGAATTTTTTTGTTAAATCTCTATTAGAATTGTAGTGAGATAATCATAATTAACCTAAATACAATCAGAATCTTATAGTTTGTCCATTTTCAAGTAAACCTCCTTTTCCTTGCATTTTTCTTAGTGAAAATCAGAATGACACTGTAGAACAATATAGAAAAATATATACAGTCAAGACGTTATAAAGATATATACACAGAATATTTCGAAATTATAAAATCTGTGCGAAATTATTATTTTTCGAGACGTATATTTTTTTCTAAACTCCATTTTTTTGTAAGCTTTAATTTCTCGGTCTATATATCGCAAATAATCTGTAAATTTTGAATTTTTGCAACAGATTAAGGAGCTTAGTAAATGCGCAGTACGTTGCATGAAATCTATTAAAAGGCTCGGCTTGTAGCTGCATTTCCTGATCAGTGTAGATGCGCTTTTTATGCAGCGCACGATGCATCGTCACTTCTTCAGAATTCGAAGTCTGATCGTTTCCTTCGCTTGGCAACGACGTGCAGACACGATCAGGTTTCGAAGACGCGCTTATTTCTTCCTAGAATGCCGAAAGGTGTATTTCGTGTGGAATTTTTCAGAGCAGCTGCGTGTCTAATCGATTTCGACGCTCTGCCTGTATACAGATACGATGTGTAGCGACAGAAATCAGAATTTATACTTTCATGTTTATAGAAACGTGAACTGCCATTTATCATACACTCCGATGCACTTGGTGATTTATACCCCCCATTTTTCGTTGGATCAGGCAAAAAATAATAAACTATTTCATAGAGTTGATTTAGGTAGGTAGTGTATATAAAATTTTTTTTATACTCTCAGTGGTTTGTCTTCCGAGAGAAGATGATCAAATAAAATTTGATAGATCTAAACCCGGATTTTTAATGCAAAATAAATTCTTTATTTTACCACTATCATTTTCAATGTATTTATAATCTATTTATATAATAAAATTTTCTAGTATATATTTTCTAGTATAAATCTATTAAACAAATAGATAATAAATTATCATAATAAAGGACCGATAGCTGGACTCCAGACATTTATGTTTTTGTGGTCAAAGGCAGTTGATCAATTCTAATCGGCGTGTTCCGTGACCGCCACAAATCTCGCAAATATATCGGCATAGTATCGAATAGATGGAGAACACATACTCGTCTCCGCTTGCGATCTTTCTTTCTGTACAACTGGGCGAGTCACGAGATCGCCTCGCAGCGACATGCATGAAACACGCACAACGCGCGCGGCCACGCGTAAATTCCGACCGATTCTCCAATTAATGCGTATCTTACGGTGCATCCCGTGGCAACACATCGGGAACATATACTTGGACGAGAGTTATCGAATGTTCTGCGGTAACTTAAGCCGGTTTCACGCGTATCATATCTTCAAAAATGGAAAACTTTAAATAGAATACCTCGGACGCACACGATATTTTTTTTTAATAAAAATTTTTTTACCGAGAAGAATACATTTCTTTGATCATATTCTTTTATATTTTAAAATTCATACAAGATTCGTGCGAATGTAAAGAGTATGTTTGATAATAGATGCATTGACAAGGCAGTATTCATTATTAAGAATTGAATAAATTTTTTTAATATTTAATAAGATATTCAATTTCTTTTGCAATTTGAAATTTTTTAATTAAATATAATTCTTTACAAAGATTTTATTAAAGTCCTACACAAAAATTTTATTAAAGTCCATCTGAAATTATTCAAAATAAAATTTTCATCAATCTAATCCGTTCCTATAAAACTATTTGGTCAAGATTCTTTTTTTTTTTAATTCGAGTAGTTTTTATATTTTTATATATTTATATTTTTGTTTGCAATAAAAGAAAAAGTTATTTTGTTTTTCAATAAAGATTTTCACGTGCATCTATTATCGAATATTCTTTCGTGACGAATCGACCAAGGAATCTGTCACCATTGTACAATGCGGCGAAAGTGGGGCATGTCCCGTGTAAGTATGATACGGGCTTTCGGCCGCACACAACCATACTACGTGGGGGAGTGCATTGACTTCTCGACTTGATAAACGTTGGCGAGCGAGGTGGAGTCGAGTCAAGTCGAGCCGAGTCGCCACAGTGCTGGGACATCGTTTCCTCTCCATAAGTTCATAGATGAGAGTTCCCCCTTGCGCACAAGACTCAAGCACGGGAAAAGGGCTATGGAAAGGTCGTTGTCTTGAGATGAATTCGCTGTATGCGAGCCCTCTCGACCCCCTTTCCTTCCGCGATGAAGAACTACATTTGGCCGGCGTATTAAAAAATATCCGCTTGTTACTGGCTCAAGTGATAGACGAAAAGCAGAAGAACCTTCTCAAGTATTCAAAGAAAATTGAAGGGACCAAAAGAAACTCTCTCTTTTTTGTGAATTTTTAACGATTTTCGAAAGACTTTAATGAGGTCGAGAAAATCGCGGGAAAATAAAAAATTTCGGAGGGCCATTGTGTTACCCGAAGTCACCTTCGTTGATAGAATTGACCTTTGTACGCGTATGAGAATTTAGCTCGAAGCATTTACGGTGAATTACAGTAATTTATCATGATTTAATAGAGTGGTTCATTCAACGAGATTTTTTACTCAATGTTTTATCAGAATTCTATTGAAGATAAAATTGAAGATTTTAAGCACAATTGAAGACTGCTTCGTTATTATGGAAAGAATATTTTTTTCAATATAAATAAAAAAAAATTATATATTTAAAATATATTTTCTTTTATAGTCAAGAAAATTACGATATAGAGGAGAAGGGAGAGAAATGGCGAACGTTAAGGGAAAAGTAATTTAAATAAAACTAACCCAATTATCAAATACGCAAATCTTTACTCTAAGGATATCTTTACTAAAGGATATTAGCTTTAAACAATAATTAATATTCATATATTAGCAATATAAATTATAATTATAACAATAATATAATTATAATATAAACTATAATTATGACATCTAATTAATATTCATATATTATCGATATAAACTATAATTTTAAACCAAAAATAAAATCGACCCAGCATTGCTGGCGGCGAGTAATTTCGAATGGCAAGGATTTTATTTTTTGTATGAAATTACTTTTTATTGATATTATTAATATGTGTATGAATGTTAAGTATTGTAATTTAAAGCTAAATAATTGGAATATCTTTTGAATAAAAATTTCTATTAATTGATAGATAATCCGGCTTTATTTAATGTTTTTCTTAGATATTTGCAGTTCTCCCACTTTGCCCTATTATTGCAATTATTATATATATTATTAGATTTAAATCGGAGCACTATATAACGGTTTAATCTACTTTCCTTCATATCGTTTGCGCTGCATCGCGTTGCTACAATTTCACAACGCTCTAATTGCCATGGTACACCTTTGCTTATCGCTTTTACGCCGTTAACGCATTTAACTCGTTTGGCACAGTAACACCGTTCGCTTCGGCGACGAATTATGCATCAACAATATGTAATTATTTGATACTCTTGATGCAGATTTTTACTTTCTGAGAACTCTTAATCTCAGGGGAAGGAAATTCCCTATTGTGTCTATCTTCATGACCGTTACTACCACTAATAGCAACGAGAGCGACTGGATCGTTTCCTGCGTCGATAAAACCTCCCCTCTCGTCGTTGTTTGAATTATTAGGAGCCATCGTGCGTTCCGGACCGGCGGGACGGGATACAAGTTCTTTAAAATCGTCCAATCGCAATTAATTAGGGCCGGAAGCGCCGATTGGCCTGCTGGTAGTTCATGAGATGCCGTTGTTTGCAGGCTCTCTCATTCGAGCTCTCCACTTCTCATCGCGACTTAATGAGCTCGCGAATGTCATTCGCGTTTCGTGATAGCTCGATATTAATATTTTTTTTTGTAGGGAATGTAGTAACACACACACACACACACACACACACACACACACACACATCAAATTTAAATTGCTCTTTATGCAACTTTATTATAACTTTTAACATACATAATACTTTTCATATATTAATTATATTATGGCGTATGAGAATAATAAGAATTTCATTTATTTCGAAAAGTATTGAAATTTCAAGATAAATATTTTATAATATATTTATTAATACATTTATTATTAATATATTTTATTTGATAAATATTTTCGTAAACAATCACAAAAATTAATTTAATCTAATCAAATTTTCATCATTATTCTTCACAACAATATTCTTCGTAGCATAGATCCTGTTTTTTAACATTCGTGAAATCACGACGAAAGCTTCTCTCTACCGTGATCGTATCAATGATGGTGATGCCGGCTTTCTTTGAGAAATTCAATAAAAGATTATGGAATCTCCTAGGAATGCACGCGATGGAGATTTCTGAGGGATCGTTCCATGAAGGGCGGATGTCTCCCTTTTCTTCGGGGACGTTCGCGTCGCTGGATGAGATCCCGCATTCTTTCACATAGCGGCTGTATTGTTCACGGCGTGAACGAATGGCCGTGGATGGCGTGGGCTGCAACAAAAGACGCAATACGCGACTGACCACCCCTTTCGTAGAAACGTAACAACACCGTATATCGCGCCGCCCGGCTGCGTGAAAAACGCTGCGGGGTGCATATTTTAATTCATGTGACAGAATGTTAGATATAGGAAGAGAATGAGGAAAGGCATTGAACTCTGGCTCTGCATCCTGCGCAATAATGCTAAGAGTACAACATGGCATCAGAACGCAGTTAACGTCGCAAGCATTCATTACGATTAATTATTATAGGGGACTAATATTAAATATTAAATAAATTTATCATCGTGATATTCTAACAATGGGATTAATAATACCACGACTTATAAATCTTCCGCTTATAAATCTCGTCGCAAAGTTCTTTAATTTGCTTACCTGTTTATTGATAGATTTATAATTTTATTTTTCGTCAGACTAACAGGATGTTACTTCGAAAAGTAAACTTTTATCAATAAAGATACTGAAATCCAAATTAATGAATGACGATTATTTGAGAAGATATGAATAATTTATAAAGATCTGTTATATGTTTATATATATATATATACGCTGCGAACGCTACCGCGAATAGCTGGGAATATAAAAATAAATTTACGTCGTTGATTCATATTAGATGTCATTGATTGATATTGATTATTATTGAATGACTATTTGAAGCTAGAGGTCAGAAGAAAATCTTTTAGGAATGTACGACACATTCAAAGTATAATTTTTAATAAAATTAAATTATATAATTAAATTTATAGTGTAATTTATATAATAGTTTTTAATAAAATAAGAAATATTGATTTTATTTATATAAAATTATTTAAAAATTATGTAAAGTGATATAAAATGATTTTATTATATAATGAATTCTTATACAAAGTCTTATCGAAGAACGTAGGCGAAAACATCTCACGAAAAACGTGGAAAATGTTCTCGCGTTCTTTTCCATCGTGTCGATTGAATGATTATATTTCTTGGCATGATGACCGATCAGCTATATTTACGATGTATATATATCTTCTCCATAAGGAAGAAATGTAAATGTACTGTTACAACGCAGCATGCGGTTAACTGTATAATGTTTTATAGTTTAAAAACTCGATTCATATTATAATTATGTTTCCATTCACGCTCCAGTGAGTCAGTCACGATATAAAACCAGAGACGACAAACTTTTTCTCCATTTTCAGTCGAAGATAAGATATAATCACAATATATTAGATAGTCTATACATATGCAACCAATAGCATGCAAGATCAATTCTATAAACTCATGTTTCCATAGCATTACATCTGTGTTTAAAAGCCAAAGATTAAAAACTATCTTATCATAATAATATTCAGCTGCTTTTCATTAGAAGTGTCAAGTTATTATCTTTTTTGTTAGAATTCTCTTTTCAGATAATCTATTTATCAAGTAATCTATAATATTTTTTTAACATGAATCAGTTTTCAAAAGATACGTTGAAATATTTCTGGAATTTGTTATCTCTCGCTTATCGTGATATTTAAGCTAAACATAAAATTGTACACAGAAGATAGAAAATGTACATGTAATAATTACTTGTTTCGAATATTTCGAAAGTTTATATATCCGATCTCTATTACAAATTCATAACAAGCATCAAATTTATTCCTGAATCTAAAATCCTGAATCCTAGTAATTAATACCTCAATTAGAATTATCAACACAAATTTGATTTGCTTATTATAATATATAAAAAAAAACTTCGATCAATTTTATAATATTCTTCAAAAGAAAATAAATTCTTGAGTACATAATAATAAGTTTTTCTAAAATTCGTAAGTTTTACATTTTACGAATTATTATCAAGTGAATATTCTTTGTATAAGATAACCGTTACTTAAAAGGAAGGAAATAAATTGAATATACACAATCACTTTTCTCCGCAATAGAAGGATATTTTTCATATACATGTACACAAGTATATCTACGGATCGTTACATCAATTCGGCCGCTTCTCGACGCGGTGACTCGCGAGCAAGAATCGACGAATATACTGTTACGACACAGCGTGCGGCTAACTGTAAAGCATCCGCCACCGTAATGCGCGCGAGTCAAATCATGAACGGCAACGAAACGTCACCTGGCACACGAGACCCCTCGCTGCGCGGTGCGCGCTCGTTCGCCCAATCCCTCGTGGATTCGCCAGGATTCGCATCGAGCCGGGCACGCACGTGGCCGCGTGCGTGCGCCCGACGATCCTGCGTGGATTATTCCCGCGTTCGCGTTACTTTATTCTCCCTCGCGTTCCGAACTGACGTTAAGCCATAATCACACTACGGGTCACCCGTTAAGTCCATTCTACAATGGTAGTAAGCAGTAGGAAGTAACAGGTTCTTGCGCGCCTTATCGCGCCTTTTTCGCGCCTTATCTCATAATAAGCTTTCATTGGCTGGCAATAAAGTAATAAGAACGTACGAAATAGGAATAACTCATTTCGCTTACTTCCGATCTTAATGCTTTACGCCATATTTTACTCCCTCTTATGACAGTCTTACTACTGCATTGTAAACTGGGCTTTACGATTGTCAGTCGACGATTCCATTTTAGCCAATCAGGCAGCGAGCACAGATGCAACAGGATTGGTTAAAATAAAACCATCAACCGGGAATCTATAATTAATATAATTCTCTGTAATTAATATAATCGCGCAACTCGTAGTGTGATTAAGGCTTTTACTCGGGACACGAATCGAATCACTAATCTGTATGAATTGTCGGCTTTTATGCTCGTTTTCCGTTTCCAATGTAGATTTGCTTTAATTTCAGTTCAACTTACTGCTCATCTTTCTCCTAGTTCTAAGAATTAGAAAAAGATGATGAGTACTTAATTAATTGAGCCGAGATTAAAATTACTCTACATTGATGGAATGTAATCCGGAGAATACGCGTCAACAGCAATAATTTATATACGTTTATCATTTTACGTAAATAAAATTTTTTTCTACTCTTATCTACTAATTGTTTCTCTATTACTTATATGTATCTTGAAACTTAAAGCGATGTTTATCTCAGAACGCAAACTAGTTGCACAATATATACCAGCTGAAATCCAAGATGGCTGGATAATTGGATCATTCATATACGTCATACCAGAATCATTGTCAGTCGGTTACTGCTTTCTCATCATTTTAACGCTTCGTCGTGTCTTCCCGTCCGACTAGCGGCAGCGAGCATTCATCTATTCAGCGCTATTTTCCTCTTTTTGCGTCTATCATTCGTAGGTAGCTCAGAACCTGACGTGAAAGATCGGCGGCCACTTTGATTCCTATTACCGATAACGTCATGCGTTAGGTGGCACGTTCTGGATGTGCGGAACACTCGTAATTGTGAACAAGTCCTATTGCAGATATATGTGCGTATTTACGTATGTACGTTGCGTATACGTTCTATCCGGTGCCCATAACACGTGTGTCTCTCTGCATCGATAGCGGTATATTGATGGCGTGCGTTTAGAAGTGTACAAGTTTAAAAATTTAATCTTTTACGAGCACTAATCGAACAATTACATTATCTACAAACTAAAAAAAAATAAAACATCACTGTTATATACGCTACCAATCATACATCGGCATTCGCTTTAATTAGGACTCAATTATTAGGTATCGACGTATTAAAATGTCCATCAATGTCATTTGTCGATCTCGTAATTTTCTCATAATCATGCAGTAATTAGAAGTCGTATTGGTAGCGATTACTTTACGGTAAATTGAACGATTCACGATAAAAGCATGATCGCGCTGATAATCAACTAGTGCAGCCTTTGCGTCATTTGCATATCATCAAAAGAGTATTCGACGACGAAGTCTCGTGGATGTTGGATCATCGTATTCGGAGAGGACGGGGATTACGGAGTACGGGTGGTAGGGGCGGGGGCAGGGGCGGGAGCGGGAGCGGGGGCGGTGGCGAGAGGGGATCCGAGATGCCGTTAGTCCGGAGAATCACTCGGGGCACACGAGCCTAACCCATCTACGAGAGAACGCGAGAAGAAAGATCGGAGAGTGCGCGAGTTCTCTTGTTTTTATCTCAATCAGTATCGAATTTAAAAGAATCCGGCTGAAGAATAAAAAAAAAATTATCCGCAGTAAAAAAAAACTCATTTCTCTATGCCCTTAATTTTAATGGAAGACGCCTAATCGAATTATAATTCACGTGAACTTTCATATCTTTTCGAGGATATTAAAATAGGCCTGTTTGTAGCTCGAACATGTGAGCATTTAAAAAGAAATATGAACGTACAAACAACGCGGTTATTTGCTATTCTTTCTTTTTTTCTTTTTTTTTTTTAATTTGTTACATAAAATATATTACATAAGGATCGAGCCATACTTGAGTAGGTATTTTATATATTAAAGAATTTTTTTTATGTCGCCGATTATTGTTCGTTTAAATTCACGACCGACAATGAGTGCAAACATCATTTTAACATTATCATATTTCCCACATTTTCTTGGAAACTGCTTGTTTCCAGCTCGCAAAGTGTGCCCATAGTTGTCTAGGCGCGTCCTCGTTTCACAAAGGAATTGCAAAATGATTCTCTTCAACTCGCAATCGCGTTTGTAAGTGCCGCTAGCTAGCACGATGGGCGTTGTTTGCAGAACTTGGAAAACCACTTTTCCATCGTCACCATCGGCGAGGTCGACACGATGGCCTGAATAATATTTCACGCAAACGATAACAGTTTGAACATAAACATTCACGTGACATCCACGCGATTCATCGCGAATTGATCGATGCTTCTCTAAATAATTGAGTTGGATGAACTTATCGGTATTCATCAGAGCTGCTTTTATTGAAACGTTTAGAAAGTGTTTAGGAAAAAAAGACATTGGTTGCGTTCAGTAGAGAAAACTGATTAGTGAGCGCTTAGTGATTTTTTAATTTCTTTTAGTTGTTTCTCTTTTTGTTTGAATTATTGTAATTGTTATCTAAATATTGCATAATTTTATTATCTATGCTCGAATAAGACAAATTCTAAAATGCTACTTGCTGTGACTATAGGTCTAATTTTTTTTTAGCTAAAATTCTTTCACGGTTTCTTCCTTTTCTCTCCACGTTGGAGAGAAAAAGAGAAAAGAGAAAAGAACTGTGCAAGAAATTCAGGTAAAAAGAACAGGCCTTGCATCGCGATTGTAATCCCCGAATCACACTCGCGGCAATGGCTGCGAAGTCGTACGATCGCTGACCGATCCTCTCGTTTCCTATAACGCGTCTTGCTTGGATTTTCTGGGTCACGCAGTTCCGCGGTCTCTCCACCGGCCTTTCTATTTCAGTGCATTTCTTACTGTGGGTCATGCGTTGTCCAACCGGCTGACATGAATGATCAGGAACGAACTTGCAAGTGTACCTCATGATCAAGTATACTATTTAACATCATAGCTGTCTTTATATTGAAAAAACAATAACTGTCAAATATTCAGTAAAATAATTTCAATTAAAATTTAAAATGTTCAGTCAATATAACGAAAAATAATTTTTTACTTTCTTAAATTTATTTATAGTAAATATTACCGAACATAGTAATATAATAATTATATAAGTAAATACGATCATTTTCTACAAATCATTTTTCTTTCATCCTTTATTACGTAAGTCTTTTTATATTCAAGATTATATTTATTTATTGTAATCGTTTATTCTTATCAGAGCTGAAATTTATTTTTATTGAGGGATACCAAAGGAAGTAAACACGAATGCGTTTAGTAAACTTTAATAAACTCACAGAGCGAACAAAATGCGCGCGTTACGCTCGTGTAATTTGTACGAGTGACTCCGACCGACGCGTTTTTGCCTTTGTTACAATTCGACTACCTACACTCCTTTCGCCCTGCATCTGCGTGCACTCGAGCCGAGTTCCATTATGCGCATGTGTTTTTCGGTGCCGCTCAGCTGCCGCTGTCGTATTCGGACGACTTGCGCGCGAGAATTCAACAAGTAATCGTTGCGGTTCCTCGAATACATTACGTGCTCGATCGCTGCTTGCGAAACTCGATGTCGTGCTTAAGATCCACGGTATATTACATTATATTGATGCTTTGAGTTCAAAGCATCAATATACAAAGCAACAATGAATGTCATTCTGCGGTTTTAAAAACATTTTTTTTATTTTGGTGAATACAATGTAGTTTTAATTTCTTCTCCCTAAATTTCTAGTATTCTTCTAATTCTGTTGTATGTATTATACATTATAAAATAATTATAGTATATATGATAACAAAATTTGAATACGATATATTATACATATTTTATTAAATGAATATGATAAGCATCCGATTGTAATCTTGTTCAATCACATGAATATTACAGTAATGGATAATCGTTTATGCTAAAATCACGTGCATGTTTATGAACGGCGATCGACTAGCAATTTCCGTGAAAATCTTTTCTACATCGGGCAGATCACGCAAAGGGTTGAAATCACTGTCTGCGCGAGGGGCGGACTAATCCCTTAAATCGCTCGTAGAATGTAGAAGTCTCCAGGTGCTTCGTCTCCTTCGCCGGCTTTCAATAGTCTTCAGCTGGCTTTCAAATCGCTACAGCGATCGTGAGGACCATACAGATAATTGCCACGCAGGTGCACTGCACAGGTCCTTCATTACGATACCAATACTTCTTAGAGTTGTAGATGCATTCGCATACACAGTTGCGAGAGTAGAGCGCAACGTATGATCTCGCGAATTGAACTTTCCCTTCAGCGATCCCAACATTCCGCGTTTTGCTGACATAAATATACGGAGGCTTTGGTAACCGCTAAATTTCACCTCTACTTAATACATATTATTTTTCGCGCAAAATTAACTTGAAATAATTCCATCTGTAACTTACAATTCCAATTTTACGTGTATTGAATGTATCGTAATTATTTTTATATATTCAGTAATTATTTTTAAATGTAAAATATGCAGCTTGTATCGATCTTGTCTTCTAATTCCCAATCGTACTCAATTAGATTCTCCTATGCAAAATTATTTGATTTAATATTGGATAATAATGTAAGAAATACGTCTGAAAATGTAATGTATAATCGATAATAATAATGACAATAATAGTTGATAATAATAGTTGATAATAATAGTTGCCTGTAAGAAGCAACGCAATGCATAGATCGTTTCTTAGGTACACTTCTCTGTCAAATCAGAGACAGAATGACATCATTACCTGCAATTTATTCCGTGACACATGGTGAAAGCAAACCAGTGACGCATATCTTTTTTATCGGTTAACGTTTCGCATCATCATCGTTATAGCTGGCTTTAAACAATAGAAAGAATCGGTAGATTCTCATAGCAGAGTCCTTTCAGGTTCGCTGGATGATACGGGATTTCTTTTCGGTCGTTTCTTGCCGAGCGCTTCCTGCGAGTAACTCCGTATGAGATAATGATCGGCCATTGTGGGGTACGAAACGTACTGACAGTACAAACAACGCGTCACGGTCGCTCGGCGCTAATCGCGAGAGATAAAAGGGTTAGATAAGGGCTAACGCAGCCTCGATCGGTGATATCGCGAAACACGTTCATTCATACCTCTCTTTAAGAACTGACGGCGCGTTAATTCATGCGAGAAAGCCGATGATGAAATTTGATATCTTCCTATCGGTCGTAATAATGAAGAGGTCGATGCGAAATAATCGTGCTATCAAAACAGAACCACAGCTCAGATGTGAGAGATATCTCAAGTGAAAAATCCGCGATTAGATTTTCAAATGTACACTATAAAAAATATGGATATCCCTGGTAAAAATTTTTTTCAGAATTTCTATGTAATTTTTCAGAATTTCTATATATAATTTTATAACTTTCTCACATTTTTTACATGAATTGGAACATTTCTCAGAAAATCTACATCTTTTCTCAGAATTTTTCATATATGTTAATTATAAAATATCGTAAGATTTCTAAGATTTTTTCTAAGTATAATTTCTGTTAAATGTTATTTAAAATCTAAAAAATTAAAAAATACTTTTAAAAATTATGGAATGAGATATTTCACTTGTACGAAAAATTTTGAAAGAAGATATAAACTTTCCGGATATTTTTAAGTATTTCTGAAAAATGTTTCAATTCGTATAAAAATTATAAGAAAAATTTTCATCAGAGATGGATTTAATCATGTGTGTTAAATATAATCCCTTCGGGTTGATATTGATATAAATATAAAAATATCAATATGATGGATTTATTATGAATTTGATATCAATTGATTGACGTCAATCCACGTC
>Ga0157364_1003307_pt1 | contig 15574 bp, 11 predicted proteins | sample AttsexASBM2_FD_111476 | JGI IMG/M metagenome (GOLD analysis project Ga0157364, IMG submission 111476) | Fungus gardens microbial communities from leaf cutter ant in Ribeirão Preto, State of São Paulo, Brazil - Atta sexdens ASBM2 | ecosystem: Host-associated > Fungi > Mycelium > Unclassified ...
ATATATATATATATATATATATATATATATATTGCATTATATAGTATCATTATTTATATAGATGACTTAAGATTTTAACGAGGACACATGGCATGTCTACCTCCATCCACAGGTAATGTTGCTCCTGTTATGAAACTAGCCTCGTCGCTCGCTAGAAATGCAATAGTCTTTGCGACTTCTGAAACGTTGCCCGTTCTTCCTAGAGCATGCGTCTGTTTACCGCGCTCGAAAAAGTTTTTAAGCTGATCTTTATCCATTCCACTGGTTTCGTGCAGCTTTGTTGCTATAACGCCAGGATTTATGGCATTCACACGTATCTAGTACATTAAAAAAATTTTTAAATAATGCCAATAATAATTAAAAATGATATTAAATTAAGAAAAGGAAATAGTCATGTTTACACATACCTGTTTTGATGCCAAATCTAAAGCAACGCAACGCGTAAATTGATCCAGGGCCGCCTTACTCATACAATATGCCAGACAACCTGGGAAAGATCGTAATCCGTTTACGCTAGAGATATTTACAATGTTGCCCTTCGTCTTGATTAAATGTGGCACTGCCAGCATTGTTAATTGATATATCGAACGAACATTTGTGTTGAAAATCCTGAAAATACATGTTTTATAATACCATACCGGCATGTTATCAAAGTGGAATACAATTTATCAATACTGATAAAAGTTTTTATATATTATCTGCTTATTATCACATACTTGTCGTACTCTTCCAAGCTTGTGGTCTCTATACTACCGCTTGCCAAAATTCCAGCACTGTTAATTAAAACATCTAATTTGCCATAATGCTTGATCGTCGAATCGATAATATTTTTCACATCGTTCTCATTAGTTAATTCTCCCGTTACGATGAATGGCTTGGATTGTCCACATTGTTTAGCTACCTTCTCTAAATTGTCCTTGTTACGTCCACTTATCGACAACGACGCCCCAAACTGAGATAAGTGAATAGCTGTTGCAGCACCTATTCCTGAACTAGCCCCTGTTATTAAGACGACTTTTCCCACGAAAGACATCTAAAATAAATAAATGTTCTTCACTGTTGCAACATATGTCATGCACTACGTATATCTTATATAATCTAAGACAATAATATTGCAAATTCAGATTCTATCAATAGAATTTAATTTGAAATTTCTTGATCTAATTCTTAGAACTAAAAAAAGATAAAAAGTTAAACGAGAGATAAATTGAAGTTAATCATACATTGATGTAAATGGATATTAATGTTATTATTATTAATAAGTAATATTTGTATAATTTGCAAACATAACAAATCAACAGAAATATTTCTTTTGAAATCGATTAGCCCAGCAAACAAGAATGGATTGAAATGAATTGAAATGGATTCAGATTTTCAGAAATATTGATTCACGAATGTTAAAATGAATGCTTTTCAATCCTAAATGCATTTTTATTCATTTATAGGAATTGCATGGAGCATACCTCTATTCTTTTCAATCTAAAAATAATATTAGCTTTTTTTTTGCATTGTGAATATTGTTCAATTCAGAATTTTGAATAGGAAATATAGTTTTTTTTAATCCAATTGCTTTCAATTGAATCCAATTAAATTCAAAAAAAAGTATTCGCCATTTAAAATACGTATTCCGATAGAAAAAAATTTCAATTCGTTTTAATCCATTCTCGTTTGGGTTAAAACGGATAATCGGCATACAGTTTTCTTTCCTGCTTATCTTTTTTCTTTCAAAAACCTCCTCCAGCAAACGAGAATGGATTAAAATGGATTGAAATTTTTATCTAATCGAATGCATATTTTAAGTAGCGAATACTTTTCTTGGAATTGGATTCAATTAGATTCAATTGGATGGAATTGGATTGAAAAACTGCATTTTCTATTCAAGATTTTGAATTAAACAGTATTTACAATGTATTTATGTTGCACAAAAAAAACTAATATTATTTTTAGATTGAAAGGCATAGAGATATGTTGCAATTTCTATAAATGAATAAAAATGGAAAGATTGAAAAGCATTTTAACATTCGTGAATCAATATTTTTGAAAATTTCAATTCATTTCAATCCATTCTCGTTTGCTGGGAAATTATGTAAAACGATATAATGTTTAATAACCTGGATACTTACTCTGATACTATGATATCGAATAAAATGTCCACAAAAGTCAAGCGAAAATTGTGAGAGCAAGATACAAATCGCGTAACACAGTGGTAAAGATACGATATACCACGGTATATATAGTACGTCAGTATGATAAGTGAGTTGGCACTTCGTGTACTTGTACGTTCTGTCCCACTCTTCTAAGATACATTCGTTTCACGCATGATGTGTATATATCATTTCTTTTAATATTCGGTAAATAACAAGGATAAATAATACGTGCGTATATGAAACAGAATTTACTCAATATAGGGCCAGTTTCACCAATGCCAATCAAGCTTAATCGTGATTAACTGTCAACCACAATTGGTCGAGTCTACTAAACAGCAAACGCGATTGATTAGTCAACGACCAATTAAATTAACTGGCATTGATGAAATTGGCTCATAATTTTTTATTGCTGCTTTCTGAACTGATGCACACAGTACAATAAGTTGAAATAAATATACATTTATCTCACTTCAACTTATTGCACCGTGTGCAGTTCAGAGAGTGCAGCAATAAGAAATATATCTATAGATATAATTTTAGAACATTGCGAGAATAGATTATAATTTTTTTAAAATCGCAAATGAAAAATAGTACTTTATATTATTTAAAAAACATTATAAGGATAAGGATGTAAATATTGTATTATATTATTGTTACAAATAAATATATATATATACATGTGTTCAAAAATAAAAAAATTGTTATCTTTAGAAACTTATTTAAGTTACTTTCACAAAAATTTTAATATAACAGGTTTTCTTGAAAATTTTAGAAACTAAATTCTGTTCAATTTAAGGAACTTAATTTACAATATATATATATATATATATATAGAAAATGCAATAAATTTAAATGTTTTCTGTATTACAGTCTGTAACGAGTTTTATCTATTTAGATTAAATTATAATAAGTGTGTCTAACTGGCTAATAAAGATATTATTTGTATGAATATTGATACGCTGACTTTCAGTTTATATGTCTAACATATATGTGTATGTAGAATATTATCATTGATAATAATTGATTACAATAATTAATTATACAATGCATATAAAATAGAATAAAATTTAAAATATATTTATATTGTTTGTTGTGAAACTATCTTATTAGAATCAATCATATCATTGATTTTTTAAAGTTCTGTAGAAAAAGAATTCTTCTAGTAATATCTTCATTATGTAGGTTTTATTTGTTCTAATTCATTCGTTATAGTCGCTAAATATTCTTCAACTTTCATTAATTGTTCGATGATGTTCGTATTATTCCACTCTTGTTCTTTGACTTTTTTCACGACTCCTAGAAGCGACAATTTAGCGCTTCCTAACATTTTCCTTTTCTTGATAACTGCAATATCAGTGGTACAACGTAAATATGCTTGTGCTAAATCACAACATAAATCCAGTATTTTTAGAGTTGCAGCTTCGCTGTGACTCCATGGATTTGAAGTGATAAAACGATATGCTTTTTGTAGATACTGTGCCGCTCTCTCTTCGTTAACGTCTGTTTTTTTCAGTACGACAAGTTCAGCGTACATTCTCCAAATATCTGGATTATTAAGTATATTAGAAGTGATTCTTCCAAATAATTCCAAACTATTTTGAAGCAAACGAGATGCTGGATTTCCGTTCGCATCATTAATATTATTTACTATAGCATTTGTTAATATCTGGAGAACTTGAACATCTAAATGATTACTTTTCAAATCCAAAATACGATGATAACATCGAATAACCTGTAAATAAATTATTTAAAACTATTAATAAGTAATATAAAGATTTAGCTATATCAAATATAAATTATATATATTCACTTTTAATATATGTATACGTATAAAGTAATTCTGTAATTTTAAATGTGTTAATGTAACTTATAATGTAAATTTTAAAATCGATTTAGATACTTTACTTGAACAGAGAATTTTTGTAAAATATCATATATATTTACCTCCGAAAAATGTCCCAAATCAATGCTTACGATCATCAAATTATCCCATATTTGCCAACAATCGTAACAAGATGCTATGGCATCTTGTAAAAATTTCCAAGCTGTTGTTTTATCTCCCAATTTTATATATGCTTTTGCTAAATTGTTCCATGCTTCAAAAGCCTGAAATTTTTAGATAGAATAAGAATTTTATGAAATCCATATCGACTGTGAAAGTAGTAATATCAGAAATTTGTGTACATACAAATTGTTCTAAAGAACAGTAACGTTTATATGCCATAGCAGCCAACTTCCAATCTTCGATCTGTAATGCTGCATAACCCAATCTAAACCACATGTCTTCCTGAATATTATTCAATTCAACTGATAGCTTTAAATGTGGTATTGCCTCGACATACTAAAAAATAAATTTTACATTAAGAGTTGAATAAAGGTTTACTTTAGCAGTTAACTCAAATACTAACATTTTTCTTTGCGAAATAATATAATCCCCAATGTTTTTGTACTCTACTGCTTTTTTCATCGGACAATTTCCATGCCACTTCATAATGACTCACATCCCCAGTTGCATCTCCTAACAGACACCACAATTTTACTGTTGGCTTCTTAGATATTTCCTGCTCGATAATTTCAACTGCCTGAAAAAGTGTTCACATTATTTATTATATAACTATTTATCATATATTTAATATAATATATACCTTATGTTTCAAATTTAATACATTATAACAGACAATCACATCTTCCCACAGTTCTAATTTTATAAAAACTTCTAGAGCTGTTTTTACATCGCCAAAACTGAACATTAAATTAGCCCATTTTTCTTCCAACATCCAAATCGGTCTCATACCACTTGCAAAAAATAAATCCATTCTTCTGGCTGTAGGTACTTTTACATCATTATAATCATTTATTAGAGACTGTATTTGCTTCATTGATCTATTGATAGTTCTTTTATTATTAGACTCTGATGAGCAACGATAGTATAAAGAAGTCATCTTTAATGACCAATTTTTTGTACTCTCAATAACTCTCTACAAGAATTTCTTAATATTATCTATTAATAATAAATTATTATATTATTTATTAAGAAAAATTTATTAAAGAAAAATTCAATGTTAATATTACAGCTTACACTTAGATAGGGCCTGATTTCCTCATCAGTAAGTTCGTACGTAGGTTGACACAGCTGCAACTGAACACTGTTAACTATTAAAATCTTTCTATGTTATAATAATTATACGCTATAATTGATATGAATACAAATATATTATACTTACTATTTTCCTAAAATTATCGCTTCTTCTATCATACCTAATTTAGTTTCTTCTTTATGTTCTGAAAACTCAATGCAGTCTAATCTCAAATCATCAAAATCATTTAAACTCAAAGATCTTGGTACATTTTCGCAATCTATCGAAAGGAAAGTATCCTTGTTCATTTCTATTTTGAGATATAATTGTGGTTTTTCTTCTTGTTGATACTTAGTACGTTTTCCCATTGCACCTTCTAAATTTAATTTTAAGCCTGCTATTTTTTGTGCACATTCAAGATGTTTTTCAGAATTTTGTGATCTTTTATAGTACAAATAAAATGTACTGGCTTCCAGGTTGAATAAAAGCTTACAAAGAGGATGTTCTAATATATTCAGATTATTAATTTCTATTATTAAATTCTCAGTTTCTTCAAACAATACTCCTGTGTTTTCATCTAAAATATGTTGATGCATCAGAGTAGCTCTAAACAACCACCAAATACAACTTTTATATTTAAGCTGCAGATCTACGTCAGAAAATATTTTCTTAGACAGATAAATAAGTTCTGGTTTTCGTATATTTATATTACATCCGTCATACAAGGACAAATGGTTGAGTGCTTCATCTCTTCTGATTTTCAACCAATCAATATCTCTATCAATAGGAGGCCCTGTCCAATTGCATTGAATAAAGTATAATAACGAAGCTACTCCTGTACACAGCCATGACAGATGGATATGAGTTTCAGATAAACTATTATGTATAATTTCTTCTAAGTTATCACCATTTTTTATTGCCTCGATAAATATAGAAAGTTCATTATTTATTACATCTTCGTATCGGCCGTTTAATATTTCACATACATTATTTGGTAAATCTGAAACTAAATAGATATAATAATTATAAGAAATAATTATTGAAATAGAATTATATATTCTTGTAAAAAAACATTAGTATAACAGAAAAATTTCTACATATTAAAATATACTATATATGTGTATTCAAAAGTCATTGTATATTTTATTGAATTTTATGACTTTACAGTAACATATAGTAACAATATACCTTTATTTATAGAGAAATTAAGTAAAAGTTTAATTTCTATGTCTTCGTCTATTTCGATTATATGTGAGGCCATAATGTCATAATATAATCATAAACATGTGGAAAAATACTGCGTTTGTTTTACGTTTGGTTTTTTATTTTTCACACAAAAGAAGATACCGCGTGGACAGGTGGGCTTTATATTGAAGCGCCTCTATATTCCTATATTCCTAAAACGTAGATTGAACTACGTAGCCAATGTTCACATACCTTCTCAATGGATAATATTCACTATTTTGTGGTTTTCTTCTATGCTATAATCATGTTTTTTTTAATTTTCTTCCTACGTCCACGACTGAGCTAAGTATTAATTATAAATAAAGACATAAATCAATCTTTCTCATTACCGGCAAACAATCGCGTGATGAATAGCATAAAACAAACTACAAACAATTTTGATTGATTTTATATCTTATTAAAATTATAAAAAATAACAATATATTATATGCTTTCTCAAGTCTCATTCATTTTTTAATAAATATTTTTTAATAAAATTTAATGTAATAATACAAAGTCTCCTGATTAATAGTAATTTGAAAATTATTTAAATTTTTAATTGCCTTATTTATTGCGTCAGTGTATGCTTAACTGTGCTGCAATAGATATTTTTTAAAATAAAAATCGAACATTATAATACATCTTTATAATTATAGATTCTATTATAATACTTTTATTAATGAAGTGTTATTAAGGTAGTGAACTGTGGTAATAATGAAACCAAACAAAGTGCCAGATGTGACAAAACAAATATTTGCAATTAATGCAATATTATTTAATATTATTATTACAATTGGATTTTTCACATGCAGGTATCGAATATCTTATCTGTCTTCACGACTAATTAATATTTGATACACATATTTTTAATACTATACACGTCCAAATCGAGTGAACTAACAATTATAATAAGCACTTAACACCCGCAAAATTACAAATTAGATGATAACATACGAAAATTCAATTACTCGCTCGCGAGTAAGAATATTTTACATATTGTATTTATGTTATCCAATTCATCAATAATGATGAAATAAAATGTGTTCTATTTTTTTTTAAATCTTTCTTCAATTTTATAGTTGCATTTTAATAACATTATTTAACCAATAACTTAATACTGAAAACACGCAGCCGCGACCTGAATTAAATTTTAATTATAATACTAGAGCGCATAAATATTCAAACACAAAAATGAATCATTCGTAAATAAACTATATAAAACAAGATAAAAAACAAGAAAATATCTATTTAAGATATGCAAGAAAGATGGAGCAATGTTCTTATTGCAATACGATTATCCACTGTAATATTAATAAGTATTATTAATTTACAATCAACCATTTAGATAGAACGGGATACCGATAGGATAAAGATAAAGATGGTGTTGTTGTCTGCAAATAGTAGAACTTTCAAAAGTAGTTTCTATCTTTCTCATTATTATTCTCAATAGCTTCTCTCTTGGCTGCTATCAGATTCTCCCATTGCGCGATGAGTGTGTTACGACGTCGTGGATTAGGCTACAAATAAAAGATTTTTTTTATCACTTAGTAAAACTATCAACAAATGCGATCTAAAGAATTATATTTATTATAAACTAACGTTTATTTTGATGATAGTCATTGATTGTAAAAAATGAAACATTATCAACCTTGTGTTTTCCTTTATGTTCTCTCTCGATTTCATCTTCATTCAAGGTATTAGTGGAAGTGCCACTTCTAAGGGAACTGGAACCGTCATAAATATCGGAATCGTTATCGTTTCCTATATCAAGTAGATTTGGCTGAGACTTTGCTAACATCTGCGATCTCATCAATCTAGAAGATAAAACGAGATTTACACAAATCAATTAATTTGCAAATGTTATAATCAAGTGAAAAGACTCTTTTACGTAATTTTTGTTACAACATGCAGCAATTTGCCTAGATAACATGATATTTTAGCTTTTTAATGCTTTCTTCATTGCAAACAAAATCAGATAAATAAATCAGTTAAATAAATCTAAATTATATTATTATTTAATTATATTATTATTTAAATTACTATTATTTATTATTGTTACAGAATTGGAAATATAATAGTACAAATCGCTTTATTAATAAATTTCAAAACTTATTCTCAAACAATTAAAAAGTCAATCTCAAATTAATTTTCCCTTTAATCTGTTATTTTAAAAACCGTCTCGTTCAATAAAAATAAAGTAAATTCTTTGATAAATGAAAACTTTGATACCTTAATTCGTTCTCTCGTTCTTTCATGTCATGTAACTCTTTTTGAATCTTTTGCTCGACAGGAACATATCCTTTCCTCGTTAATGGCTTCTTTGGCTCGTCATCCGGTTCCAGTGGTATTTCCAATGTTCTGTTAAAGGCTTTGATACTCAAAGGATTGAGCGTGATAACGGGCGTTATGGGAGAATTCAAATTATCGTCGTTTTGCGATTTACTCTTACAGAGTTTTCCCCGTGTAGCTAGAAACCTGTGCATCAAACCCTTCTGATTTGGCGTGGTTGCAAAACGCAGCGGTGTCGGCGTCGTGCGCGTAGATATCACGCCGTTCGTCATCTTTGGCGTCAAGTTTGGCGACCGCGACGTCGGGCTGACTGTCTCCAGTATCTGCGGCGTAGACGTCGTTCTTTTCAATTTTCCCGAGGCCAGAGCTTGTGGCATACGGCGCACCTATGCAATAAAATTACTAATTATATATTATTTTAAGATACAAGTAGATCTTTTCGTGTTTGAGACGATTTCTAAACATATTTTCATATTTTAATCTTTCTCCTACAGCACAAAGTTGTACAAAAGTTGAAATAACATTGCCGCAACATTAGCAATATTTGTACAAACAAAACAATAAAATTATTAGCAATATTGCAGAGATTTTGCAGCGATATTATTGCAAATTCTGTGCTGTATGGATTTTCTTCAGGGAATTAAAACTCGAAAATATTTTTATTTTTATAAAGGAAAAGAGATGTGCGTGCAATTTTTATAGATACAGAGACGCTAAACTGTATTACTTGGTGTTCATTCTGAAGATACCTTGAAGTCTACCGTCTCGTGGGATGTAGTTTTAATGCTACCCACGTTCCGCAGTTCATGTTCCCTCTCGGTGACTTCTTCGATTTCCCTTTGTATTCTGTCCGTCGCTCTTTTTAACTGCTCCAGTCTATGCTCCGCCTGCACATGCATTCTCACATGAAAATATGGAACACCGTGTGCGTTTAATTTTTATCTTTTCTCGAGATACAAAAGTATTTAACATTAAAATTCAATGATTTCGTTATTAAGGTTTTAAAATCTTTTCACGAAGAATACAAAGAATTTTAAGTTATGTGATATACGAACTCGGTATCAGAATTTTAAAATTTCTTTACAAAAAATTCAAAAAATTTAAGACAAGAGGAATCTCACTAAAATTCCATTTACAAAACAAAGTACTAACATACTAATACATCCAATATGGATCCGATCGAATAGTTGAAAAACTTATCTGATCCTTTTTAACGATCCTTTTTATTTGATCCTTTATTAGAGTAACTAATAATTGATCTGTAGATATAAAAGAAAGTGTGATGATGTCTTTTAAATTTTTATATCATGTTCATATCATTTTGTGTGTGTATGTATATATTCAGTTCTCTCGATATCTTTCTCATCGTGCTTATTGGCACCCAATATTGATTAATGGATTGATTGTAATAACTATTGATAAATAGATATGTTATTTCATTCGAATGATGCCGTGGAGAATAAAATACTTTCAAAGAATTATGTATGTGCGGTGGGAAGGTGAAAGGGTTTTCAGCGGTGCAGCAAATTTCTTATTGCAACAATAACCGTCATCTTTGCCTTTATCGATCGCATATCAAACATTATCAGTTTTTATCTTCAGAAAAAATTATATCGTGTTCCATTGCAACTTCCCCGACACGTCATACATTTTTTGAAGTCATGAAACGGATAAATAAGAAATATATTTTCTGTACGAAAAAGATACAGGAATCAAGCGATGACCTTCGGTAAAAATCAAGGCTATTAGAAATCGTTTTTTTTTTTAAATATCAGTGAATACATCGTGCTTTTATCATGATAAAATCTTCTCTCCACTATTACTTTTCTTTTTCTTTGAGTTACTTCCGTTTCAAACATTTACATCAAAATCTCAAAAATCTGTTCTTTTTTTATGGAAAAATACTTTTAGACTTGCAAAAAACTATTGAAAATAATTAAAAAAACCGAGTTTGAGAGTGACATTCGAGTCAAATATATTCGTTCCAATAGTTTTTTTTTATTTAATCTAATACTATTTTCTCACAGTTTTCCAGTAAACATCAAATATAATTGCTACACTGAAAAAAAGAGTTGCATTAATTGGAATTCTGAGCAAATCAAAATTTTCTAGTTGGATCTATAATTCTAGTTGAGATAATCAAAATTCTTACTCATATGATCAGAATTTTCTGATAATTCGGCCATTTTGAACCAGAAATTTTCTCAATGGATGTAATATAAATGTAAAATGTGTATATTTACATACATATGTTATATAGCAATTCTATTTATGTTTTGCTGAGCAATTTCTATCATATTTGTATCGATTATTCATTGATTCATAAAGCTTAGCATTCGCTCGGACATCATTAAAGATCGTTTGAATAAATTTTCGCGGCGATTAACTAGGTCTGAGAAAGACTCCAAGGCCAGCTTTAATATCTCGTTTCGATGTCTCTGGCAAGAAAAGTGCCGTAAAAGGGTTGGCGTAGCGTACGAAAGGCGAGGCGAGCACAGAAGCTATTGCTATACCGAGCAGCCGCTATACCGAGTTTCTCACGAGGATTTCCAGCTGTGACGTGACGCCGGTCAGGAATGCCGTCCACAGAAAACTGAGCGAGCACCGACGGAGGTAACGGCTTAACTGTAATCATCGTTTCCCTTCTAAAAGAAATGGGCCACGACTCTTCCTACCGTTCTTTCGTCTCTCCTTTCGATCAGCGTGCACCATCTTCGCTTCCTTCGAGAATATCTGAGCGACCGACTTAAGATTGATACAGTTTTCCCAATGTCGATTAACATTTGAATTGCCAAGTCATTCTCTTCCAAGTGTTATAAATTATAAAATGTAGACAATATAAGTACTTGGAATTAAAAAAAATCAAAGAATATTGAGACTCATTGTAAGTAGAATAATATTTAAGACTCATAGTAAGTTCAAATAAAAGGTAACTACGGTTATAAAGTTTCAATTAAATCAATTTTTAGAATTTTACTTTCCATATCTTTAGAATAATAAATTAATCATTATGTAAAGAAGAAAATATATTTAAATTAGATTACTGCCTTGACTTTTAATTGTAATATATTCGTACAGTCATTCTGTTCTCTTCCAGGGAGATCTATATTTTTATATCGTGCGTCAAACACGATTGCCTCATTCTGATCTTGAGTCTTGTATCGTTCTGTATGAAGATCGCGTACAATATTACGTCAACTGAATCGAATTATAGTTGAAGTCAATCGGCTTTAAAAGGATCTCTAAGATCTGTTACTATAACGATGTTGGTTTCAACTTGCGATACATCTAAAAATATCTAATATATAGGAAAAATTAAAATTGTAATACATTAAGTAATATCAAACGCACTTCTTGATAAGAATTCCATAACAATTCTTAATAATTTGTTTAGAATTTAAGAACGAAGCAGAAACGTGAACAAAAGTTTTCCGCAAACAGGAGCCGCGATGGCTTTACAAATTTATTGACTGTTTTAACAAATGATAATAATATGCGGAATATGTTGTATTATTACCAATTGTTACCAATTGTTACATGAAATGATTACGAGCACGCATTTATTTCAACTTTTTAAATTTAGACAAAAAATTTTTATTTTTCTTCTTCTGTCGCACTAACGTCACACTAACGTTTTTGCAATTAAAGCACCAAATTACTAAACATTATGAAGAAGCTGTGTGAAGTGCGAGAGATATGATATCAACATTGTGCAGACGACTCAATGAAAAATGTCATTGTAAACACAGTCGCAATGTCACGCGCAATAGTACGAGGTGGAATTAACTCTCGCTCAGCGGAATCCAAGTCTTTTTATAACCAGACCTCTTATAACATTAATTCATATTCATTACGCGAATTAAATAATAATTATATCTTTTAAGTATTCAAGTTCCTTATTTCCTTAATCAATAATTGTATTTTTTTATCTCTATATCTGTATTTATTTTTATTTTATTTATCTTTCGAAATGATAGAAAGATAAAAAGAACGTGCAATAAAATCAAACTAATCAAGCAATTTTTGTTTCTTCACTTTGAAACAAATGCGAAAAGGGATCTCATTTCGGTCTGAACACGAAAAAAAATGATATTGCAATTAAATTAACAGCATTAATAAAAAAAAACAGTCTAATTGAAAATTCTCGTGTTTATTTAATAACAATAGTAACAAACAAAACAAATTAAATTAAAACAAATTTTAATTAAAATAAATAAAACAAATTATAATTAAAACAAACAAAACAAATTAAAACAAATTTTAATTAAAACAAATAAAATTTTGTTAAAACAAGAGCATGACATTTGTTTTCACTAAAGATTTTCTGAAATTTAACAAGATTATTTTTAATCAGATTGCTGTTAGTTAATGCTATTGATTTTTTTCTAAATCGTATTATAAATTCGCGTTTTGCGTAACTGTCAATTCACTTGCTGCTCGAACACTAGAGATAAATAAGACTGTCGTCACGCAGATTTGCTCCGTTTAGTTACACTTTCCATATTTTCCTATTTCCTGATGTCTAACACGCATCTTTAACTTTCCTAAATTCAAGTATACGCGTATTTCGATTGCTTTAAATTACAGGAAATACAAGGGACATCTGTGGGACGGCAGATCATCGGTTAGATCGTTCCAATGAACGATCTCTCTAAGACAGTCTACGAAAATATGTTTCAGCAAACGTTAGTCTTATTCTTTTTAGTTGACTTTTCTGCACAGTTCATCTCTTCCCTCCTTTTCTCTCTACACTGAAGAAAAAAGAGAAAAGATGAACCGTAGATGTGCAAGTTCAAGTAATATCCCGTTTCTATCAATGTAAATTAACTTTAATTTCGATTTAACTTATTCTTCACTAGCTTTTTCTGATTCTTAGAACTAATAAATAGTTGAACTAATATTAAAATTAAATTTGACAGGAGCGGACACAAAACAAACTTAGCCCGGTTCCACCAATGTAAGATTAATTTTAACTTCGATTTAACTTACTGTTTATCTTTTTCTAATTCCAAGAATAAAGAGAAAATTGAACTAAGATAATTTTACATTGATGAGAAACCGGATCTAATAAATGTAACTGCTATATAACATATATATATAAATATTTTACAGCTACATTACATAGTTATATTCGATGTTTGCTAGGATGGAGTATCAGCAAACGATCGGCTTTCCGGAAATTCCTTTTTATTTACTTTTTAGAGGAAGCGAGGGAAAGACTCACCTCCATTCCGTGCGTTTCCGCCGGTGAGAATTCGGGAATGCAACAGCAGGCTGGCAACGATGGTAGATCCGGACTGAACCTTTTATCGGGCTTCTCTGCGGCAGATACGCGAGCAGTACGTCGACCTCGAAACGGGGAACAATTTCGAGCGGCTTTATCTGATCGCGAGGTGCGCCGACGAGCAACGACGACGTCCTCGCTTATTATCATGCCTCGCGCAACTAATATTACGTCACTTGTTCAATTCAATATTTACGCCGATGGCGCGTGTCCCGCGTATTGCCGACAGTAAGAATGTCGTATCGCTTTCGATTTTCCGGGATGATTCTTCGTGCGCATGATATACTGCACCGCTAATGTTTGTTCCCGAAAGTTCTCTTTCCGACGAGCGTCAATTCGTGATGTGATCAGGATGACACTCGACGAACCACCGTTACTTCCAGCCTTTCAGATGCAATCGAAGTCCTCGCTACAACTCCTTCAGTTCAACTCCTGCGTACCGGATGTGTCATCATATCGGAAGTATCTCTCCTGATGTTTGAGCATTCATAAAGCTTCTTCTTGACTCCTTCAATAGAGGGAGGTCTGACTGGCTAGTGATTGCCCAAGCAGAACACAAGTCATCATGACAGCGAAATGATTGCAAAATGATTATTAAAAGTCATTTTTCAATCATTTACGATTCATTTTAATGTTATTTTGACGTTATATATCACGACTTCCCATACAGCATATTAGAACTTGGAGCAATATTGCTGCAACGTTTTTTTCAATTACAATATTGCTGGAACGTTGCGATAACTACGTTCAGCATAAAAAGCGATTTTGCAATTGTTATAAAATATTATATTTAATGCGATTGGTTTCTACATTTATAGATTCGTGAGAAACTAAGAGAAAGGTTAATCATAATATTAAAAAATCTGATATCTCTAAGGAATACACCAAATTAAAGAGAAAGTCAAAATCATTAATTTATTTTGACGTCATGAAAGCCAAAATGATAATTTTTAGCTACAAAATTTGATTGTTTATTAAGAATAAAAATAAAATCATTTTGATTTTTTTGTTTATTTTTGTATGTTTCTTGGATTTGAATAACAGTTGCAAAGTTGCTTTTTTTGCTGAACGCAGTCATTATTGTTATAATGATCTGTGTTGTATGGGTTGTTGTTCTGCTTGGGTAGAGGCGTTATATTCGGCCTATCTATAGAAGAGTGTAGAGGAACTAGCGTCCATAGATGTGACGCTTATCATACAGCACAAATGACTCCAAATATTGGAGCAACATTGTAACATTACAATAATATTACAGTAATGTTGCAAATGTTGCAGTAATATTGCTGTAAGCTTCTGTACTTTCCAAGGAATACACAGAGAGTCTCAACAAAATCAAAACGACAATTTTTATTCTTTTAACGTCAATAATAATAAACAATTAAACCTTGTAATTTTTAACGTCAATAAATAATCAAACTTAAAGTCATCATTTTAAAGTCCAAATAAAATCATTTGATTTGATATATTCCTTGGGATGGATTACATCAGAATACCTGAGAATATCTCTCGTCGAAGGCTACACGTGTAATCGTACCTGATATCACCGCGGCGAA
>Ga0157364_1003308_pt1 | contig 15573 bp, 10 predicted proteins | sample AttsexASBM2_FD_111476 | JGI IMG/M metagenome (GOLD analysis project Ga0157364, IMG submission 111476) | Fungus gardens microbial communities from leaf cutter ant in Ribeirão Preto, State of São Paulo, Brazil - Atta sexdens ASBM2 | ecosystem: Host-associated > Fungi > Mycelium > Unclassified ...
CTCAGAGTATTAAAAATAGAAAAGGTGAAAGATAAATCAAAAGAAAATAAAAATGAGAAAGAAAATAAAAAGAAAACAAAGTCCACTTTCTACAATCTTGACACTAAGTGTTATAATGCATCTGGATACTAACTTTTTTCTTTTTTCTTTTATCTATTTTTGTGGATTTAATATTAATTTTTTTAAATTTTCTTTTGATTTTCTTTTTCTTTTAGACAATAAAGAGGCATATGATTGTGGTCACATTACATGTCACATGATGTGAGGTCATAAGCCTAGACTTGGATGAAAAGAGTGAGAAAGATAACATTAAAAAGTATGTTAACAGCATATCTACCTCATAGTGTACATATGGTGGATATATGGCTAATGCATAGACTTTAGGGCAAGATTAATGTTAGCATGGACCATCTGTAACTTATATAAATAGGGTAGCAATTTAGCAGAGACTTCTTGTTGAGTTCTCTTGTAATTCCCACAACAATATTCTACTAAGAGATTTATTGTTTGTGCTTTATTGGTCTTTGTAACTAGTAGTTGCTACAATACTAAGACAGTGTTAAGTTTAGATTATAATTTTGAGAACAAGGCCAGTACAAGCTCTTTTCTCTTATTTCTTTACATCATCTCACCACCTACACTACCACTACTTTCATTATCACCATCTCTAATCAATTTCCTATCTCTTTACACTAATATAAGTTGATACAGCTCAACAAATTACAAACAAATCATGAGATAACAATAGAAGTAGCTGATAACAATACAAGTACAGATCCAGGCCTTATTAGCAGGAGAAGTAAGAGCAATAGCAACAGTAGAGGTTTCTTGGCCTAACACTAGGTCAAATATAGAAGTGGCTTAGCCACAAATGTTTAATAGGATTAAAAACAAGGTTTCTAGGTTTTTGATAGCATACAGGTTGTACATCAGAATAAAGATGAGAAATGTCTCAGTGAAGGAACAAGTACAATAGGTTTTGTTATATATGCAGAAAGGATCAGTAAACATTTGAAAGAAAAATATTATGGAAGATTTGGAGAATAGAAGTTTAGTATATGCTACAGTAGGAGAATTCCTCACAGATTTGAAACAAGAATTTGGTAGAGAAAATGACAAGATGATGAAGATGGCAGAATTAAAGAAAGTAGAGCAAAGAGATAGAATAATAAAGGAGTTTGTACAGAAGTTTAAAAGGGCAGCAAGAGATAGTGGATATGAAGAAAGACTATTGATAGAAGAGTTTAAGAAAGAAATGAATAGGATGATTAGAAGAAAGCTTATAGAGGTAGAAAGACCTTCTAGAGGTATTGATTAGTAGTATAAACATGCCACTAATTCAGACAAGTATTGAAGAAAGAGCAGGTGAGAAGAAAAAAGACTGAAGAGTAAAAAAAAAGACAGAAACTCAGGTATTAAAGACAAATGTGCCAGCAAATGCTAGTAGGACACAATAATAATAGTTATCACAGTCTCAAGTTTAGCCAAGAAGGTAGGAGATCTAGCAAACATTGGTAAAGCCTACTCTGTCAAAAAAAGTAGAAAGGATAAATATAGTTGTTGTATACCTATAACAATAGTAGATAGAGTTTGTACTAAGACATGACTTATATGCAATGGAGGTAGACTATAAAAAGAACTATTATAGCTATAGAGGTTTTGGACATTTGAGGCAAGGAATTGTAGAAATTAGAAAATTATAGGACAAGAAAGAAGATTAAAATATAGAAATAATTTAAATACTGGAAGTAATTTAAATAGGAAAGAGAGTCCAGTAGTTTTTAACTAGGCTCTATATTAGAGTTGAAGATGGTGGACTCTATTTATTTTCAAATTTCTCTCTTATTTTTATTTTTATTTTTATTTTTGGACTTAGAGTTAGAACTTAACATAATATCATATGTTATAGTTACAAATTGTTATACAATGTGACTCAGTGTCACACATTTTGTCACAGTCACATGATCACATGATCACATGTCACAATGGAAAATGGTAGAAGGCTTTGAAAGGAATAATATCATATAATATGTTATATATATGTTGATCTTAAGATAGATATATGGTAGGCTAAAGTAGTAGAACACAGACCAGTAGTCTTAGATATATAAGATAGATAATTCTATACAAAGTTCTCTATTAAGTTCTCTTATATAAATCTTATATAAGGTTCCTGCTTTTAACTAACTCTAAGGTTCTAAGTTCATAACACTCTAGTAATTACAATAGGTTTACAATGCTCATTAGAGTAATGGAAAATAAATCCTGCTACAACTTAGATAATGGAAACATATTAAGAAAAGTGACAGTAAAGATTGGACTTAAAAGAATTAATATATAGGAGAGAGTAATAGTAAAGGTATTGTTGAATAGTGGTATAACAAAGTTAGTCATGAGTTCAGAGTTCTCTAGAAAGTAAGGATTTAAGTTGTAAAAAAATGAAAAGACTAAGAAATATAGATAGTTTCTTTAATAAGGAGAGATCTATTAAGCATATAATAGAAGTGAATATTTATTATTAGAAGCATAAAGAGACTATGGAAATTAATGTGATTATAAGTTAGAAATAGAGTGTAATTCTGGGAATACTGTGGCCAGCTCATCAGAATTCTGAAATTAACTGGAGAACAGGAAAGGTAAAGATAATAAGATATCCAGAAGAGTGTAGAAAGCAGTGAGGGCCAAAGTAGAAAAAACTAGGGTGACAAAAGCAAAAAGAAGAAGAGAAAAAGGAAGAGAAAGAGAAGAAGCAAGAAGAAAGAGAATAAAGAAAGAAGGAAGAAAAGAAGAGAAAGAAGAAACCAAAAAAGAAAAGAACAATGAAAGTAAAGAAAGTGGTAGAGAAATGGGAAATTTGAGATAAGAAGGAGAAGGTAGCAAAATCTAAAGAGAAGGCAAAAAAATTGGTATCAAAACAATTCTACAAGTAGATCTATATTTTTGGGAAAAAAACAAGTGAGAGGATACTAATGAGAAAGATATAGGATTATATGATAAATGTTATAACTTAAAGATCTTAGTGTAGATCAATGAAAAGAACCTTTGATTAGGGTTAACATAAAAGAACTCAATAGAGAACTCTGTACAGAATTGTCTATCTTATATACTAAAACCTAAGAGTCTGTGCTCTATGTCACAAACTTCATTCAGCTTGTATCTCTACAACCAGTAGACTGATTTTCACAAACTAAGTTGCACTAGAAAGTCCCAAATGAGGGCTATCCACACATATGTGGGATGTACAAAAGCAATAACAAACAACTGAGATATTAGGCTATCAGTAACTATAAAAGCTTTGTTTGCTAATATCTTATAAATAGCTGGATGGATTTACACAATTAAACTTGCATTGGAAAGTGCTCATCAATCCATTTCCAATGATATATAGTATATCGTAAAGCAATAAGTATTGGTAGAGATACAAGTATATCAATATAGTAACATAATTAGTTATCTTCTAAAATTAGCCTGACAGCTCCTCAGATACAATTTTTGATCATGTGATAGAAACAGTTTGTATACAGACCATTACTATTATATATATATATATCTGTGTCTAAGAATTAGACCTCAGACTTAACAACATCAATTTTCATCAATCTTTATCCTTTATTATCTGTATTGATCTTAATAATCATTGTCATCATTATTAAACTTCTAAATCACTCCTAAACCTCTGAGAGTACACTTAAGGTTCAGATATCACAAATAAGTGAGCAGTTTATTATGTGATACTTTACTTCTTTAATCTATTCTAATAACCATATGTTTGTCTTAAGATCAACATGTGTATAACATGTTGTATAATGTCATCCTTCCAGAACCTTCTACTATGACATATAATTATGTGATAAAGTGACAGCGATATTGTTATGTGACTGTGATCTGTAATATCATACTCAATCCTAACTCTAGTTTTCTAAAGTAAAAGAAAAAGAAAAAGAAAAGAAAAGAAAAGAAAAAAGAAACTAGAAATAAATAAATAGAGTCTACTATTTTTACTTTTGATATTATTCTCCATCATCACTAGTTCTCTTTCAACTTTCTTAAATATTTCTTTTCAAACTCTCCATTATTCCATCCATACAGTAGCCTTACCATATATTTTTCTGGTAACTCTCTCCTTCGAAAATTTCTTTTCTCCATATTAGAAGTACAGTATGAAGTACATATATAGTACTAGCCAGATGTCAAAGCTAAGCTTGATATTGTATACTTTTAGCATAACTGGTTCAGTAGCTGGTCTATTCCTAATACTCCATTCTATTCAACTTTTCTTATCTTTTAACTTTTGTATTTAACCTTCCCTCAAATTCTGATACTACTTCCTTTGTATTTTCTAGGTCTTCCTCCTTATTTTAGCTATTATGTTCTGCCATAAACCTCTTCTACTATACCAAATACTTTACTACTCCTCTTACTTTTCTTTTATTTAATATTTTCTCTATTTCTCACTCTTTGACTCCTTCTACCTTTATTGGTTTTACTTCTTCTAACTTCTGTCCTTCTACTTGTTCTTTATAATATACTATTCAACTGACATTCACTACTGGGTAAATTCTCATCAAAGTAGGCAATCATAGTTTGATTACATTGGTAGAGACTACTTTGTCAATAATATATAAACCTATATATTTGATTCATTAGTTTTTTTACCAGTCTTTTCTTAAACACCAAGTCTTTTGTACTCAACATTATCCTATCTCCTACTTTCCATACTTCTATCTCTTTTCTTCCCTTATCTGCTTGTCTCTTTATTTCTTCCTATACTTTCTTCAATACTACTCCTACTTTTTCCTATATTCTCTTCATTTTTTCTGTAAACTCCATTGCCTTTTCCATCTTTCCTTTCCTCTTAATATCTATCTCTATCCTCAGCTCCATTCCATAGTTTGCCATAAACAGAGATACTTTAGTTGTTGAATGTATCTTGTTGTTAATCACAAACTCAGCTGATGCTAGCCATTCTAGCTAGTCTCTTTGTCTATGATCTATGAAGAATTGAAGATATTATTCTAACTCCTAATTCATTCATTCTGTCTGTCCATTAGTTTGTGGATGAAAAGACATTGATAGCTTCATTTTAATTTCCAATATATCATTCAACTTCTTCGTTATCTCTATTGCAAGCTACAGACTCTTATCTGACACTATACTCTCTAGCAACCTATGTAACTTCCACATATTATCTCTGAACAACCTTGCTAATTCTTCAACTGATGTTTCTTCTGTTGTTGCCACAAAATGTGTTTTAGACAACTTGTTGCAGACTACTAGGATCACATCTTTTCTAGCTACTAATGGCAACTTTGTAATAAAGTCAACCATCAAATAGGTCTATGGATTTTTTGTTATCTTACTCAACTTCAATCTCCTGGCCATCAATAGTTTCTTATTACCAACTCTATTGTTTTCTACTTTCCTCCATCCCCTGTTATTGGTATATTATGATGCAACTAGATTATTTTTACCCTTAGCTTCTTATCCTTTAGCATATATACTTTTCATTCTTTTAGTACTAAGTCCCCTTTTATCTGCCATTCCTTCTTCCTCAACTCTTTTACTTCTGCTTTCTTCATCTCTTCTATTACTCTAACTACTTCTTTGTCCTTACTTCTAGCTTTTTTTATTTTTTCTATTATACCTACTTCCAATCTTTCTATCACTACTTCTAATAAACTATGAGTCTAATGGTTCTTAATAAATACTTGATTGTCATTATCATTTTCTACTCCTACTTTTTAGTCTAGTCTCCTACTTAGTCTATTTGTCTTCCCCATTTTTGTTTCTAACATATATTTCAAGGTGAAATTGAATCTTGATAGGTATAATGCCCATCTTACTTATCTTTTGTTCAATTTCTGTGCTTTAATAAAATATTCTAAATTCTTACGGTTTGTCCAGATCTCAAACTTGAATTTTGTATCTTCCAATAAATACTTCCAGTTCTCTAGTTCTCTCATCACTGCCAATATCTCCTTGTCATGAATCTCATAGTTTCTCTCTATCTTTTTAAGAGAAAGACTATAGGCCTCTACCTTCTATTCTCACATTTCATACATAACACTCCTCCTGTTGTATAGTCTGATGTATCAACTTCTATTCTCATTCTTTGTCTAAGTCTAGTACTGCTAGCACTGGTTCTCTCATAAACCTCTCCTTCAATTCTTTAAATACCTCTTTCTATCTTTCTGTTCATTTCTACTTCTGATCCTTCTTCACCATGTCATGTAATAGTATAGCTATTCTTGCAAAATCTTTGATAATAATTTGCCAGTCCTAGGAACTTTTGTATGTCTTTGATTCCTTTCAGAGTTGGCCAGTCTAATATACCTTTTATCTTCTCCTGCTCCATCTTAATTTCCTTCAGTCCTATTACTACTCCTAGGAATTCTATCTCTCATACCTTCTGCTTGTATTTCTCTGGTTTCACATAAAGGTTATTCTCTGCTAGCCTCTTCACTACTTTTTCCACTATTTCATCATGCCCCTCCTTCTTTTCTGTTCTAATGATAACATCATCAATAAAGCCCACTGCCTTCCCCATGTTGATCAAGTCTTGAAGGATTTCATTCATCATTATTTAGAATGTTACTGGGGAGTTTGTGAGTCCAAAGAATATTATCATAAGTTCAAATGCCCCTTTTAGGACTGTGAATGCTGCCTTCCACTCATCTTCCTTCTTTATCTATATATTATTATAATCCTATCTCAGATTTATCTTTGTAAATACTCTTTTGGTTCTAATATTCTCAATTATGTCCAAAATAAGTGGCAATGGGTAATTGTTCTTTACTGTCCACTCATTAAAATACTAATAGTCTTATACCATTTTCTTCTTTCTATTCTTCCTTTCCACAAAAAACATGAGCACCATCTAGAATGACTTTGATAGCCAAATATATCCCATTCTTGTTTGCTTTTCTATAAATTCACTTACTTCTTTTCTTTCTTCTCTGAAAAAGAGGCAGACTTTCTCTTTCCTTGGTGCAAATTCCTCTTTTAAATTTATCATATGATCCTACACTTTTCTTATGGGCATTTTTTTACTCTGTTTCTTTCCAAATACCCTGATCCACTTGTAAAATCTTTCTAGTACCAATTTCTTTGCCCCCTCATCTGATTTTTCTGCTTCCTCTTTATCTTATATTTCCCATTCTTCTACTAACCTTTTTACTTCTATCATTCTCCTCTTCTTTCTTTCTTCTCTTTTCTTTTCCTCTTTCTCTTTCTACCTTTTTTATACTTCTCTGGACACCTCATTATCTTTACTTCTCCTATCCTCTAGTCAATCCCAGGGTTGTGGCATGCAAGCCATAGTATTCTCAAGATCATACTCTATTTCTGCTCTCTAATAATGTTAATTTCTGTCTTTTCCCTATGTCTCTGATAATATATGTTGACTTTGACTATGTACTCAATAGTGTTATGATGCATGTGAGGACTAACATTTTTCTTTTTCTTTTATCTATTTTTCTTGATTTTATATTTCTTTTCTTTTGAATTTCTTTTTCTTTTTCTTTTTATTGACAATGAAGAGTCACATGACTGTGGTCACATGACTTGTCACATGACTTGTCACATGATGTGATGTCATAAAGCCTAGAGTGGGCTGGAGCAGTCTAGATAGATGATGTCAAGGAATGTGTTAACTACATGGCTATCTCATAGTGTACATATAGTGCACTCATGAATAATGCATGGACATTAGGGCAGGAGTAATTATTTGTAGCATGGACCATGTGTAACCTATATAAATAGGGTAGCAATCCAGCAGAGACTCCTTGTTAAGTTCTTTTGTAATTCCCACATCGATAGCCTACTAAGAGCTTTACTGCTTTGTATAATTATTGGACTTTGTATCTAGTGGTTGCCACAACAAATAGGTCCTTCTTTATTCAAGAAACCATCTATGTTCTTTATATATATTAATCTTTCAATTATTTTTAGTTTAAACCCTTGCTTCCTAGCAAACTTCAAGTTCATGACCAGCCCTGTTACCCTACTATCCAATGATGTCTCTACAGTTATTTCTTCCTAAATATCAATTTTCTCCAATCCAATCTTTACTGTTACTTTTCTCAATATATCCCTATCGTTTAGATTGCAATTAGATATATTCTCTACTACTCTATTGAGTATTGCAAACATATTTGTATTAGAACCTAATAAAAGACTATTAGGTTCTTCTTTCTATTTAATTTCTAGCTAGTGTTTATGTTGTCTTCATATTCCATCCTTTTTTCTTGGCCCATAATTCCCTATCTTCTACAATTCTATGCAAGATAGCCAAATTCTCTACAGCTATAGCAATTTCTCCCTCTGTTTATATCCATTGCATATGAGTTCCTTCTTATTTCTTCTTCTAATCTTCCTTATCCTTGCAGAGGATTTTTAATTACTGCTGTATTTGTCCTTTTTATCCCTTTTATTGAGGTTAGCCTTGCCAGTGCTTGTTGTATCTTCTGTCTTTTTGGCTATACTTAGGGTAGAAACATTTGTAGTCTAGATCTCCCCTGGGTACTTTCTTCCTCTATGTGGCCTTTGCTCTGGATTTTTTACTTTTCTTCTTACTCTTAATTTTTTCTTTTCTCCAATTTTCCCTCTAATATCTATCTAGGTCAGTGGCATGTTCATACTACTGTTCAATACTAGATGAAGGTCTTTCTGCCTCTATTAGCTTTCTTTTAATTGCTCTGCTCATTTCTCTTTTTAATTCCTCTACTAATACTCTTCCTTCATATCTGCTTTCTCTTGCTACCCTTCTAAACTCCTGTATAAATTCTTCTATAGTTCTTTTCCCTTGCTTTACCCTTTTGAGTTCTGCCACTTTGACTGTTTCCTTATCTTTTTTTTCAAATTCTTTTCTTAATCCTAACAAAAATTTTCCTATTGATTCAAATTTTACTTCCCTTGTTTCTAAATTTTCCAATATGTTTTTCTTCCATATATTCACTGATCCTCTCTCTATATATGATAATATCCATTGTATTTGTTCTTCCATAGTCATGCTTCTTATCTTCATTTTGAAATATAATCTATATGCTGTAATAAATCCTCCTACTTTCTCTACTTCTCTACTAAATACTGGTGGTTTGACCATCTTGATATTGGACCCTGTATTAGGTCCTTATATCACTCTTTCTCCTATTGCTATCAATAGGACCTGGATCTATACCTGTATTGCTATCAACTGCTCCTGCTGTTATTAAATAATTTGTTCATAGTTTATTGAGCTGTGTTGACTTATATTGTATTGAGGGATGGTAATATCGGTAAAGATGATAATGATAGTGGTAGTGGTATTGGAAATAATGATGTGTAAAAATATAGTGAAAAGGAGCTGGTACTGGCCTCACTCTCAGATTTGTACTCAAAGCTTGAAGTAATCTTTATAAGTACTAGTAGGCTCTTTACTTATCCTATCTTGTATTGTCTACTAATTACTTAAACTACTGACTACTGCTCTAAGGAAAATATATATGATTTTGATGTAAGAAGGTTATTCTACTCTAGATAGGATCTTAAGGACTTCTACTATTCTCCTATGTATATTGTGTCAAGATCACAGAAAGTAGACTTAGCTTTTTCTTATTTTCTTATTTTAATTTTAATTTTCTTTTGATTTATTTTCATTTTTTAGAACTTAGGGTTAGGGTTAGTAACAGCATCACTCAGTCACATGATATGGTGACAGTGACAGTGACAAGTCACATGATGCATGGAAGAACATAGAAGGTTCTAGAAGAAGTAACATTATATAACATGTATACCACATGTTGACCTCATGTCTTACACATGGTACATTAGGGTAGGAAGCACAGTAGCTAGCACGGACCATGTAAATAGGTATAAAAGGTAGACTACTTTGTAAAGAGCTCTCTATCGAGTTCTCTTGTATTACCCAATACAAGATTCCACTCTTAAGTCAACTCTAAGGCTTTTGAGTTATAATATATTAGTTATGAGAAGACTAATAGTATAGAGCTGTTATATGAAAAGAAATAACAAACATGTTCATACAAGGTTATTACACATACTAAGTACCAGTGGGCTTTAGTGCAAAATAAGCAGTTAAGCTTTCTCTATCTGACTAATATACTCTTTATATCTAAGCCTTGGCAATTCTTCTTGATTAAAGGACTATGTTATTCTTTGGTTGAGAATGATAAGAGAGATGAGTTTTTTAAGAGGGTTCTGTGCTGAACAGTCTCAGAGAAGGGTAATTGAGTTCTAATATTATGAACTTAAGACCTTAGGGTTGGTTGAAAGAAGAAACCTTATATAGGGTTTCTATAAAAGAACTCAATAAAGAACTCTGTATAGGATTGTCTATCTTATATACTAAAACCTAAGAGTTCATGCTTTACTTTTTTAGCCTATCATCTTAATAACTATGTGTTTGTCTTAAGGTCAACATGTACATAATATGCTATATAATATTATTCTTTCAGAATTTTTTACTATGACATATGATCATATGACAGAGTGACAGTGACATTTTTATGTGACAGTGACCCGTCATGTCATGTCTAATCCTAACTTTAGTTTTCCAAAGTAAAAGAAAAAAAAAAAAGAAAAAAAAAAGAAACTAGAAATAAATAAATAGAGTCTACTGTTTTCACTTCTGATAATAGATGTAAAGAAAAGGTTTATACTAAGGAAAGAAAATATATATCTATTATTAAGAGAGGAGAAGTGTATAAGTTTATAGAAAAACAACTGAGAAAAGAATATATCTGTTATAATTCAAAGACTTTAGAGTTGGCTAATAGAAAGAATCTTATATTAGAATTAATATAAGAAAACTCAATAGAGTTCTTGGTACAAGATTGTTTACTTTATATACACTAGATTACTGGTCCATACTATACTTTATTAGTCTACTCTAAAGAACTATATATTTTTCTTAAGGTCAATATATGTTAAAATATATTGTAATAATATTATATTTTTCCAAAAGCTTTTATAATATTCTCTGTGATACATGATCATATGACTGTGATTGTGACTGATATATAATACTAAGTCATGTTATGTGACAATATATAACAGTAATATATAACATTATACTAAACTCTGATTTTAAGCCTAAAAATAAGAAATAAAATAAAAATGAGAAAGAAAATGAAAATAAACCAAGTTCCACTTTTATGATTTTGATAATATTAGGCTCTCAAAGTCATCTCAAATAGTACTAGTATTTTTGTAAGAGAAAAGAATAGTAAGAAATAAATAGTATAGGATTATAGATATTTAAATGAATGGACAATTAAAAATAATTATCTCTTATCATTAATTTCAGACATTATAGAAAATATAGGTATAAAAAAGGTATTTACTAAGTTAGATTTACAATAGGAATATAATAATATATGGATAAAGAAGAGAGATAAGTAGAAAGTAGTATTTATAAAGTTTGGACTCAAGTTTCTTTTAATTTTCTTTTTCATTTTAATTTTCTTTTTGATTTATTTTTTATTTTGGGATCTAGGATTAGGGTTAAAGTAACATCACAATCATCTGCTTCTTTCTCTCTTACCACCATCTTGTATGGTTGCGCCTATAAGAGAATTAGCGAATATAACACATTCTACTACTACTATGGCTAACAACTCCTACAATTTGAAGAAAAACATGAGCTCTAACTCTTTAAAAGTGGTTTTTGATGATGATATTAACATGGTCACTAACTCCATTGGAGCCATGTTCAATTTGAACAATAATTTTGATGAGGTGAGAGGTCGCTCTCTTGATATGAGTACACATAAACCTAGGTCTCCCTCTATATTATCAAGCAAAAGTGAAGAAGAATACTATGTTTGTGTCCAACAAGAAAGCAACAGAATGGATGAAGACAAGCCTGACAATTTTCCAGGCAGTGTCAAACTTGAATACAAGACCCAGAGTCAGAATCATTAAGTCAGCAAGGCGGCTGACTCTCCCTCCAACATGAGGCAACAATGTGCCCTGACTGCAGACTCTACCCTTAACATACCTCATTGTGAAAGTATGTTCAATGTTCATCTCAACTATGATCCAGACATAGCCCTTGACCCTAATTCTTGGGATGGAAACTTCCATAGAGCATCTAGCCTCTGATGCTCTCAATATCAAAGAATCACTTACCAGAATGTGAAAATTTATAGCTGGTAAATCTATTAATGGTGATAAAGCTAATGATCTTAAGGACCTGAATGGCATGGGTAAAGCCATTTGGGAATTCATTTCCATGGTACATGATTCCCACTGGGACTTTCTGTATATCGACGACAACAATACAACTTTTAGAAGTAAAGTCAAGTCCAAATTTTCTCCTCAAGTCAAGAACATCCAACCTCCGGTGAGCAAAGGTAAAAAAGTAGCCAAACCATCTTTTATATCAGCCATTCTACTCCCTATTCCAGCCAAATCAATTCATCTTTTAGTGACGATCTTATGATTATTGCAGATTCTTTTAATCTCGAACTATCGTTTCCCACTAACCATGTTTCTACTAGGTATTCAGATTCCGACACAAGGTCGAATTCAGTTATTGACCTTATATTCTTACAAAGTGGATTAATAGAAATTAATACCCACTCCATTCATTCAGATTTATGCCTATTGTCTGATCATGCTCCTCTTTCAGTCACGATTGCCATTGAAGAGAAAAATATTGATTTGTTCAAGTCTTCTATTGCAAAAAATAGCGAGGAAGAGAAAAACTTTGTCAAAGACGTCTCAGTTGCTATCAAAAACATCAATATATCAGATTTATCTGATCATAGCAAGATTGAGAAAGTTACAAACTCACTTGCATCAAGAATCGAATTTGCATGGAAGATAAACACTAAACGAGTTCGAATCACGAAATATTCCAAAAGCTGGTGGAATAACAATTGCAATCATGCTCTGAACAAGTATAGGACAACAAGAAATTTGGAAAATTGGAAAGCGTTCAAAAGCACAGTCAAGTCCACAAAATGTATTTTCTTTGATGACAAAATTCAAGAAATTGCTAACAAAAAACGTGGACCTTGGGAGCTTATGAACTGGGTCAACAAGCGCAAGTTACCCACTATTGAATCCATTAAGTATAACAACTGTCAATGTCTCAAAATTAATGATCTTTTGAATGCTCTCCACTCCATATTCAATACGGCACTTCATTGTCAAGTTGATGTCAACATTCTCAATGAAATCACTGACAAGCCCATTTTGTCTTGGCCTACTTTCTCGAAAGAAGAGTTCAGACTTGTACTAGCCAACTGCAATAACTCATCCGCTCCTGGCCCTGATAAGTTGTCATGGAGTCACTTGAAAACTATTCTCAAAGATAATGATTGTCTCAATGTCATTATCAGCATTGCTAATGCTTGTATCGAAGTAGGATATTGGCCCTCACATTTCAAAAGATCCACTACAATCATAATCCCTAAACCCAACAAGAAATCATACAACTCTCCCAAAGCCTTTAGGCCTATCGTCCTCCTCAATATAGTCAGCAAGCTCATTGAGAAAGTTATCAGAGAATGCCTCCAATTCAATACAGCTTCAAACAATTTTATCCATCCTAGTCAACTCAGTGGTCTCAAGTTTAAATCTATGATTGATGTGGGAGTTGCTCTTACCCACATTATTCAAACAGGTTGGGTGAAGAACTTGTCTATGAGTACTCTCGTATTTGACATTGCGCAATTCTTCCCATCACTTAACCACCGACTTTTATCCCTTATCATAAAGAAAGTGGGTTTTGATGATCAAATCGTTTCATTCTTTACAAATTACCTTGTGGATAGAAAAACAAACTACTATTGGAACAACTTCATGTCTCCTGTCTTCAATGTCAATATTGGTGTGGGTCAGAGCTCTGTGCTCTCTCCCATTTTATCTGCTTTATATCTTTTGCCTTTTATCTACATTTTAGAAAAATACCTAAAAAATTTAAAAATTCCTATTTCCATTATCTCTTTTGTTGACAATAGTCTTTTTATTTCTCAAAGCAAATCCTTTGACATTTCAAACAGTTGTCTTTACTGTAGTTATAATATCCTTACCAATCTTCTCGAAAAATTTGGTCTTGTTGTCAAACACTCCAAAACTGAAATTTTTCACTTCAACAGATCCCATAGTACCTTCAACCCTCCTCCGCTCGACCTCTCCCTGCTAGGAGGCAACATTCTTTGACCCAATAATACTTGGAAGTACCTGGGATTCATATTCGATAGAAAGCTGATATTCCATCAACATGTCAACTTTTATGCAAACAAATTGATATCAACTGTCAAATGTATGAAAATCATTGGCAACTCAAATTGTGGCATCAACCCTTCCCAAAAGCATCTCCTTTATAGGTCATGTGTCCTCCCTATTGTTATAACTCGGAAAGTGTGGACAGACTTCTAGGGTTAGGGTTAGACAATGTAGTTAATTATTAGTCTACAGCTAAAGAAAGATATGGGCACATGACTAGGAAGTCACATGATGTTATTTCATAGGCCTAGAGTAGTTTAGAATGGTCTGGAAGGACTTAGAGTCTAGAAGGATCAGGAAGAGTCTAGAGTAGGAGTTAGGGTTAGAAGTGACGTTAAGGGACAACGGTTCCTCATAGTGTACACATGGTGCACACATGTACAGCAGAGATTAAAGAGTATGACGTCAAGGCACATGTATATGGCATGGTGGCCTTATGGTAGATGAGTAATAGGACATGAGGTAGAAGCATGGACTTTAGGGTAGGAGTAGCGTAGTCATAGCACAGACCAAGACAATAAGTATATAAGTAGGAATAGATCCTGTAAAGAGTTCTCCATTGAGTTCTCTTGTGTAAACCCTATACAAGGTTCTTCTCCCAAACCAACACTAAGGTTTCTGAGTTGTAACACCTATCACCCTCTACAGCTTTCAGCTGTGGTTCTATAAACATGCTCTGATAGCTTATCATTTGAAAGCACTAGGAAAGATGCAAAGAAGAGCTGCAATATAGATATTAGGGGCCTTCAAAACGTCCCCTTCATTCGGTATTGAAGCCATAGTGGAATTAATATCCATTAATCTTCATCTTCAAAAACTAGGAGGAAGATCTCAGCTATGTACTTGCAAACTTCCTCCTAGCCATCTAATTCAGTCGCTTATTAATTCGCAACTCAACTCTGATTCAGGTCTCAATGCAGTTGCTCTTGATTCTCTCACTAACAGACAATGATCTCTAGTCAAGGGCCACTTGGTATACTTGGCTAACAGAGTCAATGGATGTTTTCTATCCTTTAATCCTTTGAATTCAGAATTTTATCCTGGTCTTAGAGTTATTGACAATTTCTCAGATCACATTTCCTTCAATTTATTCAATAAAGAAAAAAATAATAAATCATGTGCCCAATCACTCAATGAAATGGTCTTGGAGTCCTCCTCATCTTCATCTGTCGCCATCATAGCATCTGATGCAAGCATCAAGAATAATGTTGCTATGTCTATTGCTCACATTCACACTCATGATAAACTGCTCATTAAAACAATTCATCATGCTGTTAGCGTCACCAGCACAGAAGTGGAACTATTTGCCATTAGATGTGGTATCAATCAAGCTACACA
>Ga0157364_1003309_pt1 | contig 15572 bp, 9 predicted proteins | sample AttsexASBM2_FD_111476 | JGI IMG/M metagenome (GOLD analysis project Ga0157364, IMG submission 111476) | Fungus gardens microbial communities from leaf cutter ant in Ribeirão Preto, State of São Paulo, Brazil - Atta sexdens ASBM2 | ecosystem: Host-associated > Fungi > Mycelium > Unclassified ...
ATAACATTTATACTTTAGCAACGATTTTCACTTTGACATAGGAACATGGATTATTTCATATTAGAGATACCCTGGGTATCTCATATTACGATTTCCACGCCTTTTACTATCTAACTTCTGCAATTAAGCAATTCTACATATCCTGTATTTTTCTATTAGTACGATTTTACTCTATCTACATTCTCACTACATGAAGAATTTATTGCCAAATATTTATTTATTAAATAATAAACAAGGTTTAAAGGCGCATCTCAATGAAACTTGAAAATATTCAAATTTTAAAATCTTACAATGACGGGCATGATCTAATAATAAATTTTCTACTAAATAGTTTTCAATCCAAGAGCAATAAATTTATGGTGGAATCAATAGATAGCATTCATTAGTTTAGCAGAAACGCCATCATTTCATATTAGGCGCCTATCTCATAATAAGAGACTTTTCTCTAATTCAAGATTAAATTATTCAAAGCAATAAAAATCCAGCTTCGATCATAATAGGCATTTTAAATTTCTAGTATTGATTGTGTTTCTCACATATGCGATCTAAAATAAAGATTCTTAATATTATTTTTACATATATACACACACACACACACACACGCGCGCGCGCGCGCGCACGCACATCGTATTTTCATGAAGAAATCATCCAAAGATTTTAACATTTGTAAAAACATTTTTTAGTCTTATTTTACCTGAAAATACCATTCCAAAAGCCTCGATTGAATTCCACCCAATATATCCAGTTTCCTGCGTAATGTACATCAACATGGAGGATATGATGGCCAGGTCCAGTAATGGGTATCATAGCTTCTTTGGAATCTTTAAGACTATAACCTCTAGCAACATCCAGCTGAGTTACCACTGCGAAAGTCTTATAAGGTTCGCATCTGGTTTCCGTAACCTTTTTATATTCCATTCCGCAAGCACAAACGCGTGTACCTCCAGACGCAGGTAGACAAAGCTGTTCACAACCTCCGTTGTTTATAAGACAAGGATGAGATCCAGTTGCACGTTTTTTATAAATGGTTAGAGTACGAAGCTCAGAGTCGTTATCAATGATAATGACTGGATTATCACCATTAGACAAATCAACACGCTCGATCTTATCAAAAAGTGAATCCAAATAATATAAACGAGATTCATGGACAGCTATTGCCTTAGGCATTGCCATGTTATTTGCCGCGGTGAGAATGGTACGAATATTTTGACCATCCGTTGACATAGATTTGATGAAAACTGGATTTTTGCAAGAGAAGTATAAGGTTTTGCTAGGTATATCGATAGTAATTGCTTCAGGGCGTTCTAGACTCTCTACAAGAACTAACGGATTACTGCCGTCCATATTAACCCGCCCAATCTTCTGGGGCACTCCAAAACCTCCATCGTCCACCCAAAACACTTGTCCGTCAATAGGATCAACGCACATCGCCTTTGGTTTAGATACTGACGTTCGATTTCCATCATTTGATAAAACGATTGTACGAAATCGTGTCTTGCCATCTAATTTGATAGCTTCGATATTAGATGCAAATTTGTTACCAATAAACATATTGCGTCCAAGCCAATCCAGTGCCATAGTGGATGGTGAACCGACAATACCAGTATCACCAGAAGGATTTGGAAACTCCGTCCGGTTGCCACCATTATAGGGAATGGCATAAATCGTACCGTTCTCGTTATCGCTATCTTTGCCTGATATAAATAATAAAATTAATAAATAATAAAATTCTCTCTTAAAACTTGAAGAATTTAGATCTCAAGAAGACTTTGCAAAACAAGAAATATAAAAAATTAGTTATTATACTTTGCAACCAGTAGATAATACGATCTCTTCTGTCATATTCGATAAATCTTCCGCCTTCCACACCTACGATAGGCGTGATGTATCCAGTTTTAGTTTCTTTAGGGGTCAAAGAAATGTCAATGATCTGAGAACCTCGAAGAACCATTAAATATGGTGTCTCCTCTTCCATGCAACGTCCATCAGATAGTAATTTAAATCCAACCTTTTCAAACATCAACAGAGAAAAAATAATTCAATCTAGATAAATAGAATTTCTGATAGTTTCCTACTTTGAAATCTGTGTAATTACTTACCTGGCATTTACAACTGTATCCTTTTGGATTAGGCGATAGAAGACATAAGTGTTCACAAGATGTGTTGGCACAAGGATTTGCAGTGATCGGTTGTAGGACTGCATGATGCACGTGTATGGAAAGAGGCTGCGAAATTAAATGCGACACCACTGTCTGATTAGAACCCTTAAATTTGTGTGCAGAAAGAACTCGATTGAGCTGCCGATCAGTCCAGTACATAGTGTCCTCGAAGAGAGTAAGTGAATGGGGATGCAGAAGGTAATGTGAGCTGGCTAAAACCTGAAGTCTCTGGCTGCCGTCATATTTACAAGTGTCGATAAAGTCTAATTTGCTATCTGCGAAATATATTCTGTGATTTGCAATATCTAGCGCAAGACCATTAGGCCAATAAATTTTTGTACTGATAATAGTAGATCGATTGGTGCCATCCATTCCAATTCTTTCGATTCTAGGGTTTTCACCCCAATCGGTCCAGAAGAGCCATCTTGCACCTTCACTGGGATCTAAACACATTCCACGTGGCTGTGTAATATTCTCTTTAACAAGAATCATCCTTCCAACTCCAGTCTCCTTAGCAACTTCGATTGTATTCAGCTTTGAGTCTAACCAGTAAAGATTCTGACCAATCCAGTCGTAGGCTAGGCCTTCTACCAAATCTAAACCAGTACTAATGATATCTTGAGGATCACTACCACGATCTAATCGTGAGATTCGCTTCAACTTCATGTCCGACCAGAAAATAGTACCTGTGTGCATATTACTGGCAGTCGCCACGACGTTCTCTACATTGATAGGAACTCGTTCCAATGCTTGATCTTGAAGATCAGCTACCAGAATAGTATGTCTATTGGAAATAATCAAAAACGCAGCACTATGATTAAATGCCTTGCATGTATGCTTATCCGCATCTAATGTGTAACCATTCACACAGCTGCAATAGTAGCTACCCTTTGTGTTCTTGCAGAGCTGCGAACATCTTCCATCCGGGTCGCATTCGTTTATATCTTGACATGTCAAGCCGTCATTGTTGAGTTCTTCGCCAGCCGGACAAATGCATTGCGCACCAAATGGAGTTTGAATACAACCATTGGTGCATAATCCACCTTGATGATGACATTCGGCGGTGTCACAACCTGGTCCTTCGTCTGCTCCATTGGGACAATCTAATTTACCGTCGCATACGCTGGTTGTATTCACACAACGATTCTTTACGTTTGGACACTTCCATTGTTGGGAGTCGCATTTGAATATAGGAGGACCGCATGCATGCAGTTCAATGTCTTCGTCAGATCCATCTCCACAATCATCTTTTCCATCACAGATATATGCTTTGAACACGCATCTCTCATTTCGGCATCTGAGGAATATATAAAATTGAATATCGATGAATTATTGAAACAGGAATAAGATGTTTATCATCCATGATGAATTTTTCTGAAGGAAAATAAAATGTAATTAATGAATATAACAAACCTGAAAAATCCAGTCTGGCAATCGGCCTTTCCGCATGATTCTGGTTCATCGGATTTGTCAGGACAATCTGCAGTACCATCGCAGTACCAGCTTTTCGGTATGCAGATAGCTGAACTGACACACTGGAATTGCTTGTCAGTATTACACTGATCCGGTGCTAATGATGGGCAGCCTACTTCATCTGATCCATCATTGCAATCACTAATGCCGTCACACTTATACGATGCTAAGACACACATCTTTTGATCTGCGCATGTGAATTGTGTGCTAAGACAAGTAACTGGTGGACAATCCATCTCATCTTGTCGGTCGAAACAATCACTATCACCATCGCATACCCAGGACTGCGGTATGCAGTGACCGGAACGTGGACAGGTGAACTGGAAGTACGAACAAGTTTTTGCTGCACAAAATTCACCCTCATCGGAGCTGTCACCACAGTCATTCTCGGAATCGCACTTCCAAGTTGCGGGAATGCAGCGATTATTGGCACAAGCGAATTGATTTGCGCTACAAGTCACATTCGGACAACCCATCTCATCACTATAATCACCACAATCGTTCTCGGAATCGCAATGAAATGTCATCGGTACGCAACGACCTGATTTGCATTGGAACTCGTTTGCGCTACATGTTGGTTTTGTACAGTTTTGCATTTCGTCACTATTGTCGAGACAATCATTTTCACCGTCACATACCCAGGATTTTGGGACGCATCTAAAAGAAGATCGATTAAAAATTAAAATATTTGAATTTATAAATACACTTAAAAAAAAACCTATCCTTACATTTAACTAAATATAAGATAATATATTGGCTAAAAAATGATGTTAGTTCTTGTTTTTTAGATGAATAGTATACTGTAGAGTAATTTAAAAGAAGATGGTACATTATGATCTCTTTTCTTCCTTTATGGAAAAATATTTTTGGACTCGCACAAAAATTATTGAAAGCAACTGAAAAACCGTTCAAATCGAATATATAATATTACTATTTATTTCAAGAATTTTTTTATTAATTCTAATCTAATAATTTTCATTCATCTAATAATTTTTCTATAAGCACTCATTTGCATTTTATACAATAACAATAATCATACCAATATTCAAATTGAAAACTAAATCAATAATAAATTAGAAACAAGAATATGACTAAGAAGAGCAAAAGATTAGATGTTGAAATAATAATTCTTTTTGTAACTTATTTTAAATACATTTACATAATAAAGTAAATGTATTCAATTTAATAAATTCTTTATAAAAATCTTTCTTTTATTAAATTTATTATCTAAAAATCTTTCTTTTATTTTAAAAAACAAATGAATATCTTCATATTAGCAGTAAAATCAATTTATTCATTTTTTGTAAATATTATATATAATTTTGTAATCAAATATTGTATTTTTTTTAATGAAAAACCTCGATTATTTGTAATATGAAAAATTTGAAAAAAAAACATCAGCAATTAGCATGATTAGGAAGTTATATTAGCAAAATGTAACTTTGTATCATTCCAAATGTGTAAAATCAAATAAAATGTTAAATAACAATATTTAAGTGTATATATCGTATTCATGTTATAATACGCTCAAATTTAAGGGGATGGAAAGGTTTGGATGGCTGAAAATTATGTAAAATTCGTATATCGTTTATGAATTTATGTTTATGAATAAACATACATAAATTTCCTTTTTATATTTTGAATGTTTTCTTAACGAATAAAATCAGCCGCGAAAGTCCACACACTGGCTGCATTCGGAAACATCGCCTCCGATATCTTGGATTCACATCTGTGCTTGTTTAACATTAAATGTTAAACATTAAACGCCGCCAATATGAATATTGAGGGCAATATTAATATTTAATGGCAACTATGCAATTTGCGCACTGTTCCATTCTTGCCACGATTTCGGATAAATGAATTAGAATTTTCTTGGCCATTTTATTGGTGAAATTCTCGTCTATAAACTAAACCTAAAATTTGCAAATTATAAAAATGATGATTAAAAATTTGTCAAAAAATATCAAAGAAGTTCAAGTTATTTATTATTAAAATGGGTTTACAAAAATAAATTTTTGTACGCAAAGGTAAGTTCAGTTTATTGGAAAATTCTGTTATCTTTACTTTAAAAAAAATTTGAAGTCGATATCTGCAGCCGTTCTTGAGTTATCTTAAAAACGGAACAATATGCAAATCACGCAGTTGCCTTTAAGTATTGCCCTCAATTATTCATATTTTATGGACTTTCATAGCTTATTTTAAGAAAGCATTCAAAATATGCTAAAAAGAAAATTTATATTATTATATGTGAAAAATATATTCATATTATGTTTTATTCATTTATCTATAAATGACATTCGAATTTTACATAATTTTCAGTCGTTCAAATCTTTCCATCCTCCTTAAGAAGAATGAAGTATGTATTAAATACTAAGATGCACTTTGAAAATATTTCGAAATGCTTGAAAATAAAAAGTGCATTATATAATAAACATTATTTATTGATATATTTAGCGCCATGTAAATATAACGGCTATTGAACAAATGATATCATAAATAATCATTAGATTTGGTATCTAATAGCGAAGATATTAAAAGAAAAATTAATTGTATATTATATATACATACGTATATTATATAATTGTATATTATATCTATATTAACACATTTATATCTATATTAACATATTCAACACTTGTACTAAAATTCTCAATAAAAAGTTTAGTTTTAGAAGTTTTACACATTTAATTATTGTAATATATTGACAATTTAATAAAGGAAAAAATAATATATTATTACGACTCTATAAGGGTCGTAATACATTATTTTCTTCTCTATATAAATATTGAATATGTTGTTGTAAACAATTAACTTCAATTATTAGTTAAAGAAGTCAAATTTTTACGCACCTTTGGTTTGCGCAAGTAAAATCCCAAGTATGTGGACACGCCTGCAAAGGTGGTTCCCCATCAGGATCTGCTGCACAACTCCTACCATTGCCTTGAAGACGTTCTCCATAAGGACATCCGCATACTTGAGTAAGCTTCGGTACTGATTGCATATTAGGGAACATGATATCAGAACGCGAAGAATTATCCGGAATAGCAAAGCAAAGTTTTTCGCAATCACCGTTGTTGATAGTACAAGGATGATTATTCGTCGTTCTCTGAATATCACGGCTAAAAACTTTTACGCCGTAAAGTCTATTAGTAGCAGGTTCACGGACCAAAATAGCTTCCTGTTCGCCAGTTTCTTTATGCAATCGAATAATAGCGTCAAGGCGCCAATCGGTGATATACATCCAATGTTCATGAATGGCGATGGAAAACGGATGTCGTATCAGTCTAGAGTTCACCGTTCGTACATCCGTACCCTCCAAGTTTGAGTGCTGCACGTGATCTAAGAGAGCGTCACACCAATATAATCGGTCTTCAGTAAAATCGATCGCCAATCCATTTGGCCAACCCAGAGTTAGATTTCTGAAGACAAACAGGTTGGAACCATCAGCATGGGCCCTGCTGATGTTAGCCGGACGGTCCCATTCGGAGAAGAAGATGTAACCTTGGTTTGGATGAATTACGATCGCGCGAGGACGCTTCAGATTTTTCAGTAGTGTCCGCCGATAGGTGACATTCCGAGTGCTGAGCACATTTAGTGTGCCTGAGAAAGTAGCAAAATTTTCACCGTAAATAGAGTCTAAATAGAGTCTGCTTTTTATTTATTTTTTTTTAATTATAGGTTTCAATTTATCGTTAAAAAGTTACTAAAATTCATACTATTACAAATCAACCAAATTGAAGATTAACAGCTCAAATATTCAATAAGATTTTGTCATCAACAAACCTTTACGCGAATCAATATAGTACAGATTCTTTGCAGCCCAATCAACTGCAAGCCCTTCCACCCCTTCGTTTTGACTAGCCAGAACGATTTCGCGTCCAGTCGCATTCTGATGTACCCTGTATATAACATCCTGAAGAACGTCACTATAATAGATATATTGATCATGTGCGTCATAGTCTAGTCCAACGAATCGTGCCCGCCTGGATACAACTGGTAGAATAGCATCGCTAAAGCCTTCCATTACGGGATTGAGTACGCGTCCTTTAATAAATCTCTGCTGTGAATACATGAGAAACTCCTGCACTAAATTGCAATTCCTCATGTCACCTGCCAATCGCCATCCGATGTGGCAAGCGCAGCGATAGCCTAATCGATTATTTTGATCACTGGAGGCTGTGACGATGCACATATGTTGACAACCACCATTATTATTGCCACAGGGATTGGAGACGCTAGGTTGCGAGAGTGGATGCAAGGCTTTTATAGCTTTGGCGTCGCGTATCTTAAAAAGAGATTATGAACATTACGATATGAACCTAATATAGACTTTTATTATAAATGTTCTCAAAACTGTTTAGGTAAATATATTATATTAAACAACATAGTAACATCATTATTTAATTGAAGAATATATATCAATTATTCAAACTGCAGTAGAAATCGACTAAATTGATTTTCGTTTCTATTACTCAATCAAATATGAACATACTCGATTGTTGCACTCATACCTTGAATACATTTTGAATGGAATAATCTCCCTGAGTCTTGTCAACACTCATAACAGCCTGTTTGGTGCCGTCTGTCCAAAATATCCTGTTTTCAAAGAGAGTAAGTCTGATTGCAGATGGTACTTGAGAACCTCTGAGAATCATTACTCTATTGAGTCCTCTATAATCTGCCGTTTCGATGTAATCCAACAGGGAGTCACACCAGTATATCCTTTTAGCAATAATGTCAACAGCCACACCGGAGACCTTATAAGCTGCTTCAGAGACAACAGGGAACGCATTAGTACCATCCATGTTGGTACGTAGGACCTGCTTGCTGTCAGCAATGAACATGAGGCCTTTCGTGGGATCCAGCGCGATGTCAGTCGGGTTAGTGAGATTGGAACCCACTACTATTCCATGATAACGTCCATCCAACTCGAATACGTCCACTTTTTGCACAATAGAATCCGCCACGTAGAGTTTTTCGCCAATCCAATCTATCGCGATGGACACAGGTCCCCAGGAACCCGCCATACTGATGTCCACTTTAGCTGGCGTGTCGCTACCGAGATTGAGAGATTCCGAATGAACCTTCCGTGTCTTCATGTCGCTCCAGAAAAGCAGATTTCGCGAATACAAGTAGTCCACCCCGCTTGCACCGGTAGCGTTTGCAATTATTCTTCGGTCCTCGCCGGTCGAGCTTAATCGCCATATTGCGCGATCTTGCGCGAGTAGAAGTTCCAAGGAAGAGGTGTTCTGGGCGCGACACTTATTGTGTCCATGAAGAATGTAACCGGGCGTGCAATAACACGTATACCAGCCGTCAGTATTTTCGCACAATTGTTCACAGAAGCCCCACTCGGAGCATTCGTCTCGATCTACAAAAAGAAAAAAGTCTGATGGGCGATGCGAAAAAAGGATGCAAAAGTGGACGAGCTCCATGAGTAAGTTCTTATTTTTCTAATTCAGGATTTTCTAATTCTTCAATCATTGCATTATTAGATAACTAAAAATTATTGGATTAAGAGTTTAATTTATAAAAGTCAAATAGCTTACCAACGCAAATCCGTGAATCATTGGCAAGTATTCTTCCTTCGGGACAGTAACAAGTCCCTCCAGTAGGAGAGGCTTGACATTTATGTTGGCAACCAAGTGAGCCACACATACTTGTCGCTACGATAAAGAAGTTTTATTCTTTTAAATGTTCTTTTAAATGCTAGTCTCTTAATGTGAATCTAAATCTACATTCTATATATTATATATTTAATACAATTTAAGATATAGAATCCACATAGTCTATATAAAAAAAATTCCATATCTAATATATTTCAAACTCAAAACGTTAATGAGGTTTGTTACTTGGAGTTTTAAATGCATTATCTTTTTGTTTCTCTGTATATTGATTAATTGTTATAATATTTTCTATAATTTCTATCAAGTTTATAACTACTAATAATGTTATATGTTGCTCATGAAATATTTTACATAATCTTCTGATATTGTTAAAAAGAATTGATGTAACAAATGTATGATCGTTTTAAACTTTTTGCGCTTAATATTGTAATCTAACATATATAAAATTAAATTGCTCTTACAACATGCCGCTTCCTCGTCCGCTCCGTCCTCGCAATCCTGTTTTTCATCGCATAACTGAGATCGATTGATGCATAATGGTTTTCCATCCGCTGCACCTTTCGGACACATGAATTTGTTTCCTGGACAGAGTGTCATTGTGCAAGACTTCTCATCGGAACCATCCTGGCAATCTTTATATCCATCACATTGATATGCTATCGGAATACAGAGCGCATTGGCGCATCGGAATTGATCACTGGTGCAAGGTGGGAAACCTGAATATCAAGAAATCTCTTATTATTTTTACGAATTGTCACGATTTAATTTCATATACAGGGTATCCTAAACTTTTTGACACACCGCTTGTAGGTAGATAGATTGAACTAAACTGAGTCGAAAGTCTTCTAACATTTTGTAATTTTTACAATTTTTTTCTTAATCACTCATATGAGCAAAATGTTCAAAATCGACACATAAAATAACTTTAAGATATCTTTAAGAATTCTCTGAGAAATTTCTTTAAGATACTCCATAAGCAACTCCGATTATAAAATTGTCTTATGTCGATTTTATTAGCAATTATGCATCACTTATTTAGCAATCTTCAAAAATTAATATTTCATTAACTATTGTGAGAATAACAAAATAGTACAGGAATTTTCAACTTAGATACCTATCCACAAGTTGTGTTAAAAAATTTGAGACACCCTGTATATATTCAAAACTACAAAGCAAAATAATAATATAATATAATAATATGTGCCAGAACGCGTTATGAGCGTTTTTGAAAGAGCCACGACATGAATTTCGCATTGTGGCTGAATCTCAAAAGCCATAAAACATTGTAGTCGTTTTTTTTTGTTCAATGAGCGTTTTCGGTCTTTGAGCTTAACATATTATATAGCCATTAAAAACTTCTTTTATGATAACTTGATACAATTAAAATTGAGGAAATTAATGATAGAAATTTACTTAAAATTTTAATCATTGGATGTTTATAATCGTCGAGAAGTTTTTATTAACATCATATTTTGTAGAAATAGTTACAATTTAAGTTTTATTTTCATAGAAGTTTTATTTTCATAGTAACAGACAAGTATAACAAAAATTCGTAGCATAGTTCATTTATATCATGACAATTATTATACTATTCGATCAAAAAATGTTTCAGTTTCAAAAATCTGTTTTTTTTTTTTTTTTTAATTATAATACTATGATTTTTAATGGAGTTATAAGCAATCAAAGTCTCAAAATGCTCCTTTTATTTAATCCATGATAACTCAGTAACAAAAACCTTAAGAATATTAATTTTTGAAAATGGTTTTATAAAGAAAACTTTCAAACTTTCACGTTAAAAAGTTAAAAAGTTAAATTTTCGCCAATTTTTTTGGGTACGTGATAGGCCTACAAAATGAGAAGAAATTTTCCCATTTTTTCCTGTTATTCTCGGTTTTGTAATTTTCTACCAAAAAATTATCAAATTTATAGAAACTCAAAAGACATGGTAATCTGTCAAAAGTAGAGATTCTAAATTTAAAAATCTCTTTCTTAAATTTAAATTTCGTTTATTTTTAATAAAGTTAATTAAATTACAGCTGGCTGAATTGTGACGTTTGTAGCGCTACGATCAGATTTTGTTCCGATGCATTGGCTGCGTTCAGCAGAAAAAGCAGCTCTGTAACTGTTGTAAAACTTTTAATATAATTAGTCTTGCCTTTCGATCCTCGATGTAAATGTACAAACCAATACATTGTACAATCATCAAAAGACGTTTCTTGATACTGAACTTATATAATATAAATAAGGGAAATAAACAAAAAAAAAGTAAAGAACAATAATTTTCTAAAATAGATCAAGTTCTGACTAAAATATGCAAAATAAATTATACATATAATCTTATAGCTTTTAAGTAACTAAATGATAATACTAGTTTTATTTATTTGAGTCCATAGAAAAATAATTAAAATTCGTTTTAAAAAGGATTTAGAAAGTTTTTCTAATAGTAATATAGTTACAGTATAATATTTTGTTCAAATTATTTAATTATTTAATTATTTGTATTTCATTTCTGCAATTTTTTATTAAAAATTTTTTGAATTTTGCTAAAAGAAATATAAAAATTAAATATCTTAAATATCTATAGAAAAGTATCTCAACGGTTACGTGCGATGATGTGCGTCACGAACATTCATATTATAAATAAAATATGCAAAATCATATCTCTCGTTAAATCGTCATAAATAAAAATATTTTCCTTAAATAATTTTCCTTAAATAATTTTTTTTTAAATTATGGAAGTAAATAATTATATAAATAATTAAATAATTGTATCGTTAAAAAAATCTTATTTATTTTGTTTATAGGAGCTACCCTGCGATTCAAGTTTACTTTTATAAATAGTACATTTTTTATTAAGTATGTACCCATTAAAAAATCCATTAAAAACTATCTTGATATAGTATAAATAGGAATTAATAAGAGAAATAAAAAGTTAAATTTTATTTTATTTGAAAGTAATGATGGCGGAAGAGATAAATCGTGAAGCGTTAAATAAATGGACGTATTGCAAAATCGCGAGCTTACTGCAGTGTTCTTCATCGCTGTTGTCACCACAGTCGTCCCAGTGATTGCACCTCGCAGCTTGCTCGACGCAGCGTTGCGTAGTATTGCATCTGAATTGATCCAATCGACAGGCTGGCTTCATATTATTTTCGCATCTTTCCTCATCCCTACCATTCCGGCAATCCAAGTAACCATCGCACTTTTTTTCTTTAGGTATACAAAGTTCCGGTGTGGTTCCAACGCACCTGAAGTCATCTGGCTGGCATTTTCTGTATGCTGCAACGTCAATGTCCTTTATCACTTCTTTGCTTTTGCAAATCTTTTTTTTCATAAATTATTATACTATAATATAAATAATAAAAATAAATATTCGACGCTGGAATAAATATTATCTTGTGATCTTTCAGGATTTTCTTATTAAATTGTGACTTGAATTTTCCTACCACTATATTTGATTTAACTACCACTATATTTGATTTGTAAAGAATTGTCTTTTGACTAAATTAAGCAACACCAAATTGTATGTATGACTGATCCATGTTTTCATTTTCTGATTCTAGATATTTTATACAGATTTCTAATTTGCTTGGATTATATTTAATGCGAGAGAAACACATTCATCTAATGTGTTTTGACTGCCAGGTTGGAGTTTGAGAAAAAATTCCTTTAAATGTTAAATATCGACATTATTCATTGAAGATGCCCTTCCCCCCCTCTCCCCCCCCCCTACCCGGGGAGGATATGAATTAAAATAAATATATATTTTTAAGAGTAATCCATTTGTTAAATAGTAAACCGATACTGCGCATGACTCTCATTTGCTCATTTAATTGCTCTTTTTATTTTTATTAAATTCAGAAGAAATTATTTTATATCATTATGAGATTTGCAAAAGTTGAAGCGTTTAAACGTGTATATTGTACGCCCTTTGCAATCCATCTGACTTGTGAAACATTTCTAGTGGCGCACTTATGAATGAAGAACGTGACAAATGGAGTAGCATACATATTTCTTTTAAGTTAACGTCAAAAGTGATCTGAAGTTGATCACGCTTTCCAGTCCAAATAGTTTTGTGTGATAACTCGAATGCACTAACTGCACGTAAAGAACAATCATATCTTGATGATCATATTTTAGTTCGACACGTTCGCACCATTGATAAACATGCAGAATGAGCCTGATATAGCAATCTGAAACGTGATTTTTCTCGTTTGGTTCATGGGATATTAAGATAAGGGGAGCAGCGGAGGAGAAGCGAAATGTGAAACCATGTAAATTTTCTTTTAATTAAATTTAATTGCGAAATGCTTTAACAAAATATTATGTTTTATCTTTTTAAAAAATGAAATTTTTCTGAAAGTTCTTTTAAAAATTCGTGTTCTTTTGATTAAAAAAGGTGAAAAATGTTATAATAATAAAATTATAATAATCATTACATATGTTATATAATAATTCTGAATAAAGATAAATCTTATGAGAAAATTTTTAATTCTAAAAAATATTCTAATATCGATATTGGTAATAAAGAGATTGAAAAATATTCTCCAAAAGTTTAAATAATATATTACGATTCAAAAAAGGAGTGATTATAAATAACACAAAACTTTCGACGATAGAAAGGTCAGCAAAAGATCAGCAATGTCAGCATCAAAAGAAAGGAAAACGTTATCGGCGCCTAATGGCAATAAAATGTTTACAAATCTCAATCTTCATTTTTACGACTTGAGTGAACATAATGTTGCTGATTTAACAATGTGCAATACGTGTTATCGTGACAACGTGATAATTTAGTGAATCTTAACGTAAAGAATCCGCTTAATCGCTGCGCAGCTGCTATTTAGCCATATTCTTATACTAGCGACCTTGTCACTGACGAGATAATATTTTTTTGTATAATATATCCGCGATAATTAATATTTCATTTAAATAGTGCAGCTGATGTTCTTAGACTCGTTTAACAATTGCTCTTTTTTCATTATTTATGAAAGAAAAAAGAAGTAAAATATAAATATAAAAATTATTAATTGCACGTGAAATACTGCAGCAAATCTTCTGTTTTCGTACATAGATTTATTTTCAATTGATATAGATTGATACAATAATCCGCTAAGCAAAGAAAAAAATAATCTACAAACAGCACTTTTGACAAGATGAGATTTTTAAATAAAGGTAAATAAAAGATATCTTTTGATGAAATTTTTTTTTAAATTCTTCTTTTTAGAATTCTTATATAAATTTCTAAATATTATTTTTACAAAATAAAATAAAATATATCAAGGGCATAAAATAATATCGAATATTACATACCTCCCGCTAAAAAATACATATAAATAAACGTAATTAGCCAAGTATTTCATTACTCAAAAAAATTCATTTGTAAAAAAAACCTGTTAATTCTAATACAAGAAATTATAAAGTAATTAAAAATTAAATATAAAGCATTAAATTTAAATAATTTGGCGATATTTTAAGGAGAAACTTGTTTTATAAATAATAACGATAGGAGGGTCCACGATAGGAGAGTCTTAATAGGAATTTATTGTTGTTTAAAAATTATTTTATTAGAAAATATAATTAATGAATTAAATTTTTAATTTGAATTCAAATCAAATATAGAAATTATTAAGTAAAAATGAGTTACATTTAAGAAGATTAGATATATTTTAAATTTTAAGTATTTTGAATAGGTAGGATTTAATAGTAAATTTATTAAATTTAAGTTGAAATTTAAATAAAATATGTACAAATTGCTCGTCATTTTCATAAATAAATAGTTGAAAGAAGTCGTAACAAAGTATTTTAATTACTTTATTTACTTTAATTACTTCATAATCTAACACAAGACAATTACTAAAAGTGATTAAAGTGATCAATTAAATTATAATAAAGAAACAACTTGTGACCCGAATCGTATTAAAACGCTATATTCCAGAGAACCAATATATTTTCATAGTACACAAACATTATTTACAATAGGAATTAATTAAAAAACTTATTATATATTTTATATATATATATATATATATATATATATATATATATACTAGGTGTATAAGCTTAAATCCGCTGTTTGCTCATAGGTGGCATTAGTGAGCGTACAAAGCTACCCTGGGCACACAACACACTTTTTTTATGTTTAACATCTGTCAACATTAACCAGTGCACATCATCAGCAATTCATACAACATACATTTTTTCTTTCGTAATCATGTCTAGTTTTTTGCTAAAAAAAAAGCATATGCGGGAAGTTTTGCTTTTCTGTTTCAATTTGAAGAAATCGGCTGCCGAATCGCATCGAATGCTTGTGGAG
>Ga0157364_1003311_pt1 | contig 15566 bp, 11 predicted proteins | sample AttsexASBM2_FD_111476 | JGI IMG/M metagenome (GOLD analysis project Ga0157364, IMG submission 111476) | Fungus gardens microbial communities from leaf cutter ant in Ribeirão Preto, State of São Paulo, Brazil - Atta sexdens ASBM2 | ecosystem: Host-associated > Fungi > Mycelium > Unclassified ...
TTTAGACCTAAAAAGAAAGTCCTATCTCAGCGAAGAAAACTAAGCTGCAAAATATTGCAACAACATTGCAATGTTCTAGCAATATTCGACTACGTCCAGCAGAAAAAATATGATTGATTACACATTTAGATCCAACGAGAAACTAAGAACAAGAATCAATCACAATAAAGAATCTTACAACAGTTGCAAGCTGCTTTATTCATTAAACATAGTCATCGCAAACATTGCAGCGATATTGCTGCAAATTTCTGTGCTGTATAGAAATATCGATAATGTTATTATTATTGCGTTTTGCGGGAAGTGAAATCCATCGAAGTTTTTTGTCGCGAATTTCTTCGGAATTTAACTTCGTTAAGACATGCGACGACAAGCCCATTCGCGATCGACGTATATTCTTCAGTATCGACTCGTTGTCTCGGCTCGTTTGCTTCTTTCTCGTCTGACAGGCGTAAATCGATCGGGCGCGGTGTTTCAAGGTAGCGTATAGTTATCTGTGCGTGTTCAGAAACGTGCGAGGAGGAACCGGGTGATCTACTGCTTTTAGGTTGTGTTTACGCGACGATCACCGCCGTCAATATCCTCTCTCTTTCCCTCTCTCTCTCTCTCTCTCTCCTTCTCCCTCTCTCTCTCTCTCTCTCACTCTCTCTTCTCTATCTCTATCTTTCTCCTTCTCTTTCTCCCCTGGAGTTTCCACGGAGAAAGCTCCGAAATGGACGTGCAACAGCTGTTACCGTCACTCCCGATGGAAACTGGCACGCGTTGCCCGCCTCTATAACGTTCGCGAGCACGTACGACTTATGCCAGTTACGAACGACAGATATTGATTGTTCTTCGGGCTTTTCGACCAGCTTCGAGTAATTCGTCACGGCCTTTCGTACGTTTCGGTTATCGGATGATGCCAGTATTCCTATTTGACTGAAAGACTCGCGTCAGATTTTATTCGATATGTATACATGACGTGTCTCGTATCTAGATATAGGATAAGTATATAGGACATTCTAGAATTACTGTACAAAATTTTCTTTCGAGCACAGTTACTTCGATGAATTTAACATCGATATTTGTTTAATTAAAATATTTTACAGAATTTACAGAAGTTCAGTTATGGAAATTATTAGAATATTGTTAGAAACCTTGATAACACTGAAAAACAAATTTTGATCAATATTTTATTTTTTAACAAGTAATAAATGTTTTATGTAGAACACTGAAAAAGGATATGTTTTTCAAAAAATTCCATCATCTTTTAATTAAAAAAAATTTCACTTCGAATTTTTTATGTAATAATGTAAATTTGTGATATATAATTATAGAAGGAATATAAATATTTTTTTATATTATATTAAAAAAAATTAATGTGATGGTTTGAAGCTTTTTTTATTGTTTATATACATATACATATTGTTTAAGTGATATATTAAAATAAAATATTATTGGCAATATTTAATAAAAAATACATTGATTAACAAGATTTTTGTTTCTTAATATCTGAATGGTGATTTTTATACATACTTTATTTTGTACATAAAATAAAAGAAAGAAATTAGAAATTAGAAATTAGAAATTATAAATTGTTTAAATTTATTTAAGTTTCTGGGAAAATAAAGTCCTTGATTCCTCAAAATCTATGTGATGGAATTATTTTAATTTTGTATTCTTTTTCAACAGTTAAAATACATACAAAAATCATTATTTACGTATTGAGAAAGCTTGTAATTTAATAATTAGCATAGAGAGATTATAAAATTATATATAAGTAGAATAAAAGAGTAAAAACTTTGTTTTTGAAGATAGTAATATTAATAATTTAATATTAAAAGACTGTTAAATTTGTTGTGTCTCACGCACGAGAGACTTCTTTTCTGTTACCGTAAATAAGTTTCTTTATTGAAAGAAAAAGAAGTAGAGCCGTCGACAGATCGTAGGTCACCATAAGTGGCCGGCGTTATATCGCTTAAAAGGCCGGATGTTGTCGGCGCGAGATCTTACGTTGATGATTCGCAGACATTTTCGAGAGTGTCGTGGAGCCAACTGTTTCAGAACACGACAGTTGCAACAACAGGGGCACGCGCGTGTAACGCGTACCGGAAGGGCCCCCTGCGATTTTTTTCGTTTTATCGCTTGAGATTCCAGTTTAGAGAGCTATTTATCTTAGCAATATAATGATGTGTACTCTAAATCGGTTGCATTCGCTGCGTTAAAAAGACAAAGCCGCACAATGAGCGTTAAGAGTATCTTTATTACGATTGATTTATACATTTACATCCCGCAAAGAATTGAAAGCAAGAATCAATCATATTAAAGCATCACTGAGCTCTGAGAGTTCTTTATCTTCTAAACGCAGTCTCTTATTGCATTAGCTTACATTTTTTCTTTCGACTTTGAGATTCATACATTACGAGATTCATAGAAAATAATTGATTTATTTTAATTTTTCACACTTATGTTCAAAATTCTTTCAAAAATTATATACAGTGAAATTTTTTAATATAATACAGGTGACATTTTCATTTTGACCAATTCATTCATATCCAAGTCTGACTTTCCTATCGCTGGATGTAGAAAACTTAAAAGGAAGCGTTCTATCGCTTTCTTCACGATTCGATTCGATGGTTTTACGACAGCCAGCTTCGGTATACAAGTATCGAAAGAATAATGCATTGTTGTCCTCGCGGCATGAGTAGCGATCAGGATGCGCCAACGGCAATGTTTGCAGACAAGACCCAAACGGGCCCCTTGACGATGTCGCGATTCTTTATCCCGTTCCTTCTTCTCCTTCTCGCTCTCACGAGTATGTTGGTAGCAACGTCGTTCTTTTTGACATACGGGGTGACAACATAAATATAATGTCACGCTTCCGCGCCCGCCAATGAAGGCCGCCGACATCTCTTCTTTGGGACTCGCTGAAAGATTTGGGGGCCCCCATTCAGACCGACCATACATGGACAACGATTTTTATGGGCCACATGAAAAATGAGGTTAGCCTACTATTTATCGCCCTCCTCCTCGACATTCTTTCTTAGCGAGTATCATGGAGGAGCTGCCCCTCAATATTTTGGCACTCTACGGGGTCGCTATTGCTTTCGTGCAGAATTACGCGTCGTTATACGAGTTTGCTCGAAGCCAGTTCTTTACCTTGCAAGTTTGACTTTTGTCCCTATGGAGGGTACAACGATTATCAATTGTAAACCGTCTCTGTTTGCAAAGCTTAATCGGGCAAAGGATAGAAGAAGGTTTTTATGAATATTATCATTTTTTTAATTTTGTATTTTTGCTTCGATACAATTTCTAGTAATATTATGTTGCTTTCCAGCAAACGACACAGTGTGATACAGCGATCATGTCATTTTAGTTAACATTAGCAAACAATAAAAATGTAATGATTCATTGTGTTACACTGTCATCTGTGACTCTTGCTGGAAAGCACTCTTAGTGTCAATCATATCTGATGATGCTGAACACAACAAAATGGAGATTCTTGTACGTACATTGCAACATATGTCTTTGTTCGGCCCCATTGATCACGCGAGTACTCGAGGCACAGTTAGACACAGTATAGGGAATGAATCTCGCAAGAACCTCTTTCAATAAATCCAGGACCCAATTATGCGTTAGAGCTATTTAAAGTCGAGCGAGTGAAAGGCTCGGGTAGTTTTTCGAGAGCTTCGCCGATTTCATATGGGGTTTCAATTTTGCCGACGGTACAATGGCGGTCGCGACATCATTTATGTTCGACCCCCGCGGTCCGCCATCAGACGAATGGGGCTTATGTGGCACGGGGAAAAAAACCCGTATACCATGACGAGATATCTTCATTATATTGCGGCCACAAGGCCCCCTTTTGCGTTTCAATGTGTAATTCCTTTTATTCAGCAAATCAATTTAACCGTTTTAATGTTACAGTAGTTACAATAGTAAACTGTCTCATAAAAATGCTAGCATTAGAAAGTTCGAAAGTATTTAAAGTATTTTAAGATTATCATTTTTTAAATTGGAGCAATTATTATTATGAAAGGTTGTGGCGTATCATGATATCTTGGTAGTAATTTGTGTTGCATTTTTGGGGCGATCATTATAAATAATTACTTGTTCACAATCTGCTTAGATGTTATAACAAGACCAGTCATTAGTGTTTACTGCGTTGTCGTAAAAGTTGCATTTCAATTTGGTAGGTGGCAGACAGCGTATACGTAATTCTGAGAAGTATTATGTTTTTAATTTCAGTTTAGCTTGAAGGTTTTGCGGCTTGAAAAATGATATAATTGAACTAAATTTGGTAACGAAATGTGTACATGTATCTGATGTGTAAAGTTAGTTATTAGATATATTAGTTAATGATATTTCCCAACCACAACCTTTTTTCCCTCTTCAGTTTTTCGTAAATTACTCGTCCTGTATACCCGAAGAACTTTTTTTTATCCTAGCATAATTGGTAACTTTATAGCTAACAAACTTATACCAAAAGTAATTATGTTACATGAATATAACTACTGGTTTATTTTAGTAAAAGTAATATAATTCCTTTCCTTTTTCCATATTTAAATGTACATGTCGTACTTCGACCTAATCTTAAATCTTATAGACTTTTTCCAATTCCTGATTAATTAGATTAAATTATTTTACAGGTAAGAAAATTTACGAATAGTTTTTTACATTATTTTAAGAACGTATGCAATATGTTCAAGATCTTCCTCTCTTTATAGAAAATACATTCTACTCTTCTTGCAAAGTTATTTTCTGCTGCACGATATCTAGAATACTGCGGATGAATCAAGGGTTAAGTGGGAAACGAGAGAGGGTCGTAGGATGATCGGCATGGAAGATAGAGCTAACGGAACGAGCGAGAGAGATACAGGAAGCGAAGAATGAGAGAGAGAGAGAAAGAGAGAGAGAGAGAGAGTTAAAGGCGACACGGAGGGTTCGTAGTGCGGCGCCTTAGTGGCCACGGGTGCGGTACGAGTCCCTCCGTAACGAGGGCTAGCCTTTATGGCCCGTAAAGATACGTACCGTCCAGTTTACGTTCCCAATCCCCTCTCGCCGCGTCACATGGGATGCTATTGTCTCGGACAACGTGCCTCGCCATCACCATACGTAGTTACGTCGCGTTCATGTACGACGCAGGCACATTCTGGACCCCTTCGAGATGGTGAAATCTCCAACGGAGGAACCGCCGCGCGATCTAACCTTCCGCCAATTGTACCCCGCATTTCCGCTTTTCGACCTCTCTCTTTCCTTCTCTATCCTCAATCACCGCACAGTGTCGAGCATGAGAACTCTCCCTTGGGGACAGTTTTATAATGCGAGCCGTGATTACGCGTGATTGCTCGGGCAGTTCCTGCGGAAAAGCGTCGTCGATCGTAGTTGGCGGTTCTTTTTGATCTCCCTTTTTTTAGTCGATGGAAACGAGGGAGAAGGGGAGAGAGAGAGAGAGAGAGAGAGAGAGAGAGAGAGAGAAATTTCTTTCTTTGGAAATAAGACATTTAAAGTGGAAGTTTTTCAATGATAAATAGATTCCATGATAATACCACTGCTTCACTTAAAAAACATAACTTAAAGCGATTTTCATTTTCATTATCATGAAATAAATAGTATTAAAATTGAAATATTTTAACTCCATCAAAAATTATCAAAATCATCACAATTAAACAATGTGATTTAAAAAAAAAATTATTAAAATTATTACTAAAAAGGGTAGCTTTTTTTAAGTATGAAACGAAAATGAGATAAATGACATTTTTTTCTTTATATTAAGAATATTATTTTTGTTGATATTTTATTTGATTAGTCAGTAATTTTCGATCAAAGTAAAAAATAATTTTCTCCTTTTCTTGTTTATTTAAACTTTTTCAGTTAAGTGTGTTACTTTAAAATAAAGGAACAATATCATACGTTTTTGTAAATAATTAAGTTGTGTTATTATGTACATTATTATATATTGTGACATACATTGTGTAGAAATCAACAAAATTAACTGCCTTTTTATTTGGCTGATATCTTAATAATGTCGTCAGTTCATGATATGTGAGATTTCAACATATCGTTTCCACACAACGTCATTTCCAGATTATTACGCTTGGAATTACTTGTTGAAGAAGAATGTGTTGAAGAAAATAGACGATTTTTCTTTTTTAGATATTTCATAGGATTAGATTCCACCAATCTTATTCTCTCACTTATTCTCTTGCATTGTGTGAATAATCTGTGAAATAAAATTTATTGACTGCATTCAGCAGAAAAAGCAGTTATGCAATGAGTAGATTCCATAATAATATCGCTCCTTCACTTCAAAAGCGACATAACTTAAAGCGATTTTCGAATTATTACCATTGTAAGATTTTTTTAAATATTGATTTGTATATATTTAGATCCATGAAGAGAAAAAAAATGAGAAGCTAAGGGCAAGATAAAGAACAATTAACATATTAAAGAATCTCGCAACAGAAATGCAAAGCTGCATTTCCTGCTGAACGCAGTTATTGCTAATTTTGAAATTCAACGAAAAGAAATAAAGATCTAAAAGGTGGCTCTGCGTAATTAAATTACCTCATGCCGTCAATCGGCGACACGAAAGGGAGAGAAAATCTTGTCGATGTCGCGATAGCTAGGACGAAGCCGAGCATTAAGGCGAGAGGATATTAATTGGAGGATATCACGCGCAACGCTGTGTCTTCTGAAATCCCATTCTCGCTCGTGTATATGCTACATCGTGCTTCCTGTTGTGTTGAAACGCATCCCTTTTTTCCGTCCAGCGCCCTTCTCGCCTCTCTGCCGGCCTCTCTATATATCCCTCCGGCGTCAAATACATCCGTGTCGTTGTACGCGCACACGCACGTCACGTGCGAAACAATCCACCCCGACACGCACGCAAGCCTCGTTCTGTCGCGCTCGTAACACACACATACACACACACACACACACATACACACACACATACACACACACTTGCATCCCGTGCACATACAGAACGCGAGGCGGCTTGGGGCTCAGAGACCCGCGTACATACACGAATGTATTTGATGGTGGACGTGAGGGTGGCAGGGAGGTATTGAAATTAGCCGACCGGTCGGCCAGTACTCTACGTGTATGCTCCGAGCGCGACCGATGGAGTAGGGGTAGAGATTGGTTCAGCGGGGCTTGCATATATTCACACCGAATTAAGTCACCAACACACCGTGGACCGACCTGGCCACACTCTTTGTGCAGCCACGAGCCCTTTCACGCATACCGCTCGCAACCGTGCGCGCGCTCCGGATCGCACGTGTGTATAAGAGTGCGAGCGGAAAGAAGGGATGTTTGAATTTGGATGGCGGTAGACCCCCGTGATGAGAGCGAGCGAGAGGGAAAGAGTGAAAGAGAGGAGATTGGGAAAGAAGTTAACGCGCGTTGCGTGGTGTATTCTAAAGCGTGCATTAGGTGCGAGATTTTTTTGCAAAACGGTAGTCGAAAAAGCCGATGCGAGAAACTACCATCCAGAGGCTCGATGTGTCCTTTTAATTGCATTTAGCATTCACAATATTGAAATGAAATTCATGCACTTTAAAGTCTGTACTCTGTTACTGTATAACAAGGCAACTGAACAAATTTATATTTATACGTATATCTTTCTTTGTTACGTACGAAATGTTTATTTTTTAATGAAAAAAAATATTGTTTCCTTACTTCAAACCTGGCATAACTAAAGAAATGTGATTTTTGAGATGTTGCATAAATGAGATAAAGATTACTCTATTAATCATCAAAGTAAATTAATTTTACAGTCCATTCGCCAAATAACACTTATCTCGTTAAGATTTTTAAAGAGATTGTGTAATATTTTGTATAAAAATGATACATTTTGAGTTGTGCCGTTTTTATAAATAAAAATATTAGTATTTTCTACAAAAAACATTTAAGACGATTTTCATGATCAAAGTTTGAAGAAGAAACTGTTTTATTTTCAATTTAGTCATTTTAGCCGATCGAGGAAACATACATAAATTGTTGATAATATTTCAATTATATCACTTTTATTCCGGTTTTTATTATGATTTTATAGGATGTTAAAAAATCGTCACAAATAAAATGGATGGTTTTAAAGGGTTGTGAAAAAATGATAAAAATAACATTTGCTCATGTTTTTAAGAGCATTGCATGTACATTCTTTTTGTTGATGTCTATTATTTAATTAATCAATAATTTTCTGTTAATTGTAAAATAACTTTTCCTCTTTTTTTGAAAGGCTTAATTTTTTTAGTTGGCTCTCACTTTTAAAATAGAGGAACAATATAAGTTTTCTTTATATAATAGATAAAAATTTGACTTACAAGCGCGACATGCGTTTATGCGCTCTATACGTACGTTTGTATCTCTGGTTTGGTTGAAACGCGTCGTTAACTCGCACGTACGATATCTCCGCTTTAAATGGGAGCATTAGGGCCGATACAGCATGTTTGACTTTGGTCGGCAGCGTGCTAGCCTCGAAGAGGTTAACGTCGACTACTGACAGCTGCCGGCGCGATGCAACATGCATCACGCCGTGAATCTTAAAATGCGCATTAGAGGAGATTATTTCTCGATTTAAAATCGGGGTCGCTGTCACTTCTCGAATTATACCTTCTTGGACTGAGTGATATGATTTATTCAAGATTTACATCTCATATTGCACAGATTATTCCAGCGGTATTGCAATAAAATTGCAAAGTTTTAATAATATTGCAGTAACATTGCAAATGTTGTGCAACATTGTTGCAAGTTTTGTGCTATAGGATGATAAATCATGTAAAAATTATAATATATTTCCAAATCAAATGTATATGTTTATTTTATGTGATTTTCTTACAATGTGATTTTCTTTTGAAATCTTTAGAAGGAATAAGTACTAGAAAACCTTTTTGCAACGTGTTGAAGAGGAAAAATGGAATTTATTATTGTAAATTGCATGATTGTATAGTGTATCGAATTGATCTTTTTACTGCTTATTACGAGGAAACAATGTTACACATTCAGTTACTCCGATTCTTAAAAAATGTATTTGGAAGTTTATTCCTTTATTATTCACACGCCGTTAAAAAAAATGTCCCCGATTTGGCAAGACTAAGCCTAAAAAAAAGTCCATAGTGTTTCGGTTAAAAATTAACGCGGTATGCTACCCAAAAGCACAAACACGTAAAAAAATCTGGATGTTGCGTAGCTGAAATAGAGAGACGGAAAAAAATGGTATGTCCTATAAAAATATACCGACGCCGTTGTTAAAAATAGTCGAAGATGAGAGTCCCGGTCGAGAATTGCACGAAACGGGATTCTCCCACTTCTGATACACCGTTTTTTGACCTCGTGGCCACAGTTAACTTCTAAAAGCAGAAAAAAGTCAGCATATTCATATGACGATGTTAATTTTATCATCGTTTCTTTTCTGTGCAAGTTTTTTTACGCAAAAAAATAGTTTTAAAGAAAAAATGCTATCTTTACAAATTTTACCAAGTTCTTTTACACTACCTGTTGCAAAAATTTATCTATTTACAATATTATATCTTTTTTTAAATGAATTACTTCTTAAATATATTTGATCATTTTGTTGAAAAATAGCATTCTATTTTTTAAATTGATAACATGAACACACTTTCAACTTTACGTGTCTTACAAATATTTTTATTATCATAAATTCACATCATAAATGTTAAAAATTTTTTATTTCGGATTGAAGATATACGTATAATAAGTGAATAATGGAAAGATTTATTCTTTTATGTTTCTGTTCAACTTGTCAGCAATAACCTTGAAGATAATATCCTTGAACAAGGCTAAAGAAAGGACAAAAAAAACGATGAGAAATGCTTTTTCTGTTGTATATGATTGACACATATAATATGACCCATATAATATGACCCATATAATAAAAAAAAAAATGATGCTTTTCTCAGTCCTTTCCCAGAAGAATCATAAAACTGTGAAAGGTTACAAATTTTTGAGCATATTCTTTTCATTTTTGGAGTAACAAAAATGTCTATGAGCAATAAAATTGGCTTTATGTTAACCCTTTCTTTGTAATAAAGTTATTCCTTTCGTTTCATCGAAGAAAGTGAAAAAAAAAGAAACGAAAAGAAGCAATAAAAATCGTATGGGTACACCGATATCGACTGGATCGCTGAAACATAACTTAACCCTTAAAGTTAAAACCTAGAAAACGGATTGCCATACGGCAAACGGTCCTGGGAAAGCAACTTCGCTAAATTCATAAAGAATCTCACTGCGCGGCAGAGTAAGCCAGCGCTCGTAAAATGTACTTTGCTATTTTTACTCGCTGACGTCCATGTAAAAAAATAATATTTCGGTACGGTACGTGCAAACGGTAAAAATTTACGCAAAAACAACGCCTGGAAAAAGAGGCCGAAAAAATTAACGGCACCGCGACCGAAAGCCTTTCTTCACAAACGAGAAAACGTTTTTCCAAGAGGACCGTAAATTTTATTCGACTTTGCGAAAAAAAGACTCGACGTGATTTTCGGTTCTGTAAGCGAGCATATCATTTACTGCAGTTTATCGAATTATTTTTCGACCGGATTTATGGTGTCCGTTATTTGCTTTCACAAAAGAATGTTGCTTATATTATAATAATACAAGGTAAAGAAACTTTCTTTGCCAGGTATATATTATTGAAACATTTTGGACCTATTAAATCTTTTCGTTACAAATTTATATAATATTTTTTAGACATTTCGATTTTATGTGATCTCCAATGTTTATAATTCAAACTAGATTTGATACACACACACATATATATATATAATTAATTTGTTTTTATTACTAAAAACATTAATTCATATATATCAGAAATATCTTTGTTCTTCTAATAATACTTTTTAGCAACTACTCTTTTATATTTTCATTTACCTCCAGTTTTAAAACTGTTTACATTAAATTTTCTTCCATTAAAGATAAAATTTGAGTGTAAAAAATATGTCTGTGTATTTATTTCTTTTTGAAAGACGAAAAATTTCTTTTTTAAGAAAAATTGGTAAAGTAAAAAAGAAATTATTTGAAAGCACAAATATCTTTTTAGCAAGAAATTACATAAACAGAAATTATATAAACAGATTTCCTGATATTGTGTAAATTTTTATCAGATCAGTAGTTCAAATATTTCGTCAGAATCCCGCGATGATCGTTCTCCGACTTCTAAATTGGATCGGGGACTACGAATACCCGTCCGATGGTTTTATTTGAAGTCAGGTTAAATTACGAGACCGATGGACGACGCAGCCGGCTGGCATGAGCGGCAAGGTGAAAAGCACGGCTCGAAGGAGATTTAATACGATCACCGCGCGAATATCACACCCCGGCCGACCCTCCCCCCCTCCCCCTCCCCCCTCCCCCCTAGAGAGCGTCCCCGACTTCATCGGCCAGGTGCTCGTTGTCATGCACTCCCGTGTACGATATTGCCGTGGGGTGGGTGGCGGGCTGTGAGAGGGGTGATGGGATGGTGGTTGTCGCAGCTCGCGGGCGTTCATTAGCGGCTGCACAGGGTGGATCTCGGAATTCGCGTAGCAAGGCTTTCCGCGGGGAGGCGGTGATAGAAGCGTGGACGAGGAAGGAACGAGAGGAAGCCGGAGGACGAGGAGGAAGGAGGTAAAGCGCACTCCACTCGCCGGAGAGTTAATCCACGTGTGAAATTCGAGTGACCCCTGACCCCTGACAAAGTGCCTGCCTTTCTCCCCTCTCTCTCCTCCCCGCCATGCCGTTTCTCGCATCTCACTCGTGCTGCGTGTATCGGGCTTCAGCTATCGTGATTCTATCGGAACGAAGGAATGCCACCGGACGAATGTCGTTTGTCGTATTGTTGTCATTTGTCGATCGAAAATTTCGCATATACCATTTTCTCGAAATATCATGAAATACGCAAAATTCATATAATTATTGATTAAATTTCTTATATTTTATGTATATGGCGTGTGACTGTTTTAAGCTTAAATTAATAACATTACTAGATTTAATTGTGATATAAGTCGATATTATATCGTATTGTTACACGGAAACGATTAATAAAACTGTCTAATAAAAATTTAGCTAGATGTGCAGATCTGGGAATAATTTTGTTGTGAATCATTAAAACATAAGTATAGAACATAATAATTATTATGTAATGATTATAATGCTACGAAAAGTTTTAACATTCTAGCATCGAGCTTGAGCGTCTCATACAATTATTTTGATAGTCCAAAACAAAATTATTTTTAAATCTGTATCTGGCTAAATATTTAAATATTTTAATAAACCATTCTTTCAATGTAGAAATAAATAATACATCTTTATTAACGAATGGTAATAAAACAGTATCATTTAAAATTTGTCTGCATCCTTGAAAAACTATCGTGTCCCACTAAGGCATTTTCAATTACATAGGTATTCGTCACTGACCATTTATTACATCTTTTCGATGTCCTTCGAGTCTGTTTGAAATGCGCTGACAATCTTGGGTTAGGTCTTTCTTATAAAAGGTTCGTGGTTTTTCCTTCTGTCCATAATGCGTTTATGACCATTTCAGGAGGCCTTGGCGCGCGCGGGAGGGGGTCCGGATTTTGCCACGAAATATGTGCATTGTTAGCTCCATTGTAACCAATAAGTAGTTTTACAACCGTTGAAACTTTTCAAGGATATTGGAGCCTGCTTTTCTGTCTCGAAAACGAAGGGAAGAAAACTGATTTATAAATTGTAAAAGCTATTATATTCAATCAATCAAGTTTCATTTTTCATAATTACATTAATTATTTCTAGTCAAGTCCTTTCAAACTAGTCGGTTAATTAATTTTATTTTTTGTTTCTTTATTTTTTTGTTTGCCACGTTGGCATATTCAAGTACAAGTAAATTCTTAACAAATCTCCTCTTCCTTCCTATTTCTTTTCACGTAAGGATCGCAGGATATTCGGAGAGGTTTTGGAAGGAAACCAGGACACGGATACCGCTGGTAGTCGGCGCGCAGCAGTCGGTTAGGTTATTGGGAAGCCGATATCTGGCCGCAGGGAGGATAGAGGAGGTTGGACGGAGGAGAGCAGACTCGTTCGGTAGATTCGGTGGGGAGGAGGGGAGGGGGGTTGGGTATTGGCTCCCGAAACTGGGGAATACCGAGGAAACGAGTTGTGTCGTATACCGTGGAGCTCTCTTTTCGTCTTGCTTTTGCCCTCCACTCCCAGCTATTCTTTCTCTTCTCCTCTCTTTGTCGTACGTTCGCGTCGGGCGGGGTGGTCCTTGCGTAGGATATGGGGTATTGTATCTGCTCCCTTTCTCTTTTTCTCGTGGCATCCCTTCCAGCCATCGCGCGTCCTGGGCCCATACCCCCCGATCCATATATTTAAAACAAATGCTATCTGATGCGGCGCCGCTTTGTGGAGGCAAGATGAGACCAAGCTCATCCCTCCGCTCTTTGCTCTCATCCTCCCGCGACCTCTCTCTCCACCCTTCCGCCTCCCTTTCTGTGTCGTTCTTTTTCCCTTTCACTCGCGCACGCTCTCTTCGGCGCTTTGCTCGCCGCTCTCTTTTGCCGCTAGCTGCCACGGAAGCAGGGGTGCTTCCACGTCGCTTCGAGAAGCTTCCTGTCCACGTTTTTTCCGATAGATACGAGAAACTAGCCTCGGATATGGTGTCCGGTAGCGTTTTCCAAGCGTTTATCGAGATCATAGCTGATCTTTTATCTAATACTTTGAGGAACATCAATTTTTTTTCTACTTAAATTAACAGCTCGAATCATCAAATCAATTAATCAGTCTGCAATTTACGTCAAAATTTATTTATTATTTCTTTTATTTAATTTGTTTTTTTTTTTGGAATTTTAAAATATTAGAAAATATAGAAATAATATTATATACTTTATTCGATAGCGTGTTATATCGTCTAACTAATTATATCGTCTTTAAAATTAAATGATTGAGTTTAGAATATTGATATTTGGAGTTACGTTCGCGATTGACAAACAGCAAGTTATTTACGGAAAAGTTTGAGGATCGCTGAGAATTCGTGAGAGCGTAGGTGTCGCGAGTCTATCAGCCAATGCGCGGGAGTTCTCCTATCTCCGCCAGTAAATCCGGCCGTAAGTTAAACTATTGGGGAATCGAGGCGATTCTCCCAGCGCCTTCAGTGTACGTACTCTGCTCTTCGAGTAGGGTCGCGGAAGATCCTCCAGAATCAGGTTTACGTATATCTCGTTGCCTATCATCTCCATCACTATAGATTGCCCATAAAGAACCCAAGCAATCCGTGGTTATACGCGACGGGGTTACGGGTTGACTTCATCCTCTGTTGGATCTTTTTATCGAACCTCACCTTACATTTTTACTTTGTATCGGATTTGCGACTTCGAATGAAAATCAACGATGAAATTATTTGAAGAGCAACGAGAAATTAAACGGAAATATAGAAAAAATAAAAATATGATGTATATCAAATTAAAAAATTTTAATTATTACATTTTTTTTTTATTTTTATTGTAGCATCAGAGAGATTCTTCTGTCTCTATCATAATCTATAATTAAACCAAAATATAAGTAACGGAGTTCATTCTTAACGGTTGAATCATCATCGCTGGAATGTAGACGGAAGTCGTCCTCTGGGAAGGTCTGCATGAACAAAACTGACTCTTTAGATCTCTATGATACTTCGAACGAGCCTGTACCGCATGCGGTATACTGGTGTGTGCTGGACGTGTTGCCATAAACGCGTTATAGCCGGAACGAATCCGTTCTGTTAGCTCTGAAATTTAGGGAAACTGTCTTGTTCACGGTTGTGCAACCTTCGTCCGGTTCCCGTTTGTTCTTATTATCGTGAGAATGGAGAGGGTAAATGGATGAAATTTATGCGGACAATCATGGCAGAAGAAATAGATGTAGTGAAAGAAATATTAAAAATAAAAAGAGAGGAGGGGAAGAGAGAGAAAGAGAGAGATAGAGAGAGAAAACAGAGAAATAAAGAGGGAGGGGAGAAAGTAAAGAAATAAATCGATTTTATTATTTTTAAAATTTGCGCGTCAATTATATTGTTAGTTAATTTGTGATATAAGTGTGATATAAGTTGTATTGTTTCTGACACTTCGCATGATGCGAAGTATACGATTTTTACGATACACTTCTGTCAGTAAAAGTCGGAATCCTAAGAGAATACAATTGAGGTTTCGGACGATAGGTAAGAGGGATCGGAATGGGCGTGCTGTTGGCTCTATAAACACCCGCAAAACCCAACCTCTATGCCGCATCGTGCAACCTCTCTATTGCGGATGACCGATGGTCTAGAATATACGCTAACGCGGAGGCTGCTTTATAGAATTTACCAAATTACATTTAAAGTTCAATAATATGTGTTCTTTAAAATATAGCTAATATTTATAATTATCTATTGAATTTTATTTTATAACAGTATACTGCTAATAATTATTAAAAAATAAATGAATTTTTATACGTAAATAAAAAAATCAATTCATTAATGTTTCCGGAACAAATATCATTATTAAATTTATGTTAAGTTATATCTAATTTAAGTTATTTCTAATAATTTTTATAGGACGCCAGTATTCCTACTTAATACGTTATTAATTTAGCTAAAA
>Ga0157364_1003312_pt1 | contig 15565 bp, 12 predicted proteins | sample AttsexASBM2_FD_111476 | JGI IMG/M metagenome (GOLD analysis project Ga0157364, IMG submission 111476) | Fungus gardens microbial communities from leaf cutter ant in Ribeirão Preto, State of São Paulo, Brazil - Atta sexdens ASBM2 | ecosystem: Host-associated > Fungi > Mycelium > Unclassified ...
CACACACACACACACACACACACACACACACACACACACACACACACACACACACACACACACACACACACACACACACACACACCAAAATTCATAATAATTTAAATATTTTAAATTATCTCATCGAATATTATATTAATTGAATTTCATTAAATATTATTAAATGTTTCAAATTTTTAGGTACGAGGAGCTGTTGCAAAGAGAGCATTTTGTCAATTAAGTATATTTTTGTGTCACAAATATACGAGCTTAAGGAAGACAACAGCTATACGTACTTATGAAACATTAACTCTTTATGGAGAGGAGATGGATATAGCAGAAGAAGATTTAGCAAATATACTCATAAAATTGAACGCGACAGATTGGGAACAACCAATTGCAGATTTACGTCCAATCAGAAATAATTTGTGTGAGCTAATGAAGGTACCCGCTCCAGTTTTGCAAATAAAATCAACGAATTGAAAAAGACTAAAGTATGAAAATCATAGCTTTTTATTGTATTTAAAATTATATTTTTACGCTTAAATGGCATAAAGTGAGACAAAATTTGGTCACTGCGATGAACAATTAAGATAAAGATTACAAATCTCACAGTCAAATAAGGCTTTAATACTGTCTAAACTCTAATACTGTCATTAAAAATATTGTATATACAGGGTGAAGTTTAATGAATGTTTCAACGTTTTATCAAGGAAGATAATTACCAATTGTAATACAGTTACAGAGAGAGTGAAATTCACATATAAGAAAGAGTGAAATATTCATCTCTTATAGTAAAATGTTGAGACATTCATTAAGAGTCATTATACATGAAATGACATAAGTTACATTTTATGTATGATGATCCTAATAGGCTTTTTACAATAGTAAGTCATAATTTAAGTTTTAAGTCGTAAGTCATAAGAAATTGATCAATTACACTCGACTGTGAGAAGAATAATCGACTGGTTTGATTGGTCAATTTTTTACGACTTAAGACTTAAAGCCCAGATAATGGCTTGTAGTAAAAAGCCCATACGATTCACTATATACGCATAAAAATAAAATTTTTTTCCATCATGCAGACTTATACATTTTGTAAAATGCATTTAGTAATTTCTATTGCGTTATTTTATACAAAATGAATATGTAAAAATTATTTCTATGATATTAAAATAAAAATGCTTGTACATTCACTCAGATTTATAAACATTATCCTCTTCTTTGGATGGCCCAAGGCACTTATCATAGAACAAGAATAGATTGTGTTTTCTGGAGAAAACAGAATAATTCCAATTCGGAATCCATTCTGACTTTTTCTATGATAGGTGTTCTGATTCTCGCACCTGCGATATATGTGGCCAATAATATAATACGCAGTTTAAGTTGACCTCGTTTTTAAACAAAATATTTTTAGATGTAATTCATCATTCAATTCGAAATAAATCTAAACGTATTCACTCTAGCCTCTTATATTCTTGCAGTCTTTGAACTAGTGCACACGATGCAATAAGTTGAAGTAAAACAAATGTATGTTATTTGTTTCAATTCAACCTATTGTGCGTGTGTATTAGTTCAGAGTAAATGAATAAAAAGGAGACTTTTTATATTTTTATCAAAAAAATTCTTTCAAATTTTTTTTTTCATATGTTTCAACATTCATTATTGTCGTACATAGTTATCTTCTGTTCATCAAAATGTTTTATATTAATACTGATATTATTAGTTATGTAATGAGATAACAGCTTAGCTCCACATTTCTCAATATTCCACTGCTCAGTCCACCAATTGCGCTTATTAATTTCGCCTGTTATTGGATCTCTTGGCAGAGAACAATTGTACTGTCTTTTTGTTACTATGCTCTTTTTTAATTCGTAACTATTCTTTTGTATTCGTTCACAAACAAAGCATTCGAATTCTTCCATATACTTTCCAAAATCGTTTGGAATTCCCGTTTGTCTCTTTTCGAGCGCACGTAACAACTTGCTATTTGTAACGCGATTTGCGCGTTTATTTAATTTATGAGACAAGTATTCTTCATATGCAGAATCATTTTTTAAAAGATTATGCAAAAAATGAGCGAGTTCTATTGGACTAGTAAAGTCTAATATTGAGATAGCAGATTTATTATTTGGTAGCCAATCCTACAAAATAAAAAATTTAGATAAAGCAAGTTTAATTCTGAGAGATTCAAGTCACAATTAAAAAAATACCTTAAAAGATGGTGATCCGTAATATATTGGTACAGAGCCGACAACAAGCGGTCTCCATAGTTTTTCTGTGATATAATCGTCACAAATTGCATTCTCAAAAGCTATAGTAAACTTGTATTTGGCCACAAAGAACAAGAACTCACGATCGCTTAAAATATCGAGATAGTTGTTCTTCAACCTGAATAGGCATATTTGATCTGCTAATAATTATTAATTTTGACAATCTAAAATTATTATTTTAACATTTTAGTGAAGTCAGCATCCCCATCATTGAAAATTGAAATAAGATGAAAGAAATACATGTCAAAATTAAGTGCTAATTTAGCTAATTTAAGTGCTCTATTCCTATTTTAGTGCTCAAGGCATTTAGCAGGAATCCGCGTTTAAAAATGGCGGAACTAGATCACGTCAAGTTAGAACTATCAATTCATATATATGAACAAAAATTTAAAAATCAATACACAAAATTAAGTGCTTTTTAGAAATAAACAGAATTGATATCAGTTTACCAAGAAAACGATTACATGTAACATATTAGGTGTGGGAAAAAGTTCGTGGCATTTTTTTAATGCCATCTAATGGGAAAAACGCCACGAATTTTTTCCTACACCTAACAAGAGTAAAACATCTAAAATTCAGATAGAGAATTGACTTCAGTGTCAAATTTAGACGCTCACAAGATATCGATTTAGATGCTTACAAGATTTATACAATATCCAATTTTGGTGCTATCCCTCGTTATTGAAAAGGCATCTCTAATTCTATATGAATAAAAATAAAGTAGTTCTAAAATCAAGTCGAAGAGGCATCCTTAACTTGCCGACTGCTAAAGTCACTCAACTATAATAGAATACGGATAGGAACCGTTACTTTTACTGTTTCTATAATAACGATTTGACATTGCAATTTTTTTTGTGACAGTAACAATAACTAACTAAAACTAAAATTAAGAAAAATTTTAAAAAGTAACTTGTCATCATTATACGTTGTTTATTGAAAAAAAAGTACTCGTTACATGTAATAAGTTAAAATAATAAGTAAAAATACCGAATCGATATGTTACAAATAATGAGTTATTTTTATTGTTCCTATCCTATTCTAGTATAGTTGGCTTTAACATTCGGCAAGTTAAGGATGCCTCTTCGACTTGATTTTAGAAGTACTTTATTTTTGTTCATACAATAAAATAAAGATGATAGATTAGTTACTTTTCAAAAGTAAATTTTCCAAAGTAATTTTCTCAATCTTTAAGTTAATTATCGTTATATCGTTACCGTCATAAAAAATTGCAACGTCCGTTATTGCCAAAAAGTAATGGTTCTCATCTGTGCAGTATTTTTTAAAACTGACATAGAGGGTTGATATTAAATTACTTTCTGATTTTAATGCTATTTTAAATTTGTTTTATTTAAAATTAAACTTAATGCACTTTATGTTAACATAATATTCTTTTATTTTACATTGTAAACATTATATTTTATAATACTGTAAATTACATGATATTGCATATAATTTATAGAGTAAAAAAAAAAAAATAATTTATGGACAAGCATTATAATTCTTGCTTTCTTCTGCATTTCGGCAATCGTCATATTTGATCCATTTAGCCTTATTGCAATAACAAATGACCGTGTAATGATAAATTGTCTCGTTCAAACTTCTTGTTTGTTTTTCAGAGATCATGTAATTGACGATGTCATTACAGATTAAGAAAATACTCTTTTGAGAAATGAAAATTTTATTTTTTCGAAGAGAGATGTAATTCTATTTAATTTATAATATTCCTTCAGTATCACATAGATTTTCAACATAAGATCCTAAAAATTGGGAAATATAATATCAAACTATTAATATTCTTAAAATGTTCATTATCATCATTATTAAATTATTTATCAATTTATATGTAATACTATAATTCTGTTCATGATTACATTTCAAGATCAAAAAAGATTTCCGCGCATGATTTTCTAATTGGACATTTATTATAAATTTACGCCGAAATATTTAAACACTGAAATCCGCTTGTTTAAAAAAATTGTTTTGTGTGCAATATAATGCAAGTGTGATATTATAATGTTTACAATATAACACAAAAGCATATAATATTAACATAAAAAAAGGGTAATTACCATATTTATAACATTTCATGCAATAAATTTAATTTTAAGTAAAATAAACTTAACATAGCATCAAAATCAGAAATAATTCACACCGATCCTCTATATTACTTTTAAAAAATATAGTTAGCTTTAATGCTCGGCAAACAATAAGAATACCTCTTCGATTTATCTTGATTTTAAAAGGTTTATTCTTGTTCATTCACAATTAGGAATGTTTTTTAGACAAGGGATAAGCATCAAATTGAATATTGTATATCTCGCGAATACCTACATCGAGAAAATGTATGCATGTAACACTGAAGCCAATTTTCTATTTCAATTTTAGAAAGTGCTTTACTCTTGTTCATGTATTATATGTAATTGTTTTTTTTAGTTCGTATCTTTTAAAATTTAACAGATATCAATTCTGTTTATTGTTCCTAAAGAGCACTTAATGTTGATATATCTTATTTCAATTCAATTTTCGATGATGAAGGTATCAACTTCACAGAAATTGTTTTAAATAAAAATGTACCTATTGTCAAGCTGAGCATTATTCATACATGTACCATAGGAATCTATCCGAATATGTTTCATTAATTCTGAGACGTAACTATCCCTGTCACTAGCAGTATCACAGTCAGATTGAATGTATAATACTGGTGCTAAATTTTCTGCATGCATCAATGCAGATTTTTCTTTGGTAGACATATAATACGAATTTGCTGCAAATATTTCAGTTTTATATCTTTTATGCACACATGAGGTTTACCCATAAAGTGGTATGTAGACGCTCAATATTATTGTTCAATTATATTTTTCAATATTATTGATGTCCCTTTACAATTCAATAATTCTTAATATAACTTTCAAATCGTGCAATTTGTTAATTCTTTTATTTATTAATTTAATATCTCTCTTTAATCTTTTTTAATTGTCATTATCAATGACATCGAATGAATTGAACAAAATATTTGATGAGAATCTATCGACATTTGATCACAGAGTAAGCATAATAGGAATAAAAAAAAAAAGATTTAGATTGAAGATAAATTGTAAAGACATTTCCAAACTGGACAGCATTTCCTTAACTGGAACGGCTATCATTCTACGTATGATCATGAGCAAACAAAGTGCATTATAATTAGTTTTTTGAAAAAAAAATGATAAATAATTATTCAAATGTCATTATTCAACGTTAATTTTTATATAAGAAGTATAGTTCATTTATAATACTAGAAATAAATGATCATCATAAATTGATATCTTTTGAGCAATAATACTTTCAGATTGATCAATATCTTACAAGTTGCACAATATATTTCAAAGAATTTTTTATTAACACAATATCAGGATTGCTACAGATCTGGAAAACCGAGAAAAGTCAGGAAAATTGAAATTGATCATGGAAAATCGGAAAAAGTCAGGCGAAAATGTAAAAGTCTGGAATTTCGAGATTTGTTTATAATTTCCTTAAATTGCTCCTATTCCAAATAATTGTTATAATTTTTTAAATATCATATCTGACATTTATAGTCAAATATGTTCAAAATTTGCGCACTTTAAATGATGTTAATAAAATAATTAAAATTTATATTTTATTCAGTATTTTTGTTTGATCCCTTTTTTCGTAACTGTATTCTTTTTTCCACAACTAATTTTTGCTGGCTTGAATTTACACCTAAAATTTTATTATGTTACTAACTTTTTTTACGTTTTTAATAATATAGACTAGCTTTCTTACAATCCTTGAGTTAAAATTTATATATTTTGTGTTAGTCATGGAAAATTTTCCATTTTCAGCTGGAAAACTTGGAAAAGACAGAGAATTTTAAAATCATTTTCTATAGCAACCTTGAATATACTGCAAAAAATCCTTAATATTGTCTCCAGACGATTATGCAATATTAAATATTGTTTAATAATATTGATCTAAAAGTCTTAAAATGTTCGATCATATATATTGTTACTTAAATAATAGAAAATTAGAATTGGACAATGTAAACTTTTGTTAGTTAGACCAAGTGTCACAAGATTTATAGTGACAACTGTTAATAATAAAATCTTGAGATAATTTATCATTTTAAAAAATTCAAAAATTCTAATATCAAAATATCAAAGCTACAGTTTTTAAATGAGAAGGGTTTTATATTAATCAATTGTTCCATCCAAAATTCGCACATTACTGAACATATGAATTTCGCATGAATTTCAGACAGTTCCAATTAACTAATTTTAAAAATCCTTCTCATTTAAGTACCATAGAGCCGTCTCGATATTTTGATATTAGAATTTACAATTTTCTAAAATGATCTCAAGAATCTAAAAAATTAACGAATGTTACAATAAAACTTGGATATATCTTATACATTTTTGTCTATAATTACCTACTAATTCTTCTAGACCAGGTAAATCAAGAAGTGTGAGTGGTACATTACTTAATCTGCTAAAGGTCGAAGAGTAATTAAAAAGATTAAGTGCTTCTTGATGAACAAGTATAGGATTATTCCTAGGGGATTCTTCATGAAGTAAGCCCCAAGATATGGCACTGCTCCTCCAATTGGGCAAATCATGAATACGAAGATTACTTCCATAAAATAGAACACTCTATAAAAGTCAGTAGTGTGCGAGATATGGAAATTGATTGAAAGAAGTAGAAATGTAAAGGGATCATACTTTTAAGTTCACATTATTCTCAAATGTTCTATTATGTGTGAGATAACATCTGGCATTCCCGCAGGTTTTTATTCGATTATTATTACCGAATGGCGTCCACCATAGTATGACAGGTACGTCGTCATCTGGATACAAAAAATCGAGATACATCAATTTTTGTGGAGAAGCATCGATATGGTATATTAATAAATTACCTGAGAAAGACAATCTTTTGCGATCGCGGAGTACTAAACATAACTAAAAATTATGAAAATGAATTAGCGGAAGCACGGAAATACGAGCGTCAGTTTGGTTGATATCAATTTTATTATATATACCTGAAATATCACGAGACATACACTCAGTGCTGTCGCAATTGTAAACATGACGCGTATTTTTCGTGGCATTATAGTTTCAAACGCATATTTATAAAGAATAAAAAAGAAGATATCATCTTTTTTAAACGAATTACTAAATGACTAACGACATAACCAAGAAACAAAATGTCAAACGTATCTCCCTCTATCTTTCTCTCTCTCTCTCTCTTTTTCTCCCTCCCCCCCCCGCCCCATCCTTAGTAGCACAGTAGAATCAGAGAAAAACCTGAGAGAGGACAAGATGGCTCAAAACCTGTAATCGCAAAATGCTACCATAGTATAACCAGTAGAAACACTCAGCGAAAAAATGCGTGTTCGCGCAGGTATGGTTGCGTAACTTTTGTTTTTTTGCCGGATCCAATGGAAGATGACAAAAATGTATACCTACATATTACACAGATTCCGTGTGAGTAGATATCTGTGGCAAAAGAAGACAATTTAAGAGCTGCGCCATAAATATTAATAAAAAATGGATAAAAAAAAGAACAGTTATGTTACGTGCAGTATTAAACAATGCAGTAACAATAGTAAAAATTCATAATGCACTTTTTTTCGTTATCCCAAAAATATATCGTAAAGTAAGTTTTTATAATTTACAAAAAAAGTAAGTAATTTATGTTAGATTAACTTAAACATAATCAAATGTAATTTTGTGAAAAAAGATAATATTTTTACATTGACTACGTTTACACGGCATCCTTAATTATGTTTTTTAGTTCAAAGCAATGGACTATCACATGGAGCATTATATCCTCTTTCCTGGATTTTTCAAACGTTAACATGGCGGATGCTCACGTGACTGTGACACGGAGATCAAAGATGTCGACACGAAGTGTCCCTACTAGTTATACTGTGATGCTATCGCACTACCGCCCTCTGAAGAAGTAAATATTAACTACACAACAATATCCATCTTTTTGCGGTGACCACAGCAGCAAATTGAATATTTCTGATTTATTTATGTGATTTTATCTATATGATTTGGAAATCATTTAGAGAAATTTGGGAAAAGCATTTAAACATTTGGGAAGTAGTATTTTTCTTGTATTAACAAATTTTATGGAATGGGGACAAAAAAAAGAGTGAAAAAAGGAATAAAAATGATGGACGCGAATATACGTTTCTAATGTTCTATTTCGTTTGTTTGCTTCTGTCGAGTTCTGATTGGCTTTCGCTTTTCCGCTTTCCGCTTTTCCGTCAAGGTATGAATCCGGCCAAAGAATTTCAATCAGAAATCATGTATTGTGGAATACATAGTTTTCTGATAGATTGAAATTCTTATTCTCTGTTTCCTGTTTCTTTTATAGTGCAGAGCCTTTTTTTCTGTTCTCTGTTTCCTGTTCCTTTTATTGTGCAGAGCTCCTTATATACATGTTCTGAATTCGGATCACTATGTGTGCCTTCTAACAAGTGATATGATGCAACACAATGATCATCTTTGTTTAACATTATCCAACAACAAGGTAATGATCCATTGTGTCATTTGTGGCTGCGGTCAAAGTCTTACTACAAATGCTTTGAAGCATTTGATTGATCAATTAAAAAAAAGAATTTTACAAATTGACCAATCAAAAATTGCTTTAAAGCATTTGTAGCATCGCGTAATAGTATCCTGTGTCGCTTGTTGGAAGGCACACTATGTTATTCCTTCCACCTTCCATTATGATGTCGCAGCGCATGCTCTCATTGCAGTATTTTACATATTTTGTGGTTGACAGATTTTCTAACCTGAATAAATAATTTTGATTTAAGATATTTCGATTTACAGAGTAGAGTGACACTGTTTTGTTGTCAAATCTTTATTTTTACGCGAAAACGCATCGATTCAATGCATTTTTATCAAAATTGGAGGAGCTCTTAATATTTATCGAAGAGAATATAAGTTTTTTCTTGGTATTTAATTTACTGATATGAAAGCGTATGAAATTTGTTTTCTGTTTATATCACTGGACTTTTATTGATTCGAATATAAGATTTATTAGCAAAATGGATATTTTAAAAGCAGAAATAATGAAGAAACGTAAAGAGTTAGAAGAAAGTCACGTCTTAGTATGTCGCATGTGTGATATGTAGTTTGTGATTTTATAGTGTTTCTTGATTGTTATAATATTTATTTGTGTCAATGTCTTTTTTAGGAAAATAATAAGAAGTACTTCAAGAGAAGTCAATTGATATCAAAGCAACAAGAAGTGTATGAAACTGATAAGGGGAACAATGAAGCTATTTCGTTAAATGTTAGTCAGCAGTCAGAAGAACATGTAACAGACAGTAGTTCTGAACATTTATTGTCCAGGCAAGAAGTAATTAGGCGATTACGCGAACGGGGAGAGCCCATATTATTGTTCAGTGAATCTGAGGTAGAAGCGTTCAAAAGATTAAGGAAATGTGAAATTCTTGAGCCAGAAGTGAATAAAGTAAAATATCTGTTATACTATTATGTACATTACTTTTTGTCAATTAAAAAAATAGCTTAAAATGAAAATTTTTATTGTAATAATTTATCAACAGGGCTTTAGAAACGATTTTCAAGAAGCTATGGAACAAGTGGATCAAGCATATCTCAATGAGATTTTAACATCTTCCAAATCCCAAAATCTTGATGGAAAAGGAGATGTAAATGTACCTGATGAGAGTGTTACTTATGAAGATATAGAAAAGATGTCAACTAAACTGAATAAAGGAGACAAAGATTTTGATATGAATGTTATCACTCTGTTTGTACAATATCTAGTTCAAATATGGGGTAATCAACTAAACAGTCGGTCAACTGCTGAAAAAATGAGCACAAAAGGAAAGATGAATAGCGCAACATATGCTCAAACGAGAGAATATTTAAAACCACTTCTAAGAAAATTGAACAACAAATCTCTTCCGGAGGATATTACTGACAGTTTAACAGAAATTGTTAAACATTTGCTACAGCGGAATTATATATTGGTACATATGTGATACATTACACATAAAATAAATATCCTGTCAATGTAATAAATATGATAATGGCAAACATTTGTATCTATGACAAAGTCAAATTTTTGTTTCAGGCTAGCGACGCCTATTTGCAAATGGCAATAGGCAATTCTCCATGGCCTATTGGTGTAACTATGGTTGGTATTCATGCTCGTACTGGTAGAGAAAAAATCTTCTCTAAAAATGTTGCTCATGTCATGAACGATGAAACTCAGAGGAAGTACATTCAAGCACTCAAAAGATTAATGACTAAATGCCAGGAATACTATCCTACAGATCCTTCACGATGTGTAGAGTATTCAAAAGATTAGATTTTTATGATAAAATATATGTTTTTAAAATGAAGTAGAGCGCTATAATTTAAGCTTACTTATAGTATGTGTGGACATCGTATTAGAAATATTGAATAGCTTATTATAGACATCTTTTACAAAATTTTATTATTAGTTCATAATATTTTTTTTAGATAGAACAGAATGCAATATTTTTCGTGTGCGTGTGCATGTATAAATGTATGTATAATATGTTAATAAATGCAAATTTTGTTTTTGTGAATTTTAATATTAATTACAATAAGTATACAATAAATAAATTATATATAGATGTCCCAAAATTTATGACACAAAATATTGTAGCATGATAGTTCTCACAAAATTAAGCAAGGTTATTCGTAAATTATTTTTTTTAAGGTATTGGAATCATTTTTACATATGTGTTAATATTTATACTTTAAACAAATTATATTGGGTTGTCCGGAAAATTCGTGTCGACTAACCTATATAATTTAATAAATGTATACTAAAATTTAAATTTTCCTTCAACATCGGCACGAACAACTCAATATATGCAAAGTGTTCCATTTTAACTTTGACACCAAAAAATCTTTAAAATTATAAAAGATACGGAAAAATGTTTCAGACAAAAATTATAGGATTTAAAAAGATCTATTCATTGATCACATCTGTTTGCGTTACCAAAATCGGATTAAGATCATCAAGAAATTGATTTTTTTTAATAGAATATCTTATTTTTGATGCCAGAATCTAATAGTTGATGTTAAGAGCTTTTCAAAACACTGTAATAAAATTATTTTCTATTTTTCAAGTTAGATGAAAATGAAGGACTTTTGCACTATTTTGGTATACTTAGAGCTTTAGTCAAGCAGTTCTCACTCCCCATGTGTATCGATGGCGAACATTTGATTTACAAATTAATATCTTGATTGTGAAAATTGAGAACTCACAATCAATTGTAATTTGCTCTAAAGTATGCGCGTGTACATACAGAAAAATATTACATAAATATTATTTATTTCAGGTAAAATAATAGGTGTATTTCAAAATTATATTATCAAAAAAATGTTTTTTGTAAAAATAATCGTTACTCAAAAAAAGAAGAAATTGCGTCTTCTCTTAGCACTTAAAATAATTTTTTTTCCATGCATGTACACGAATAATAATTGGCGTACCCAAAGGAAATTAAATCAATTAAATTTAATTTAATTGATTTCAAAAAGTGATGTTTAAAGAAATGATTGAATGTTCAAATCAAAGAAATTTTTTCTTTAACCATAGAGCAAAGAAACATTTTTTTAAATCAAAAAAACTTTTCTTTGAGTGTACATATGATTATTAATTCGCTCTAAAGTGTGCGCGTAAAATTATCGTTAAAAAGTTACAGAATAGGCCGACAGCAATGGAATTCTGTAACTTGTTATGAATCATTATGAGTTTATAACGACAATTGCGCAACTTTTTTACTATATATAAAATATATCTGCGTAATTGTTGTCATGAGCACATAATCAGTTATAGATTGATCAGTTATAGATATTATCAGATTGCATACCAGTTATAGAATTATCATTAATTAATCTAAATATTGTGCCACATTCTGATTAGCATTCGATTAACTGATGATGATAATAGAAGAAGAACACATGCAATTCATAGGTTCGACATGATGCGGCAGCACTGTCAGTATCATTTGAGCGTTTGATGCTTACAGTTGAAACTGTTCAAACTACAAAATTTCAACCGTTGGAATAACAGTGACTAAGCCTGTGGACAGATCTACCTTTTCGTTCCAATTGCTTATTTTAGCAGCACGTGAAATTATACCTTTTTAAAAGTTACAGAATAGGCCTACTGATACACATATGTAAGAAACACAATGATAATTGTTTACTGTTTCGGCGTATAATTATTTAATACATAAATCGTAATCGTGATCAACTATAATGGAACAGCATCTAAAATCCATTAAAGTCGGATTTATCGGAGGCGGAAATATGGCTAGTGCTATAGGCGCTGGCTTAATTCGAAGAGGTAAACGTACTTGATCATCACTCTAATATCCATCACTGATAATATTCATTCCTATTAATATAATATAAATTATAATATAAATAATATAAATTAACTCTAATTTTAGTTTAACTAATTTCTTATCCTCTAGTTCTAAGAATTCTAAGAAAAAATTACGAGCAAATTAAATAAAGATTAAAATAAAGATTAAAATAAAGATTAAAAAAAGAGATTAAAATAAAGATTAAAATAAATAGATGTTGATAGAAATGAATATGAGAGTAAGGTAAATTATATAGAAGGAACACTAAATATTTTTCTTTCTAAATATTTATCTACAATAGGTATATTAAATCCAGATAATGTCTGGGTTTCTAATCGTACGGACAGAACACATGGATTTTGGAGGGATCTAGGAACTCATGCAACATTGAAAAACAATGAAGTTGTGAACAACTGTGACATTGTGTTTTTAACAGTAAAACCACATATGCTGGATGATGCGCTTGAGTCTATTGTAGAGAGAAGAGCAGGTGAAAGATTTGAGACCAAGCTCTTTATTTCAGTACTCGCCGGAGTATCTCTTGATGTCTTGTATGTTGTAAGTAAAGTGGATATTATGTAACATATAATGTTTCAATTTTTATACGATAACTTATACGAAATGTTTTTAGAAACTCTCTACAATTGTAATTTCACCAAGAATAATTAGATCCATACCAAATACACCTATGATGATTGGAGAAGGAATTACAGGTACATTCAAAAATTGCAGTATATATTGCATAAATTAGCTAATGTGATAATATAAAGTGTAATTTTTAGTTTATTGCAGCAACAACGCTGAAGTGAAAGATCTGGAACTGGTGGATATGTTATTTTCTTATATCGGCATGAGCCAAATTGTTCCAGAAAGTCTTATAAATAGCATTGGTGGTTTGTCAGGTAGTGGCCCAGCATTTGTAAGTCGTAATAATTATTATAATTAAAGAAATAAAAATAGTTGCATATTATAATTTCAATATATTTTTACTTAGGCATATCTCATCATAGAAGCATTAGCAGATGGGGCTGTGAAAATGGGGGTGCCAAGACCAATGGCAACTAAATTCGCAGCGCAAGTGCTAATAGGAGCTGGAAAAATGGTTCTCGAAACTGGACGACATCCTGGCCAGTTGAAAGATGAAGTCTGTTCATCTGGAGGTACCACTATTACTGGCGTTCACGCAATGGAAAAAGGAGGAGTCAGGTACTTCAAAAGATATTTCATATATATCTCATTGTTAAATATACATAAAGTATAAATGGTGCGTGCGCGCGCGCGCGCGCGTGTGTGTGTGTGTGTGCGTGCATGCACATACGCATGTATACATATATATATATATATATATATATATATATATATATATGTATGTATATATATATATAGAATGTCTGGTAAAAATCATATCAGTTTTAATCGCAGGCAAGTAGAGCAAGTTTTAAATAGAAAAATTCTCTATCGTTAAAAAATTCTTCTCAACAATTAATGAGAGAACCATGGTTGATATGATTGTTACGATCATGTAATGATTTAATTTCTAAATAATCATGAGATTTATCTTAATAATTGAATACAGGGGATCTATAATGAATGCTGTCGAGGCTGCTGTGAATAAAACAAATGAACTAACTTCTCGATTAAAATAATTCCCTTTGAATTAATATTTTGACGTATGTATATTAAATAAGCTATTGATGATATTATTTATTCAAGTTACAATTTATTCACTTAATACTTAAAGACTATATTCATATAATGTATACAGATACATGTATAAGGCTAGTAGAGCGACTTACTGGCCCTGATATATTTGAGATTACTAGTCAATGGATGGCGCAGTTATCGGACTGGCATTCGTGAGCATGTCTGTTGAACGTGATTGGCTGATGAGCCGAGCCTCAGCTTTATGTGCGAGAATAGTACATACATATAAACTGTATATATTATGTATGACATCCGTCATACGACGCCCGACATTCATCGTAACAATATTATTGTTCGTTTTGTCTCTCGGGAGCTGCTCGGGGTCGCTCCAAATGAACCCAGTGTACTTGAAACATAGGATTCACACTACGTACGACATCCATCATATGACATTTGACATTGATTGTTACGATGAATGTCGCAGTTCCCGAGAAACAAAACCAACAATACTTAGAATTGATTGCAACTTACCTACGAAATATTAGATCTGTTCGCGTTGTATGAAATCCTAAAATATTTTGCACTTAAAATGAAATAGGTATACATTTGGCTTTGAAAAGAGAGAAAGCGAAGATGCCAATACAAGTGCAAAAAGTGCGAGTAACGCGAATAAACCTATTATCTCCGGATTTTTTCACTTAAACTGTGATAACTTTTCACATGGCAAGATATCATCAATCGACATTGTAACTTTTAACGTAAAAACACGAACATCATGCAAACATGTGGCCCTATCACGGCTATTACACATTATGTGACTACTAACCGTTTTATTTCTACATCACGCTATGTAATACAGGTTTTGGAATTTTATGTAATCTATAGGTGAGTCAGCCATCTAGTATTAGATATATTTATGGCGTTTTTTCGTTATGCAACTAGAAGCGACCAAGTGGCTAAAGTCTTATATATGAGAGAAGCTACATTCATTAGCTGCTGTCCCGACTCGTTGTCACGTTATAAGCATTGCTTACATTGTTCGCTTTGGCCATGTAAGCACTCAGAAATGCGTTCATGATGTCATTTGTGACATCATACTGATGCTCACAAATACTTCATTGAAATAGGGTAGCAAAAAAGCGTGAGCGCAAATAAGTATTTATTATTAGCCAAAATAAATATGAGCATATTCGATTCTAACTTTAGTAGATTAGATACATGCACGTTTTTTCATGATTAAAGAAATGCTTAACGAATATGTTGGATTGTGTGCATATTTTAA
>Ga0157364_1003313_pt1 | contig 15562 bp, 9 predicted proteins | sample AttsexASBM2_FD_111476 | JGI IMG/M metagenome (GOLD analysis project Ga0157364, IMG submission 111476) | Fungus gardens microbial communities from leaf cutter ant in Ribeirão Preto, State of São Paulo, Brazil - Atta sexdens ASBM2 | ecosystem: Host-associated > Fungi > Mycelium > Unclassified ...
ACCAAGCATGTTTTGTATATATAGGACTCTAATTTAGCAGAGACTCCTTGTCGAGTTCTCTTGTGAATCCCCACATTATACTTCTCCTTTGAGGTTTACTCGTTAGTAAGATCATTGGACCTTAAGTGTCTAGTAGTTGCCACAACACTCTTACTTATCCTCTCATCACTATCACTTTGTCTGGTACTGCAAAGCTAATGACAAGACTAACCCTTCCAGGTTAGAGACCAAGAAGGATGAACCCTACCCTCATATGTTCAAATGTCTCAACTACAAAGGTGATTATCAAGCCAATTCAAATGAATGCTCATTCTAGAGATACTGATTCAACAAAGAATGGCATACTAAGAAATATACCAAACTCAGGGAAACTAGGAGGAACTCAACTCGTTCAACTATGAACACCATTGAAATATGATTTTGAAAGACTTGAAAATCTTTTCACAAAATGTTCAAAAGAATAATATCATTATCAACTTGATCCTTGAAATCAACCATGACTTCGACATTATCCTCATTCAAGAACCATCTTGGACAACTATTAGGTCTATTCCCAGTTCAGAAAACTGTGAAGGCATTTCTTTGGTAAGCATTCCTAACTATCCCAATTGGCTCATGTTTGCTAGAGAATCCAACTCAGCAAACGACTCCCCAAGAGTTGCTATTTATGTCAACATCAGACTTTTGTCTCTCTATTTTTCTCTTTATAAGGACATCATCAACTACAGAGACATTCTTCTTGTTTTGTTCTGTAACAATAACATCTTGTTTTGGATCATGAAAATTTATTCTGATTCTTCTCACTCTGTCTTAAAGTATCTCAAGGATTCTAAGACAAATATTTCAAACCTTCTTATCATGACTGGTGATTTTAATATTCGAGACAGTATTTAGGATCCATCTTTTCCTCATCACTTCTCTATTAGTAACAATCTTATTATTATTGCAGACTCTTTCAAATTGGACTTGTCAATTCCAACTAACCAAGTTCCCACTAGATACTCAGATACTGTTAGCGAATCTAACTCAGTCATAGATCTTATGTTCTTGTGAAGTGGCTCTTCCGAACTCAACAATCACTTGATCCACCCTGATTGGTGACTCTTTTCCAGTCATGCCCCTCTTACTATCTCTATTCCCATTGTGGAAGAAAATATTAATATGTCCAAGTTCTCTATTGCAAAGAACAGCAAAGAAGAAAACTCACTTATTAAGGATGTCTTATCTGTCATTAGAAACCTCGATATCTCCAACTTATCTGTCATTGATAAGCTTGAAAATGTTGTCAATACTCTCACCTCAAACATTGAACATGCATGGAGAAAGAATGCTAAGCTCATCAATATCACTTGACATTCCAAGAGCTGGTGGAATGGAGACTGTAACTGATCCCTAAGGAATTATAGGACATCAAGAACTCTTGAAGACTGGAAGGTCTTTAAGAAAACAGTCAAATCCACCAAGTGATCCTTCTTCAATCTCAAAATCCAAGAAATTGCCAACAAAAGACAAGGACTCTGGGAACTCATGAGCTAGGTCAACAAGTGCAAGTTACCAGCCATTGAAGCTGTCAAATACAATGATCAACTATGCTTATCCATTAATGACTTATGGAATACGCTCCATTCAACCTTCAATACTGCTCTCCATTGTTAAGTAAATGTTGATATCCTTCATGAAGTCACTAGCAAACCTTCCTCCTCATGGACCCTGTTTTCTAAAGAAGAGTTCAAGAGTACTATTGCTAATTGCAACAACTCCTCCACACCAGGACCAGACAAGTTGTCATGGAGTCACCTTAAAGTCATACTTAAAGACAATGTCTGTTTAAGCATTATCATCAGCATCGCTAACACATGTATCAATCTAGGGTTTTGGCCTTTCCACTTCAAGAGGTCTATGACAGTTGTCATTCCCAAGCCTAACAAGACATCATACAACTCCCCTAAGTTGTTTAGACCAATTGTCCTACTCAACACTATGGGCAAACTAATCAAGAAAGTCATCGGCGAGAGACTCCAATTTCTAACTGCTTCAAATAATTTTATTCACCTGAGTCAATTAGGAGGTTTGAAATTCAAATTTACAACAAATGCAGGTGTCACTCTTACATATATCATCTGCTCAGGTTGAATAAAAAATCTTTTGACTAGTACTCTTGTATTTGACATTGTGCAGTTCTTCCCATCACTGAACCATTGCCTCCTCACTCTCATTCTGAAGAAAGCAGGGTTCAACAACCATATCGTTTCCTTCTTTGCCAATTATCTTGTGGATAGAAAGACAAACTATCTATAGAATAATTTCTCTTCTCCTACATTTGATGTTAACATTGGAGTGGGCCAAGGTTCTGCACTCTCTCCAATTTTATCAGCTCTTTATCTCTCTCTGTTTCTCTATATTCTTGAAAAATGTTTAAAAAATCTTAATATTCTGGTCTCTATTATTTCTTTTGTTGATGATGGGCTCTTAATTTCTCAGAGCAAATCATTTTACACTTCTAACAGCCACTTTTTTTGTAGCTACAATGTCATGACAAAGTTGCTTGAGGAGTTTGGTCTTATAGTAGAGTACTCCAAAACTGAAATATTCCACTTTAACAGATCTCATGGCATTTTTAACCCCTCTCCTCTCAATCTCACACATATAGGAGACACCATCTTACAGCCTAAGAACATATGTAAATATTTGGGCTTTATTTTTGATAGGAAACTATCATTTCATCAACATGTTGACTTCTATTCCAACAAAGCGATGTTCACAGTCAAATATATGAAGATTCTTGGTAATTCAAACCAAGGCATCAATCCATTGCAAAAGTGTCTTTTATATAAATTATGTATCCTTTCCATTGCATTATATAGGTTCCAACTTTGGTTTTACAATCACACTCTCTTGTCATACCACTTAAAAATATTAGAGAAAATGTAAAGAAGAGCCGCCATATGGATCCTAGGGGCTTTCAAAACCTCTCTGTCATTCAGCATTGAAGCCATTGCAGAACTCATACCCATTAAGCTTCACCTTCAAAAACTTGGTAGAAGATCGCAACTATAAGCATACTTGCTTCCTCCCAATCACCTTATCCGATCTCTCATAGATTCATCCCATAGTGGATCTATGTCTCAACATCCAAACTCGCTTGACTCTCTTACCAGTCGTCAGTGATCTCTCATCAAAAGCCACATAGTGGATATAGACAATAGGTTTAATGGAATTTTCCCTTCTTTTTCCCCTCTTCATTCTGAACTTTTTCCCAGTTATAGAATTATTGACAATTTCTCAGATCAATTTGTTTTTAATTTACATAGCAAACAGAAGGACAATAAAACTTGTGCTTACCAACTTGACAACATGGTCATTGAGTCATCAAGTTTCTTGTCTACTGCTATAGTAGTCACAGATGCTAGCATCAAGAACAAGGTTGCTATATCTATTTCACATACACACACTCACAATAACCCCATCACCAAAACCATCCACTATGTGGTTCATGTCACTAGTGCTGAAGCCGAACTCTTTGCCATTAAATGTGGTATCAACTAAGTCTCTAATCAAGATAGCATTTCCAAGATCATTGTCATTACTGATTCCATTCATGCAGCTAAAAAGATCTTTGACCCATCCTCACATCCCTTTCAAATCCATTCAGTGGCCATACTCACTGAACTTCGACAATTCTTTCTTCAATACTACAACAACTCTATTGAATTCTGGAAGTGTCCTAGTTGTCTCAACTGGTCTCTCCACAAAGTGGTCAACAAAGAAACCAAGGCCTTCAATCCCACTTTGCTTTTTCCTAGCAAAATGTTATGGGACTTCAGCAAGAAAAACAAATGTGATGATATCTTAAATGTCTGGAAGATGACTTTCCAAGCTTCAGATCTCAAAGGGAAACTATTCCTTGACTTACTCAATGATGATAACAACATCATCAAACCTTTCTATGCTAAGGGAGGATCTTGGCTCAAAGTCTTTGGACATTCAAACTCTTTGTATGTGTGTACTTTGCAAGCAATTACTAATCATGCTCCAATTGGCAAGTATAGATTTAGATTCTTCCCTAGGGAGGAATTTAAATATCTATATGGTTCATATCCTATTGAATCAAGATGTTACATCCTACATAAATATGATAGCTTTAATGGGTACTGGAATCCTAGGAGGAACTTCTTAGGCCATTTCTGTTATAACTCAAAACCCTTAGAGTTGGATTAAGAGGTAACCTTGTATTGGGTAACACAAGAGAACTTGATGGAGAACTCTGCACAGAGTAGTCTACCTTTATATACTGAATCCTCATAGTCCATGCTAGTCATTTATAGCCTACCCTAAATGACCATATGTTAGCCATGAGGTTTGCATGTGGTATGACATCATTCTTTTAGAAACTTCTCTATGCCACATGACCCTAAACACTACTAACCCTAACCCTAGGTACTAAAAATAGAAAAAAAAGAAGATAGAAAATAAATAGAAAATAGAAAATAGGAAGAAAATGAGAAAAGAACTAAGTCCCCTTCTTGCGACTCTGACAATTTCATCATGTTCTTGGTAGCTAATCTGAGTGTGTTTGCCTTTACTGACAATATTCCTCTATCAGTTACAACTAGATCTCGTAATTAGTATTTATGTCTCTTTTAGTTTAGCTTTGATTTCTTTTCTCTTCTTTTCTTTTTCCTTTTTGTCACTTTCTATCTCTATTTACATCTCCATGTTAGTCTGCTTCTTTTGTAAGCAGTTATAACATAGCTACCATGGTCTGCCCTTGTGCTCTGTGTAATAAATTGTTGAAATAAAAAAAAATAACAGTCTATATTTACAGGAGAAATTATGTATGGAGTATCAATACTTTTTTATACAGTTATCTAACATAAAGGATTACTAAGGTATTGAACCTATAAACTTAAGTAGGGTTGAAATAGGTATAATACACATGGATAGGGAGCTCTTCTACTATACCATATTTCTCCCAATATACCCTGTCTTTCTAGGTAATATTTTAAATATTTTGATTTTGATTTCTAACCATCTGTATACTATTATTTTAATATTATCTCAGTATTGTTTTGCTATATTGTAATAGATAGTAGAAGTATTTAGGATATTATCCACTTTCAGGAAACCTTATTCTATTTTTTTAGATTTTTCTGAAAATAGGTAGTACTTAGTTACTAGTTGTTTTAATATAACTTAGATTTTTCTGAAGGTTGTAAACTTTATGAAATCCCACAGACTTTACTTAGTTATCCTAATAGTTAGGTGATAATTTTGAAAGACCTAAGATACTTTTCAGATAACTTCTTGGAGTGTTGTATAATATAAAAGAATTGAGATTTTACAAAGATCTTGTATTCTACTTAAAAGTTCAAAACTAAAAGTTTATATATATCAGTAGATTATTAGTAATACTGTATAGTAGAAATATCTAACTTTAAAGTACTCTAGAGTTTATTGAGGTTTATAGCAAAATCATAAGTATATTAGATGTGGTATTATACTATAAAATGCTTTTTCATGAAAAAACATACTCTTATAAGGTTTTCCAGTATTTAAAACCTCTTTGAAAGTATTGGCAAGAAAACTTTATGTTTTTAGATAATGCCTTAGACTCTCTTGAGTTAGTATTTACTTGAGAAATGATGTGGTAGCTGTCAGAATCACTAAGAATGGACTTAGCTTTATTTTATTTTTCTCATCTTTTTATTTTATTTTCAATTTATTTTCAATTTGAAACCTAGGGTCAGAATATAATGTAACATTATAAGTCACCATTACAAAATGTCACATTATAACACTGTCATGGTCACATCATCACATGCTCATGTGACATGATAGAAAGAGGTAAAATATTCTAAAAGAATAACATCATACAATATATTTAATATATAAAATAGACAATTTATACAGAGTTCTCTATTAAGTTTTCTTGTATTAACTAATATAAGATTCTATTTTTTGACTAACCTTAAGATTATTGAATTATAACAGTAGCCATTAAACAAACCAGACTTTGGACTTAGAGTCTATCAAAGCAGACTTAGCAAAGTATTATAAAATTCTTTAGAGAACTATAGAGAAAGCAATATTACTCACTTGCAAAAGAAATAAGAATACTAAAACTATACTAGAAAGTAATATTACCCACTTATGAAAGAAATAGAAATACTAACAAGAGTCTAAAAGTAAGAGATTAAAGAAAAAATAGGCTGGAAAATAACTTACAAGTAGAAGAAAATGCTAAAAAAGGAAATAATTAGTATTTGTGAGCAGGAAAATAATATTAGGCTGATTTCAGGTTACAAATCAAAAGAGGACTATTTGCTCTTGAGATCTCAGAAGTCTTTCTAATAGCTTCAGTTTCTATTTCTATTTCTATTCTTTGTATTTTTAGATTAATAAATAAGTTATGAGTGAAGGAAAGTAAAAGAGAAAACTTCTATCTGAATTTCCCTACTTGTGAGTAGTTTATTTGCTATTTTCTTGAGTAAGTGTTATTAGTATCTTCTATCACTTTCAGACAAATTTCAGAGAGAGTTAGTTCTAGCAGCTTAAGAAAGGCTGGTGAGATGAGTATTAGTTGGTATTATCAGTTATAAGATTTGACTTGAAGGATGTCTTCAGAGTGTATTATCTGAGATGGATAGTATTGTAGTAAGCTCTTGAGAAGCTATCTAATCTATTTACTAGATTTTCTAAGAGAGCTTGTTACATAGTATAAAGTTCACTGTTTAGAAGTATGCTAGCAAAAGAACATATTTGCAAGTGGATGTTCTTTATCCATTATTTTTCACAATCATTCTAATAACCCATTTCTGCATTTATAAGTACTCTTATGGAATTTTTATATATTCTTTTCTGCTATTATATTCTTGTTTCTATTTTTTCTATATGTTTCTGACACTGATATTATCCCCTTTAAATTCTTTAGTACAGTTAAGGGCTAGTGCTGCATAGTTCTTGTTATATCCTAGCTTAACCTCTTTTCTGCTTAATCTCTGTCAGTAGTTCATACCTTATTATTTAAGATCTGATAATAAACTCTTAGAAGTCCAAATATAAACTTGTATTATCTAGATATGTAGAATATGGATATTGAAATGATCTTTAGCTTTAGCTTATACTGTACTTCTACTAGTTGCATTAGTTACATATTTTGAAAGAGATACCCAGAAAGTCTTGACAGTTAAGTCTACTAAAAGATAAAAGGTATATTGTTGCTAATACTAGAAGATGATAATATTTTAGTCAATTTTCAGAATAAGGCTTTACAGTGTAACTACTAACTTATATACTATATATATTATCTAGGATATTTATTTAGGAATGGAGACTGTTAAGCAAGTTACTCTAGTTCTGGGTGATCTTCAAATATCTGGAATAGAGATTCATAAAGCTGTCAAGGATCCAGTGAGGATATCTAAGGTAGGATGAAGGTTGTAATCTGCACTAGAAGACAATAGAGAGTGTAGATATGAAAGGAGATGTTATCTATAAGTTAAAACAAATATGGCTGGATTAGAATATAACAAGATATAAGAGAAGGCAACATCATATTTAGAGTAAATGGTGATTTTTGGATAGTAGTCCTTATTTGCAAAAAATAAGAAAACACTAGTAGTAATACTGGAGATATTACTGTAGATGAGTTCTACAAATGAAAGAAGCTCTAACCAGTTGTTTTGCTGGTAATTGTAATAAATGTAAAGGTATTACTCTAGTATCTGGTTAGTATATTCTATCTATCTATTTTTTTCTAGGTAGTACTCAAAGATAAAGTAGAGATATATATCAAAGGTAAATTTTAAAGATTAGAAAAAATTAGATATAAATTCTGATTCATAGTTGAAGGTGATATGGAATAGGACATTATATTTAAAAAAGATGTGAATGACAAATAACCATACTAGCTCAGAGAAAGCAGTTGTATTAGATATTGGAATGAATATAACCTGCTTAGAGAGTCAATCAATAATAACAAGAATTATATTGAAGCTGGAAAAAGAGAAAAGCTTCTCAATAAAATCTATAAATATCAAGTTTTATAGGTATTTAGAGATTGGGAGCTGTTTAAGTAATTTGTAGGGCTTAGGATACTGCAGTTTGGACCTTATACAGATAATACAAAACTTGGAGAAATCTTTGACCTTAGTATGGATGTTGGGCCATATATTTACAGTAGATAAGTTTCAATAATTTTTTAGCCAAAATAACTAGCAAGATTATCATGATGATTCTAGAGAATTCAGGTATGAATCAATAATCTTTAGATTAGGTAAGGTTTTCTGTGATAAAGTTGTCTTGAGCAAGTATAGAATAGATATTATTGTAGACTATATAAAGGCCTATAATAGTAGCTGTATAGAGAAAGAGAAAAACAAAAGTTGTTGTTTTTAGAGATATTTGTCTGGTATAGTTCATGTAGAGGTAAAAGTCTATTTTTTTCACATGCAGATATAGTTTTAGATATAATTAGAAAGCTTTTTGTAATACTAATGACAAAGGACATTATTATCCTTGCTTGGCTAGAAAGTATACCATATGAATTTGATATCATAGATAGAGATTTTCTAGCTAGATTTTATTAAAAGATTATCTAGTAAGGTAGCAAATTCTTTAATGAAGTCAGATAATAAAAGTATTAGTAGAGTTCTTCTGTAAATTGACTCTATGTCTGGAGCTAAATAAATTTCTTGTTTCTTCTAGTCAAGATCTATTTTAGATCAATTCTTGGTGATTCTAGTTAAATAAGTTATTACAAATTTAATCTTAGTAATATTTGTAGAAAATTATCTTGGGTTAGCATAGAAGTAAAGTTGATACTGGAAAACAAAGCTGTTTACCTTCTTAATATTCAGGCTTTTGCTATGGAAATAGTAAGTTCATAACTATGGAATTTTGATTCACAAAGTTGGTTTTAAGTTGTTCAAAGGCTTTGGCTAGAAAATCTATTAACTATGGAGATTTTTTTGACTTCTGAGAACTATTTTAGGATGGTATAAGAAGGAGTTGCAAGTCTTCTAGCTTTTATGTGTTATAGGATGCTTTGGACACTAACAATTTTTATTTTATTTTATTTTATTTTGAATTTATATGGATTTTTTTTTTCTTCTGGATGATGAAGAGGCATGTGTCATGGAAGTCACATGACAGGTCACATGATGTGACGTCATAAGCCTAGAACATAGTGAAAGGGTCTGAAAGATAACGTTAGAGCACATGAAGATAATATGATGGCCTTGAGTAGGAAATGAGGTGGATATGAGGATGCAATATGGACATAAGGGTAGGACTAATTATTAGTAGCATGGACCAAGCATGTTTTGTATAAATAGGACTCTAATATAGAAGAGACTCCTTGTTGAGTTTCCTTGTAAACTTCTCACATTATATCTACTTAAGAGATTTACTTGTTGTGTAGTCATTGGTCTTTGTGACTAGTGGTTGCCACAACATTATGCATCTTTTTAGTTGGGATCATTATTAGCTAGAATAACTCTGAGCATAGTAGCTGAGTTTGAAGCAGCTTTTGAAATAATTATATATAGGGATGAGTAGAGTATAGTTTGTATGAGAGAATTAGTCTTACATAAGAAGTCATAAGTACTTAGAAACTCTAGATAATATTTGAATAAGATATTTTACTGTTATACCACTACTATATATACTATAGTAAGATAGTCCAAATATATGGTTTATACACTTGACTAATAAATATCTACAACTATAATTAATTAAATAACTAAAGTAGTACTATAGCAGACTAGACAATAAGACTTAGGATAGTAAGAGCAATTGCTAGTCTATTGAGAGCCAGTTTAGATAATGATCAGTCTAAGAGTATAACTGAGCTTTGATAGAGTGGATCTAAGCTTACCTATAGCCAGTATCATCTGATAGTTAGCCCTTTTAAATATCTTGAACAATAAGGCAGAATAACTATCAATATAGCAAGTAAAATACTTGCTTAATTACAGAGTAGGCAGAACAGATATTTCCAAATGTAAGACTAGATAAACTTCAAAGGAAGATGTAAAGTTATAGTTGTAGACTGCTATTTGACAGGAATAAAAAGAATGTAGATGAAGATTGTAAGGATAGTTATTATAATATTATTAAGAAAAGATTATGTCTCAGTGAATAAAGTTCACAGATATTATATGGAAGAGGTAGATTAATTAGAATACTTATCTGGATACAGATTAACTTAATTCATAGTGAAAAATATTAGAGGGACTGGATCAAGTCTACAGGATTTTGTGGAGTTCTGTAATCTTTAAGAAACCTAAGTTTTTATTGATAAAATGCCTAAATATACCATTTACCTCCAAAAAATCTCAGAAAATAGAATAAGGTTTCTAAAGGTAAAAGATATCATATATAGCTATATTATATCCAATATTCCAAATTAGCTTACTTCATGAGAAATAGTAAAAAAAGTATAACCTAAAGTATTTCTGATAAAAACATCTAGAATGTTAGTCTGAAAAAGAAGAGAAATTGCCATTAGTAATAGATAGAAGGAGGTTAGGATGATAGATAAGATCACACTTAATAAATGTTAGTAGTAAAGAGTAGAAGAGTTAACTAAAGGCTTTGGTAGTAGTATTAAGGTTGAAAGAACAGGTTTCATTATAGAGGATATGAAATAAACAATAATCTTGGCTTCAACTTGAATGGTAGTGCCTAACTAGCTATTGTGTAGTTACAACTTAAGTAAAGAAAAAAAAGATACTGAAAAGTGAAGTTTAAATAAATAGTGGAGTACATTACTAATTCAAGTCAATTATTAGACTGAAGTCTATATAGTCCACTAGTCTTAAATATGAATACTGAACTTCTGAGAATAGTAAGAAGGAATTAGGCAACTATTTTGGATAGTTAGATATTGAGGAACTTGTTAGAGAGTCTATAAAGATTGTTTGAAATAGAGAGAGCTTGTTTGTAGTATCATACTAGAAAATGTTTTTTTGGCAATATAATAGCATTCTGCAGATATTAGAATACCTGCAGACCTTTCTCAAGAAATAGTGTAATAGCTGTTAAACAAGCTAGACTTCTGGCCAAAATTTTCTTAACAGTTAGTATCAAATCAAAAAGACTTAAATATCTAAGCTATTGGTTTACAAATGCTTATAAATTACCTAAGACTCAGAACATAAAATGGATCTTCAGGAATGTCTTAGAAGTTTGAATAAGATCTACAAAGTAGTTGAACATTGATAGTAAGTGCAAATAGAATATAGTTTCTAAGGAGCCCACTCTCAAATGAACTTAGTAAAAGACTAGCTAACATGAGAAAGATATTATAAAAATCTTCTTAATTGTTAGAATGGTCAACTATAACTAGAAACTAGTAATAAGGGCTAATATAAATGAAAAAAATACTGTCCTTGAGTGGATGTTATATCTTTCATGAATAAAAGAGGTTTTAATAAAATAAAACACTTCTCAATTAAAGGATGAATAAGAATACTGAGATTACTCTGGATAGTAAGTTTAAGAGAATACTATGTGCTCTTGAAATCCAGAAGCTTTTCAGTATATTAATATATAAGTCTTGAGTGTAGAATAAACAAAAAAAAATAACCTTATCTATATGCTAAAACTCAAGAGCTGTTTGAAAGCAATCTTTTGAGTGTACATTATTAGTACATTGTCTATTATTTTCAGGCAAGTTTTGGAGAGTTTTAGAAGATTGATAATATAAGTATTAGCAGTTATAAGGTTTGACTTAAAAGGTGTTATAAGAATGTATCATCTGAGATAGATAATATTGTGGTGAGTTTTTAAGAAGCTATCCAATCTGTTTACTAGATTTTCTAAGAAAGCTTGTTATATAGTGTAAAGTTTGATATTTATCATAGTATGCTTGAACTCTGATATTTTAATTTGATATTCTTTTCTTTTGATCTAATTTTTTTAATTTGATTTTTTGTTTCTTTTGTTTTTGTTTTTGTTTTCTTTTTATTTTTCTTCTTGGATGATGAAGAGGTATGTGACTGTAATTATATGACATATCATATAACATTATGTCATAAAGCCTAGAACATTGGAAAATAGACTAGAAGAAGTGACATTGAGATATATATCTACAGTATATCATCCTCATGATATACTCATAATTGATATGTGGACATTAGAGTAGGATTATTTATTGCTACACTAACTATGTATCTATTATATAAATAGTATAGAAATATACTAGAAACTTCTTGTTGAGTTCTCTTGTAATTTCCATAAGACTTTTTGTTTATAAGACTACTTAGTAACTTATTGACCATCTTGGTTAAGTAGTTGCCACAACACTATTTAGGAGTATTTTAGCAAGAATTTGCTTATAAGCAGATGTTCTTTGTTTATTCATTATTTTTTCAACAATACCCTTTTATATTCAAGAGTTTTTTTTAATATTCTATGTTTTTATTAAATTTTTATGTTTACCTTCTTTATGAATTTCAGATACTAATAATATTTCCTCTGAGTTCTTTAGTATGTAGTTAGGAGTCAGTATTGCTTAGTTCTTGTAGTATTCTTATTAGATGCAGTTTATACAGAAGTGAAAATCTATGTAGAATATAAACTAATTTGGCCATATTTGTACTCTCTCTAATCTGTACTTTCCAAACTCATCTGGTATAGATTAACTTTCTTCATTCTATATGGATTACTCCTTGGATATCCTAGCTAGATTTTCTAGTAGCACTATAGAACTTTTTTCTAATATTTGAGAATTATTATAATCTGAGGTAATTGTTTACAGTTTTTATTTTATAGATACTATCTTAAGCAGAGTACTTAGTATATAATAGTATATAAGTCTGATAGTTATACTATAAAATAGTAAAATAAAATTAGCACTAATTTCTAGTATTGACAATAACATATCTTATTTTTAGTATATAAGTTAAAGCTAAAGATTGTTTGATATCTATATTCTATATATTATAGATAAGTATCAACACTTCATCTGCTCTTCTATATATCTTTTATAGATATGACTTACCAAGATATAAACTATATCTAACAATGGATCAAGTATAAGAACTTATGTGTAATATATAGAGTTGTGAACTTTGTGAATAACCTTAGCTTCAACTTATACACTATACTACTATCTATTGCTTGGTTGCAATTTTAGATAATAAGAATGGAGTTAGAGATAATAAGTACTAATAAAAAAGTATAGTATGTTGCTATTAATACTAGAGTTTGGTAATAATAAATAGTTTATTATCAAACTAAAGATTTGTTATATACTAAGTTCAACCTTATAAATAACCTATCTTCTGTAGCAGTGTTATCATTCTGCAAGACTTTATATATAAGCTTTCTTCCATAGTAGTATTATCTCTTGTAAAACCTCTGTTTATAACCTATTTTTTATAGTAATATTATTTCTTTATTCAAACTCTATAAGTATTTGGTCTTTCACAGTAGAATTTACTTCTTTCTAATCCAAATCCCTGTTAATGTCTTACTACTAGAACATCTGTTCAATATAAGAGAACATAACTTAGTATAAAGTTCTTACTAACTTTCCACCAAATTCTATAGAGTTTAAACTCTCTATTAGCTATTATATATCTAACTCTGTTAGATTCTACAAACTTTTACAAGCTAATACTGTCAATTTCTACATCAGATCCCTTCAGTATCACTACTATAAGCTTTTTTCCTATTCTAGTATATTTCTAGATATTTCTCTCAAAGTTTTTAACCATCTAGTTGTTATTATTCTTTACTTATATTAGCATTGTCCTACTAGATTGGAATAAACTCTAGTAGTATTTATAATAGTTACTATCTTTAAGAGTTCTCATTCCATTCTCTTAAAACTTTTTATATTAGAGTTAAAGATAGTAGACTCTATTCATTTTTATTCATTTTCTATTTATTTTTCTATTTTAAACTTAGAATTAGGTGTTAGTATGACATCACATATGACTGTCATACATTTGTTATACAAAAGAATAAAGAAGGTTTCAGAACAATAATATCATACTGTATATCAATAGTATATAGTATATATATCTTTTAGGATAGGCTAGGTTTAGTATAGCATAGACTATTAGCTAAGTATATATAAAATAAATGCTTTGTACTTGAAACTCTATTGAGTTCTCTTATATTAACCTAATATAAGATTCATCTTTTGCTCTTATGCTTTAGCTTGAGTTATAACATCCTGGAGGTGAGTACTACTTGTACTTGTTAACTAATATACTTAAGACTTTCTGAAAATTGTAAAAGTTTACAAAATTTTACAAATTCTGTTAGTTACCTTAATATTTAGTATAGCTACTAATATTACTTGGGGCTATAATATAAAGTAATAACTATTAGAATTAAAGCCAGTAGACTTGTTTCTTTTCTTATTTAAGTCTCTCTTATTTTTTATTTTTTATTCTGACTTTTTTTCTCTTTTCTTTTCTTTTTTTATTTTTTTACTTAGTAAAAAAGGGACAAGATAATATCATGTGTGACTGTCACAATGGTCACAGTAGCATGACAAAGATATGATGATTATCATATATATCACAGTCATAACATTATATGACATATTAGAAAATTAATATTATATATTATAAAAAGATAATGATTTTATCTATATAAACTCATAACATTTAGAGTAGACTAGATATAAGTACATATAGACCATATATTAGAGATATATAAAGTAGACATATCTGTACTAGAAACTTTCTAAGTTTTTTTATACTAAACAATACAAGTTTCTTCTTTTAACTAAATACTTAGTCTTAAGTTGTAACAATACTAAATTCCAGTATTTATAGTAACATATCTGTTCTATCAGAACTTAATCTCTTAAACTTTGTTTTATTTTGTTAGGTAAGAAACATGTCTAAAAGAAAAAACTATTTATGGAAAAATTACAGAAGATATTAGAAGAATATGAGAACATTATCCAATGCATAAAAATATAAATCCTAAATGACTTTGACTTCAGTAGATATACTACACCTCTATATATTGTGATAGTTATACTTAGGAAGAAAATATTAATAGGAAGCAGAATAAGAAGAAAGCCAGACTTCTAAGCATAAGTATTCAAAATAGTGCATTACACTGGTTGATTTTCAAGCTAAAGAATTACAAAGTATTTATATACTTGTTATAAGACGAGAGTATGGACAGACTTGGACTAGGGTTAGGGTTAGGACCTTAGGTAATTATTAGTCTACAACGGACAAAGAGATAGGAGATAGGCACGTGACCTGGAAGTCATGTGATAGAGTCTAGAGCGGTCTGGAAGGATTTAGGGTCTAGAAGGATTAGGAAGAGTCTAGAGATGGAGTTAGGGTTGGGGATGACGTCAGGGGGCATGGGTTCCTCATAGTGTATACATGGTATGCACATGTACAGCGGAGATTAAAGGCATGACGTCAGAGCACATGTAGGAAGCATGGTAGCCTTAAGGTAGTAGTATGGTGAATGGACATGAGGTAAACACATTGTTGTAGCACGGACCACGATGTAGTAGTATATATAGAGGAGCAATACAGTGAGGGCTCCTTGTCGAGTTCTCTTGTAATTCCCC
>Ga0157364_1003314_pt1 | contig 15561 bp, 12 predicted proteins | sample AttsexASBM2_FD_111476 | JGI IMG/M metagenome (GOLD analysis project Ga0157364, IMG submission 111476) | Fungus gardens microbial communities from leaf cutter ant in Ribeirão Preto, State of São Paulo, Brazil - Atta sexdens ASBM2 | ecosystem: Host-associated > Fungi > Mycelium > Unclassified ...
CACAGAGTGGTTGTCCCAGTGCCCTTGTGCGCGATGGAAAATTAGCGAGATTGTTTTTTTTTCTCTCTTTCCTTCCTCCGGCCGAAAAAGGGAGTAAAGGACCACCGTGGTTTTCTATCGAACGTTGCGCCAAGGCCATACGAAGAGAGAGAAAGAGATAGAAAAAGAGAGAAGGATAACGGAATGGTAGGATTGGAGAGAGCGCGGAGGATGAGTTTACATCGAGCTTTTCCGTTTCCGGGATATCCATCGATCCCTCTGTCAGCGGTCCTCGTAACCCAATCAAAACTTTCCCCTTCGAAGCTTACCTATCCTGTTCCCGATCAGGTGAAATATCTCGTATTACGTATTATACGATTTCGATATACTCCGTAAAGGTCTATGCGAAATCTCGAATTCTATGAATTTATAATGACCGATGGAAATGTCACTTAGTTGACAACATGCTGATAAAAACTCTTTACGTTGTTGCCGAGGCAAACACAAGAGAATGCTGGAACAGAGAATGTTGGAACTCGTGGCGTATAGTATATCTATTTGTTTTTAATTTACTTTCGAGCTAAGTAAGTTTCGAATACATTTACTTTATATTTATTATGCTTTACCTTATATCTGTTATATTTATTTTTAATTTTTTTTTTTTTGCAAAACCAGTCGATATCAATTTGATGCCAAATTTAATGTGTTTAATTTACGATGTCTAGCACGATGTCGAGTTATTTAAATAAATAAACGATGTATAAGCTTTCACAATCAATATTTGCTAAAACATTTAAATATATCGGAAGGTATAATGTGCAAGCTATGACTATGTCTTGCACAGACTTTCGAAGCTGTTCCTTACAGGAAAGCGCATCGTACGATTTCCACGATATCGCGACGACTCGAGACAATGACATCGGCACGATTCCTAAACGGGCGCTTCTGGAAACAAACAGAAGGAGAGACGCCTTGTCATCGACGATGTCGCATTCTTCCCGGAGATCGGTTGGCGCGACAGAACGCGGAAGCGTTCTACCAGAAAGGGCCGTTCGTTGCCCGCTACTTGTCATCGTTCTCGTACGTCCGATCACGGATTGTATCATTTCTTGCTTGTATTCTCTCTTACGAAGAAGCGCTCGAAGGGAACAGAACAGGATGCCTCGAGAAGAAACAACATGCATTGCTAAATATGCTCCGATCTTAGAACTATCCTCCCTTTTCTCAAAGATTCTTCAGTAAATTCGAATCTTTTCTCTTGGAAAGAAACTTAGAATTTCAATGGATCTTTGTTTATAACTGTTTAGAACTTCTGCATCTTCTATTTCGACTCTGGAATTGAAACTAGTACAATTTCGACATGGTCCATTTTCGACGCTATAAATACGAACAATCATACTTTATGCCAAACATTTCCACTCCACGAATAAATACAGAAATTACTTTCGCATATATCTATAACTTTTACTTTATTTATCGAAACTTTCATATTTTCATTGCAATTAAAATTTTAATAAAATTTATTTAAAATTGATTTTTAATTGATTTTTTAAATCCTAATGATTTAACTACAATTCATGATCTTTTATATGTTAGATTAAAGGGAAACACATCGAAGAATAAACGATATGATTAGCGAATAAATCATACGTATCATACGATTAACTGATAAAATAACCAGATTGAGACGGCAAAGAAGATACAGAAAAAGAAGAGCGGAAATACGGATGGAAGGAGGGCTAGAGGGCAGAAAGGGATGGATGGGCACCAAAGCTCACGCCTGTTTCTCTTTGCTCGTTAGTCACGGCTTCGTCTTTATGAATGGGTTCGCTCTTGTGGCTTTACGAGAAATCGTACTATCTTCACTACTGACGGCTTCTATCCTTTCTCTCTGTCCCTGTCTCCACAGGGCAGTGTCCTTCTTCGAGGGTACGTGTCGTGCTATTACAGTCAGAATGGAAGACGGCCGCGAATCGATATTTCTCACAGTGCTCGTTGTCGACCCCAGCGAGAACAAATTCGGGATGCTGCCGTGGTATCCCGCGAAAAACCAGACGAGACGAAGCGGAGGTAGCACAAAGTGTAACATCGATATATGCCGTAAAATAATCGATTTAATGAGCAGGCTGGCGATTTTCAGTCGATTATTATTTCTATGTTATCTTCGTATTTTATGTAGTAAAGTAAATTATGACCGCTTAGCACAAAACTTATCCTCTATCTGATATATAGAGTGTTTATAAAGTTTGTCCTCACCCTCTATATTGGAAACGGCTCAAAATAATGAAAAACTGCGAAATATGTATTCAATTATTTCGTGGGACTACTCTTTTAAGGAGATTGTGCAGCCCCTCAAAATGATCAAACACGTAATTCACGTTTTTTATAATTTTTAATCGATTTCGAAAGATAGAAGAGAGAGAGAGACAGAAGTGGGAATAAATTTTATAAATACCCTGTATATTAGGAATATAAATAAAAAAAAATTGTATATCCAAAAATTTTAATTCAATAATAGGAATGTAGCACATATGTGACACTAATATACGAAAGTGAAAATATTATTTTATTTTCTAAAAATAAATTCATGTCACGAGATGCGTATAAATTTTACTCAAATTTATCTCTTCAAAAATATCTTCTATCACAAGCTTTTTATCGCTTGCTTCGCCCATAAGGGCGCGGTTCAATCCTGAACTTTTTTCATGAAAGGAAATGTGAATAATCCAAGTGTGAAATATTAATCTTAAATTTCCGCATAAATTTTTGCGGAAGGTACAATCATTAAATTTGTAATAATATCTAAGAGATTTCTAGATGAGATTTCTTTGAATAAATCGTAACACGTTTCGGAATAAAAAATTTTTTAAGAAATTTATATAAAAATACTTACTGTTATGAGTCTCTTTAACAAAATTGAACGATACTAACGTTTTTATTAGACTACAATTATGTAATTCAGAGATTTCAAATCCTTTAGAAAAGGTATAGAAAAGGTATAGAAAAAGTACATAAACATATATTAACTGTATTTTTTTCAAATAAATTTAATATTTAATCACTAAACCTGTGGATTTAACAATACATATGATTATATATGAAAAACCTATATATCTTATTCTCTTTATACATAAAAAAAAAAAATTAAAATGACCTGACATTATTCCTCAAAGATTAACGCAATTCATGAAAGGACAAAGTGCTTATCGTTTGTATCGTCGATTTCGATATCGAGGCCTCTTGCATACTGGGAGAGAGATTCTGGCGTGCCCTACGAGAGAGAGAGAGAGAGAGAGAGAGAGAGAGAAAGGCTGTAGAACAAGCTGTAAAAAGAGTGAACCCGAGAAAAAAAGAGAGAATAACTCAGAGAAGAGAAAAGAGGAAAGGGCGGAAGACGGGTCGCGAGAGATGAGGGAGAGATTGGAATGGTATTCGAGGAATGTCATGTAATAATCGGCCGCCATTCGATCGTCTGTTCCAACGAGAGACGGCGCCACCTCTCAGCTCGGCTTGACTCATTTTGGCTCAACTAAATCATGATGACGATGAAGAAACGGATAGAGAAATGTTGACACATCCTAGTTTTTATCTAGTTCGAAATAATTCGGGTTTGCTCAGTTCAAAGGTAAAGCGACAATGTACACGCTTATTTTATTTGAAAAAGACAGATCTGCATAATAGAAAAAAATTCACAAGTGTTTCCACATTAAACAATTTTTTCACGTAACATATTTTTTTGTGAACACGATTTTTTAAGGATTTAATATAAAATTATTTTTAAGAGAATTGATTGAAATTTATTCAATCGCGGGTTTCTTCTACCTTTAGAAAGAGGAAACAATTCAATTGAATCTTAGTTAACTCGAATGATGTGTATAAACGGGTTTCAAACAAATGGCAGACTCGTCTTTTTTCATTTAATTTGAAAAATGGTTTGTAAAGAGATTAAACAGGTGTCATCTACGACAACGATCCACCGCCAAGAGAAATAAATAAAAAAGGAAGAAGGGGAGGAAAAAGAAGTATGCAAACGCATCGCGAAGTTCGTCGTCTCAAAAGGGTGGCGGGTTCTGGTTTTGCGATTCGGCGGGATGTCTACTCCGCGTACTTAGCTAGTCTCGAATGCGAATTTAATAAGGTGAATAAATCATTTTAATGTAACGCGCCCATACGTAGGTATAAGGAAGGGCGACGACCGACGAAAGAATAGAAAAGACTGACGCGCACGGGAAAAGAAGAGGAAGCAAATGAGAGAGGAGGGGGAAGAAAACTGGTATTTTTGCGTTCGAGCACGTCAAGGGGTGCGTTTCGTGTTGCGATTATAAAAGCCGAGAGGTAACCCCCTTGGCCGTGTCTAGACGACGACGTAGTCTTCCTATCAAAAACAGACCACCGAACCGAAAAGGCTGAAAGGGCAAGGAACTTCACGCAATGCCAAGAAATTAAAGTTTCTTTATACATCCGCCTATACTCGTTCCGTACCCCGTATATACTTTACCCATTCCCATCTCTACCGCCCCTTACCTCCATCCTCATGTCCGGTCGGATAAAGTCGACGTTACGCGGCGAAAAGAAAAAGATATCCCATCTGACGAGACATCTGAAAGAAGAGCTAATAAAAACTTCATATCAAGAAATGCCTGACAAATTAGAATTATGTAAAAACGGATGAAATGACAGAAAATTATATTATCATCGTTGATTATATTATATCATCGTTGACAGTCACATCAGATGACAACTAATTTATACGATTCGTAATTTCTTTTATATAGATATATTTTATAATTATTTCCTATATGTATAAAGAAAGCTTAAGCTTTTCTGACAAAACGTAATATCTGTAAATCACTAATCAATAAATAATAATAAAAGTGCCCATTTCTTTAGGAATGCTTAAATTTACTTTATTTGACATTAATCATTTAAGTGTTCATTCGAGATAAAATAAGATAAAGGCGAACGGTAAAAATTAAATACAAATAGCCAAAACTATTTTGTCAGATAAAAGGAGGAGTCATCGATACTCAAGACAAAAATGTCTAATACAGTAACTGTCACGACCAGATACCAAATAATTTGCATAATCGCGATCGATTACCGACAGTTACCATGGTTGCCATGGTCATTGTCGCACAGCATTGTGTAGTATTCTCCATAAAAAATTTTTCTATAAATTTCCGTCAATATAAATATATTTTTAAATTAGAGAATACAAATAAAAAAATGAGTTTTAATTTTTATTATCCTTGTATGTTCCATTTTGGACACATAATATGAATCTTATATTTATTCATGTATTATTCATCTTATTAAATTAAGTTGTATCTTGTTTAACTTTCCCTCGAATATTATCATTATTTATCACTATTATCATTATTATATTTGTACTATTATTTATAAAAATTTATAAAAATTTATAAAAATTGTTTATATATGATATATAAATCTAAGTATCAGATATGATGTGTAAATATAGGTGAATATCCGTATTAAGTTCTATCTATGGATTCACTAAATCTATACGACTATTCAGTTATCGATTCTGTCGATATATCGAATTTAAATTTTGCGACGCGGTCTAGACAATATGATTAATAAGATTATAGAGCAATTTGCGTTAATCACGATTAATTAAGAAATTCTTTTAATAACTATTCTCCTTTTCCTTAATATAAACTCTTTTTTTATTATACAATAAAAAACTTATCGATCAACTTCGATGCGCTAATTTTAGAACAGACCCTGTTTAAAATAGATGTTTGTATTATGCTCATTATGAAATAATAAAAATCACATTTTTTAATACAATCATAGAAATTTCGGTTATCATGCACCAATGACTCATGATTGATGATTATAATGTTTACTCTATGCAATAAATATCATGCGGAATGTCTTTTTGAGTGCTTCGATCTAGATCTAAGCGGGCTTGGGCATCGAAGAAGGTTACTGATCCGAATATTTCTCTCTATCTAGACACGTTTAGAAATATAAGCGGCGCAGAGCTGATAAAACAGTCTCTGGAATGCAAGATAAAGGCGGCTAGGACCAGCTTGGTCGGCGTCGACGGAGAAGATACTCGCGAGGACGAAAGAGAAACGGAGAGGGAAGATTGAAGATAAATGCGTATGCGTGTTCGGAGCGGAACGAACTGGAGCTCATTATGTGACGCATAGTCATGAGACAAATTATTCGCGTTTGACTAGAAAAGTGCCTTCGGGATCCGCATAAGCGTTTGCAGCTCTTCTTGTTCCTCACAAAAGTGAGGAAATTCGAGCTAGTTTTTGGATCATCGGAAGGACCAGCAATTCCTGATACGACCCTATTTACGACAGATGGCACTCGCAAATAGAAGAGAAACCCGAGATCAGTAACCCCGATAGGGGAAGGAATTGCGCGCGCTAACTGCGCCGTTTTCTTTAATCTGCCGAGATGCCGCCACTCTTCGTGACTCTGACCTTCGTCTGAACTCCTCTGCGCCTCGAATACACTGTATTTTAGACGTCGACGGACGGTCATTATGCGTTTTCAGTTATAATGGTATCCACATGTGCCTTGTATTTATCAATCATATATTCGACTCTTGTTTCTCATCCACCAAAATTGAGGTTGCTCCACCTTATCTTTAACAGGGATTAAAATTGCTATAATTTCGATAAATTTACATTATAGACAAGCGAGGAAGATTTTTTTACGTCTACTTTGAGTTCAACAAGAGTCTGTATAAGGTAAATCGCAACAGTAGCATTAAACATTTCTAATATTATTGCTCTTAAGATTAATTTACGCAATACTTTTCATGCAACACGATCGTCGTGCAGTATCAATTTTCTCGATAATGCAGTCGAGTTAAAGATGGAACGTTCCAACTGCGATTGACACCTAATACACTCCGAATATTGGCGCCGTGTAAAATCTCTCAAGATCATTATCGACTTGACGCCAGTGAGTAATCCATGTTTATAATGCAGGTGGTTGCTCCTATTGGAAAAGGCGATCCAGCTTCGACTGACATTTTTTCGCAATCATTCTCGCCGAGAAGCACAACGGTGGCGACGAGAGAGATACTTATACGACGCGAACGCATGCCTTCTCTTTCTTTCTCTCTTTTTCTTTCTCGTCGCCGCAGCCGTCGCTTCTTATCCTCCTTTTTTTTCCTTCTCACTGAGATAAACACCGCGCGCGGCATGGCGTGGCGCCCCCTCTCGACGAGCAAAGCAGAACCGCCCCGTGATGCCCGCAAAACTCCCCGCGCGCGGTAGCGGCGGCTTATTGGGACCGTGCATGGCGAGAGCAATCACCCCGCGTGAAACCCTCTCCGCCCTATGAACAGCCGGGAATGCTCGTGATGTCTATCGCGGCGCGGTACGCCCGGCCTCGCGGCGCGATCCTAACCTCGAAACCCACGGCGGGGAGCCGCGCTCGGAACACCGCATCGCGGGACAAATCCCGCGTGCCACGCATCACACATACAAACACACGTACCTCGAAACATCCGGGAGGGGCGGAGTGCTCGCCGACAGGAGGGTCGCCACGACACTCGGCTGAGTCGTAGAAACGGTGCTTTGCTCTGCCGCCGTCGCGTGCGTGCGAACCGCACCGACGACGGCCACGTAAAATATGCGTGCGTATACACGCATGAGGTTACTCACCCTCATCCGGGTCCTCTAGATCCTCTGTCTGGATGTAGGATATATCTGAAACCCACAAACACCACGGGTTAGCGGAAAATCCCTCGTGTTTTTAGAGCGATCTCGTCCCATCCACAGGCACTCACTCACCCGCCATCTTGTAACAAACTGCGACGCGCTCTCACGGCCGCGCGTCTAATTAATTCGGCGCGAATCGAGATTCGTTCGATATGATACTCGCGATATCATCATCGATATCAATGAAATTCGAATTCGCGCCACACGATCGTTCATTTTGATCATTTGCGCTTTTATTTCAGTAATGCAGAAGACAACGCGTATATACATGTCATTCAGTAAATTCGAAACGATGCCTGCAAAATTTTTTATTATAATTATTTCAATTATTAATTACAATTTACTTTTCTGACTAAATTTAATGAAAAGTCGATTGATCTTCGATTCTCTCAAAAGAATATAACAATTTAGATAGAGATGATGTATTGGATTTGATATTCACGGAATTGCATCGGCTTTCGAAACATGACGTATATCGGGTTGCGATTATCGAAACAGCATTGATTGCTCGCAGCATTGAAAACTCGCGAGAACTGATATGTTCGGGAATTCGCCCATCACTTTGATCGGCATTTCCGATAAAAATTCATCCAGGCTCAGCACTTTTAACAGATCAAATTAATGATCACTTCGCGGAGCGACTGATCGCGTTCTATGAACCAAAGTGTCGCGAAAACTGTCATGGCGATCAAGCGGGTGCATTTTCAATGCACATTTCGTAATAAACGATATAATGGATAAAAGTTGATTGAAATGGATTCAGATTTTCAGAAGTACGCAAATAATTTTTAATCTCAATGTACTTTCGAAAATTTGAATCTATTTTTATAGGAATTGCATAAAGTACATTTCGATGCCTTTCAATCTAAAAAAATTCAATTTTTTACGTGCATCATAAATACTGCTAAATTCAAAATTTTGAATAGGAAACACAGTTTTTTAATTCAATTGAATCTAAAAAAAAAGTAAAAGTAATAGATTGTGAATACTATATGCATTTGAATAATTCAAATGGATTAAAATTTCAATCCATTTTAATCTATTATTGGAATAGGATACTTTCAATTTTGAAATCTGATACAGTGAATTCAGATTTATATTTAAAAAGCAAAATCAGTATATTTTTTTCGAGTAAAGAAATAATTATTCTTATATTCAGAATGCTTTAGAACGCGAGCTTGAATCGCCCGAATTTTATCAATTTAAAACTGATAATAAATGTAAATTTTTATTGGGAATATTGATTAAAGCGACGGACGTTCTTCGGAATATATTAATTTTTGCGAATTTTCGCCATTTTTTTTGTCAATCGCGATCGCGATATTGCTGCACGTTTTCAAATTAGCATGGATATTTCAATGAGTAAAGATTATAGATAGATGCCAAAAACACATGAAGATGATTCTTATATTTTGTCAAGAAAATCGAAGCATAATTGATAAACTCTTTTTAAAATGTAACATGTTATAAATGTAACATGTTATAAATTTAAGTGCTTTTAATTACATTACCTTATAATTAATGGATACGATCAATGTGATGCTGCAAATGCTTTGAAGCATTTTTTAAATGATTAATTCATAAAATATTTTTTTTTTATTAGTCAACCAAATGTTTCAAAGCATTCATAGCAAAATTTTACCGCACCTTACATCCTAAATTATATATTCAATTAATTATATTATTCAATTATATATATATAAATATAAATATGTATATAAAAGGAGTATAAATGATTTATAGAAAATATAAAAAAATAGATATATAATTATATCTAATTTTTTGTTTTCTATAAATTACGTAGAGAATAAATATTGTATAAAGATAGATGTATAATAAAGATGGAATATCAAGATCAAAAATATCAAATCATTATATGTAAATATGATGTGATGTTTTAAATGCAAATGTGGAGTAATTCCAACAAATAAGATCCATGCAACCATGTGTAGTATTACTTATATAATGATTTTCTATTTATACAATGATAAATCTATTATGTACAAATTAATTGAAATGTCATAGTAGTGATGGCGATCTTCTATTTTGGAGGAAATATTTCAGATGATTCGATTTTTTTTACATATAATTTTATATGAGTACGTTATTTTCCAGAAACTTAAAGGCTGTGCAGTCAAGGATCGATTTCGTGTGAAACTTGCTGTGATTAGGAATCATGTCAACACAATGTAAATGTTCTCTCACATAGTTTCTTACAACATTATTTAATCTTATAATAATTATTTTAATGATATATGCAATGGCATTTCAAACGAGTAGCAATGGCGACGTTTTTATCTGAAATTATATTTTAATGATTTTGTTTTAATACAAACAAGTCTTAATCACATGATTAATTTACAAATATTCACATAATGAAGTACAGGATACTTTTCAAGTTATACTATTAATTTATATAAGAAAAAACAAATAGAGAAACTTGTCAAAAAGTCTTGTAGAGCAGTGTTATAGCTAATTTTGATATTGAATAAAACATATACATTATTGTTAAAAAGAGTAGAGATCGTAAATGAGATATTCTTTGAATTATAATATACATTTACTATCAGATGAAATATCAGGTGTTATTTACATTAGAATAATGGGAGAGGTATTTGGACGAAAATAAGACTTTATAAAAAAATGTTTGCAAAATACATGTATATGATAAAACATTAAATTTCTCATTATATCTTCTCAAGAATATAATATGTGTATGTGTGTGAATGTGGTGTTTAATATACTATTATTATTTCACAGTTTCTTAAAAGTAAATTTACATTATATCACTAGTTATAAATGTTCACTTATGCAACTTATCAAATATTTAAACAGTTCGAAGATATATAATCTGAACTTTTGTATTTCTATTTATAATAAAGGAAATATATTTTCGAGTTAGTAAATAAATAATCTTTCAAATTTTATGATTCAGTCATAAGTTTCAAAGCGAAGATCTATAAACACAATCGATAGAGCAATCATTGTATTCAATATCATGAAAACTATTAGTCAATATGACAAGTTATATTTGACTAATATATTTCTTGTGATAACAAATAAGGAGTAGATTTTCAAAACGTGTTTTATCCAACATTCATAATTTTCAGAAAAGAGAAAGAAAGCCACAAGAAAACTGTGAGCCTTACAAAAAATAATAAAAATAAAATAATAATATGCCAATCAGTAAGATGTAAAATATTCAATAAAATTGCTAAACAGTTGTTAAAAATGTTACAAATACATTTTGTTTGTCCCTAAAGAACATAATTCGAATATCAAGATTTTTGCAGCACATAATTTATTAATAATATAAATTAATAATATAGAAATGAATAATATAGAATTTTCAGAACATCAATGGAATAGCTTAAAATATGAGTTTTTCAACAATAAACACCATCTTTAACTTAAAAAACGAAATTTTGGACAAAATATATTTTGTCCAAAATCTGCTTTTCAAATACATACGTAATCATAAATACATAATCAAATACATACTTTTATCAAAAATCTTTATATAGAATTTGAGCTTTTAGTTTCTCTGATTTATGCTCGCCTTCTGATTTATAATTTTATCCAATTTATTATAATTTTCTTGTATCTGTTTAATTCTTTGTTCATTAATTATATTAATTTAATTAATATATATAGCCATTTATCAATTATTTTAATTGTTTGAAGTTAATATTCATGAGAATCATGAAGCTATCATTTAAATCACAAAGTATCTTATTATAAATCTATATAGTAGAAAAAGTATAGAGAAATATGGAAAAGTTTCAAGAAGAATGTTTTGTCTTTGTAAAATACTTGTTTACGCAATATTTAATTTTTAAAATATAAACTTATTCAATCTTTGCAATGCACTATCACGGAATTCGTTTATCTATAACTAATTTGTAATTCTTTCTATTTATTAATGCTCTGTATTGCATAGAGAAAAATACTATGTGACACGTAATAATTGTATATGTACGGCGTAAATAACTATCTATAATTATGATTATCTCGTGATATTTCATACATAAAAATTGTATAACAAAAAAGAAATAATGAAAGAATTCGTAAACGTTGATATGAAATGATTGATGTCATATGTTATCTGAGGCTACTTCTTCAATAGTAGCTCTACACATTGGGCATTCAATCAGTTGTTTTGAACACTTTTGGCAAAATCCTCTGTATAAGATAAATCAATTGTTATATATATTCTTGTAAAAAATTGTTATTTTATGACTCGAATTTAAATACAATTGTATTACCTATGATTGCATGGTAATAACCTCACAGATGCCCTCTGATCGAAACATAATGTACAGGAATCTTCTCTAACACTGAGCCTTCGCAATTGATCCAGATATATGTGTCTAGGAAGTACAATCTTATCTTCTGGTTTCAATGAAGCATAATCGTTAAATTTCTGAAATTCTCGATCAGTAGGTGGGTATTTAAAAGGTACATGTCCAAAATTAAATAGGCATTGTTGGAATGACATGAAACTAGCCGCTGCAAAGAATCCAGACCTAAAAATAACCATATCATTAGAGGCTTTGTTTATATTTTGATATTCATGTGATAGAAAATCATTAAAAAAATATACATATATACCTTACTGTTTTAAATACTTGAATACATGGTTTAAGTGGTATACCATTGATAGAGAATACTATTTCTAGTTTGTTTAAATCCAATAAGCAACCCAAGATGTCACCAGATTTCCAACATGGTCTGTCATGAAATTTTTCACTTCGTGCATTATACCAAATCAGTCTGCGACAGCCATCGTAGGCCAAAGAAAATTCATCATCTCCTATACCATATCCCTCCTATTGAAACATGGCAATTTTTATGGAGTAATAATACTATATATACAATAAGTTTATAAATAAAAAATACTCTCAAATATGAATATTTACATGATTTAAAAACGTGCTATCTTTTGTGGCCCATCCAATTTGCATAACTCCTGTAGTTATTATCAATGTTTCATAATACCATATTCCTGAATCTACTTGAAATGTACATCGTACACTTTCAAAGGAATATGCATCACATCGTGCCTAAAACATAACAATTTATTATCATTACAATACGACAATATAATCTCCACTAGCAAGATATAGTACAACAGAATATTTACCTCCAAACCATCAGGTGATATTTTCAGGTACTCGCTTACATCTTTCGTATTTAACATTACATTAATACCAGTTACATCGACGGAGTCGTGGGAATATTTTCTACCTTCCATTAAGACTAAAAAAAAAAGATTCGTAAAATACACCTTTTTTTTTACTTATTAAATTGAGCAGATAAATGCATTTAACGAAATTATATCATATTTACATAAGTTATCTAAACACCACTGTGCACAAAAACCAACTTGTCGACGAACGTAATGTGTTTCTGTAACCCATTTTTCTAATTCTAATAACGGATTTTGTTTTTCTGCCATAAGACGTTTCTTAATTGTTACTTTATTTTCACCTGTTGTACATATAAACAATAATTAATTATAACAAAAGACACAAAAGATTTATATTAATGAAATATTTTTTTTTTACTTGTCTGTGCAAACTTCTCTAGTGCTATCAAAGAATATAACATTACATAAGGCTCAACATCTTTTCGCTAAAAAAAAATAAAATTATATTAAAAATTATTGAATATTAATACGTCTAAACATTAATTAAATAACATACTAGATTTGAAACTAGATAATCTAAAGTAGCATCAGATAATATCGCAATACTACTAGGACCAGCAAGTTTCTCTGCAATACAACCAAGTACTACGCATATATTACGTTGCTGTGTAGTTGTAATTTGTATTTGTCCAAGTTTTTGAGGCAATTGAAACATATGTGATAATCGTAGCACAGAATCCTACAAAACAAAATAAAAAGAGTTATCACTGCTGCTGCTCTTGTTTTTTTTTTTTTAGCAAATTAAGATGCTGGTAATAATAAGAATTACAAATAAATTCTAACCTTTGAAGGCAAAGGGCAATCATCTAGTAACAATATTATAACTGAAGGACCCAATGGATTGTTCATTGGAATAACATTGACCATAGAACTAACTACTTGTATCCAACCATCTTCCTTGTCCGCAATAGCATTCAATTTTAACATTGCTGGTGGTGGTTCATGATCACTAAACAATGCAAAAAAGCATAGTATAAGAAACCGATACATATCATATATTACAATCATCAATTACTTACTTGTCTACCAGAGTATCAAGACTTCCAAGAGTCTCCAATACGAGTTTATCAATGTGTGACGATGTAGGAAATTTAAAGGAAGAAGATGCTGAATCGCTACACGAAACTATACTTATGTTTGGTTCCGGTATTATGGTATTCTGAGTTTCTGCATGATTGTTTCTGCCATATGTTTCAATGTCATATATCCCTGGAGTATCTTTACACAAACAATTGCCCATTCCCACTAGTTTATTAGAATTTCTTTAGCGAGTTATTGTGCCTGTTTAGGTTACATTTACAGAACAGTGATACATCAATCGTACTATCAAATCTCGCATCTGACCAGGCTGAAAATAGAACTTGAATGATAAATGCTTAACAAAGTATACATTTAAAAATCATGCTACTTACCAAAAAGATAATATCATGATAAGTCATATCCTTTTACCATGTGTTCTAATGATAATATTATAAGCGTCTTTTAACTGCTTATCTGCATACATAACTCTAACATTACAATTTTATGACTAAATGCAAGTTAAACACAACGTTATTTCTCGGTTTAAGTTTTCTTCATTAAAATTTGCTTCTTTCAGCTGGTAGACTGTGTTTAATCATAAATGCTCCCTTCGCTTTTTGATCTGTCACGATAAAGAATTAAAGAGATTAGATAAAAAATGACATGTTTTTTGTAAATCAATGTACAGATGTTTTCTCGCAATTTTACGAAAAGATATAAATATGCGTGTCTCGATTTGAGAAATAATGGGATTGAGAAAATAAAATTTTTAGAATCGCAAAATAACGCGTTTCAGTATCGGATCAAAAGTATCACGAAATCGAATTGAGAAACGTCGCCTTTGAGGTTATGTGCTTGTTATTCCATAAATAGCGATTTTACCATGTAGTACAAAAAGTGAGACATACGCGTCTTATAGCGTTTGATAATACTCTGTCGATCTCGCGTCACACAGTGGCAAGTACTTTCGGTTCATACTTTATAGATTTTACGAATGGCCCTCGTAATCTCGACGTGACACGTTATCGAATCGTACCGCAGCCGTACCCGTGCAGATTGTACCGTATCGCATTTTGTGTTCGAGACGCACGCGTACAGGATCACCGAAATTCCGAGAGATTCCGCGTAGATCGACAGCCTTTCAATGCCATTTCTCGTCGTAACGATTGTTCGACGTCAACGTCGATATATAAGTTGATCTCGCGCACTGTGAAAAACGGCCGTCTTTTCTCATTCGAAGCGAACGAAAAGACGAGTCACTGACATAGTACGTATATATTATAATGTCGTGTATACGTGAAAGATTAAAATTTGCAAAAGCCGGTAGCTCGTGAACTTTAAATAAACTTTTGATTTCTCGCGAATAACAAAGCATTCAGAGCAATAAGTTTTATTGTATATCCTTCATTGTTTTCATCTGCGGTTATAATATTCTTATAAACAAAGGTTTGATGCATAAATATGTATGACGTAAATAATAAATATTTATAGAATTCTACGTGAGGGACGCGCTCTATTGTGAAATGTTTCTCTCGGTTTTGCTAAACATACGTGTGACGTATCCTCGTTCTCGTGTAGCAACTCGATGACATTTCACCGATTTCACGTCTATGAAATATCTATCCGTCGCGACGCAAACGG
>Ga0157364_1003316_pt1 | contig 15554 bp, 11 predicted proteins | sample AttsexASBM2_FD_111476 | JGI IMG/M metagenome (GOLD analysis project Ga0157364, IMG submission 111476) | Fungus gardens microbial communities from leaf cutter ant in Ribeirão Preto, State of São Paulo, Brazil - Atta sexdens ASBM2 | ecosystem: Host-associated > Fungi > Mycelium > Unclassified ...
ACAGGATTGATTAAAATATTTTGTGTGTGTGTGTGTGTGTGTGTGTGTGTGTGTGTGTGTGTGTGTGTGTGTGTGTGTGTGTGTGTGTGTGTTAAAACGCGTGAGTGAAATATTAATCATATCCATATACAGGATGACAAAAAAAGTTTAGTCGTAAAGTTTTGTGTGTTTATCAAATCATTATCCAGTTAACAAAGCTGATATTACTTCTCATTATTTTGATGTCAAAGTGATAAATAACGACTTGTTAATTGGATAATAATGTTTATTTTTAAAAAGCGATCTTTAGAGTGTGTTAGTTTTATTTTAATAAATACTATAAAGACTCTGCACCAAAAGATTTTTATCGATTGGTGAATTAAAGATCGCTCTATTAACTGTTTGGGAAAACTTAATCTATAGAGTTGCGCAGCCATCGTTGATGCGTTCTCAAAGTGCTTTAAGCTTGTATCAAACTAAAGGTTGTTATTTTCAATATTTATTATTATTTTTAGTACTTAATAAGACGTAAATAACACTCTATAGTTTGTTTTTTTTTTAATATAATATTACTAATATAATATTACTAATTATTTCATAAAATTCAAAATTTACAGCCAAACTTTTTTGTCACTCTATTATTAGAATTTCATTAAATTCATCTTTACTGTACATTAAATAATTACGCGTTAATAATTCTTTTCCTAAAGACAGAGATAACTAAATACGAAATTCAATTTTTGGGAATAGATAAACAAACAGGAATAATTTATTCTTGTAATATTTTTTTTAAAATCGCGATATCATGTATCAAAGAAACTATGAACGAGACATCTAAAAGAGGATCCGCTCATGGGATTGAAGAACGTTTTCGTCGCTTGGTACGTTGTTTGCAAATGAGACAGGGCAGCCGTGACATCTGACACTTCGTGTGCTCCGTGTCCGGCCACTCTCTTTACCACGCAAGTAGTAAGAGAAAAACGCTGACTTTTGGGATTATACCGTTGTATTAAAAACCTTTTGAAACAATGGAAGTAAGTTTCACATGATTATCTTACTTCAATAAATATTCATTAAATCTAAAACGCCAGAGAAACTGCGACTGTTATAACGAGTTTATCTCGAGTAATATGATTAATGTAATACGATTAAATTTATGAATAACTGAATAACAACCAATATCGGAAATCAGCATACTCTTAACAAATTAACGGCGCGAATAATCGCTTTATAATAATAAAAATATTTTTTAACGTACACATGTAGGATATATGTATACTATAAAAAAATCTGTAATATCATAGAAATGACTCAAAAAAACTTCCATATTTTCTTCGATATTCTTTAGGAGCGCGTATTGTTTACAAAAATAAAGATAAATACATGAAATAATACATGTTAGAAACAGCGTATATAATTAAAATTCATACACACCAATCTAAAAATGAAATTTAGGCCTAGCGATGTAATGATAAAACAGACTTCTGTGAAATTTCCATTTTTATTCAAATTAACGTGTCAACTTAATTATTTCAAATTGCAAACATTTTGCATTTCTTAATGTCATTTAACAGTTTATTTGATGTGTACATATAAATAGGCACTTTCGGCAGAATCTCGCGATGTAACGCAGTAGATAGGGGTGCGTGCGCGACGCTAACGACAAGGGATTTAACGTATACGTGTAACGCTTAGCACGCGTCAAAGTCACGAGGTGTGAAGGGACGAAGTGAACGAGATTGGTCGCAGCAGATCGTTCTACGTGGCTGGGTTAACGCGCGTGTCCGCTCCACTTCCGACATTAAGCCACCCTCGCGCGTAAGACAGTAACCCGTATTCACGTCGCTGGAAGATATTTTCAAAACTCGCGATTCTCTGTGCAGTCGCAAATCCCGTGTGATCACTCTATTGAAATTAACATCTAATAGTAATATATTATATATAAATAATATTAAGAATCTTTTTTTTTAACCGCATATATAAGAAACATAATCAATACTAAAAAAATACCTATTACGGTCAAAGCTGGATCTTCATTAATACAATCTTTAGTTCTAAAAGACTACAATATGTATATTGTAGTCTTTTAGAACTAAAGATTGTATTAATTAAAGCAATGAAGATCCAGCTTTAATAGGTATTTTTGCAAATATATTATATATAATATTATATATTATATATAATACATGTATCCGGATCACAGTATAGTATATTTTAAAATAATAGAGAAAAAGATGAGTCTTCATTGTTGCATAGATGACATATAGATTAAATAAAGTATTTATTTATTTTAAAATTAAGATGTTTTGCCCTTCTTTTAATTTCAACATTTAAATTACTAATGATTGTCGCAGCTGATTTTAATTGTTGATTTATACATAATATTACAGCGGATATTCGTGAAAACAAAGGAGAATCCTTTAATTCAACATATAAAATCTGATACACAATTGAAAAGGCAATGAAAACAGAGATTGAGAAAAATTTCAGTCTATTAGAAATCGTGTACACCTATCACTGTTAAAATTGAAAAGTTTAATTGAAAAGTTTAATGGTAACTCAATCTCCCTTGAGTTATATAACTCAAGGGATTGTAAGATTGAGTATAAATAACATTTAATTATTTTTTACTTCCACGTGTGTCAAAATGTAAATCAGTCCATCCATTTTTGTGATTAGTTTCAATATGAACAATGTCCATATTAACATATACTCTTAGTAAATAATAAACTAAATTTGAGTTAAATTTGATATATTTAATTCTTAAGTTAAATTGTTGAATTCCATTGTTTTAATTGAATTAAACGATATATTGAGTAGAAGCAGTGGGGACCTATAGAAATGATTAAAAATAATTCGAATATAATTTGACATTATAAATTTAATAGTATTTGACATTATAAATTTAACAGAATACAGTTTCTAATAGATTGAAATCTGTTATTTCCTGTTCTTATTGCTTGCTTTTTATTTGTATCTCAGGTTTAACATATATTATTGTTCAAAGATGATTATTTAAAATCCACACCTCCTTCCTACTTCCTTTTTGCGCACAACTTAGAATAATGCATTGTATTACGTATCTTTATGGCCGCGATCGAGAAATAGGTAACCGCGATAGGTAAATAAATATTTTCCGCTGGCGCGTTTTCAAACTTCTGCATCGATCTGACGTGCATTTAAAATTTCAATCGCAAGGCGGAAAAGGTCGAGCGTGAAAAAGAGTAGTCGAGAACATGCTTCGCATCTATTTACTTTACCACGCGTGTCCGCTCCACTTCCGACGCTTAGCGCCGCGACGCTTCGACGAACGCGGTGTAACGATATTAAAACCGCCCTCGCACGTGACAACCGAGGAAAACTGGCTTCTGTGACATCGATTATAAACGCATTCTAGTGTCAACGAGGGTGGAAGAAGCGGCTTTGATATTAAATGGCAGTTCGCCGCGCGATTATTATCTCTCTCGATTCTTCTAGACGAGATTCCATCGGGTGCTCTTTTTTCCGATCGCGTTTAACGCGATAACCACTTGCACAACACACCTCCCCAATTTATAAACCATCTGATAAAAATGTACAACTCTTCAGGTTTTTGTTTAATCGGTTTGAGTTTTTTTTTATCTATCTCTTTTAACGTGCAATGGGAGCATTGATTAAAGTTGTGACATTAATAGAGCAAGCAACAAAGTTGCAGCAAATAAAACTACAACGAAATATTCCGTTAACCGACTTTCGATATAGCGCATGTCTGTATAATACTACAGTAACCCTAGATTAACATGACATTTTTATAACATTATAGGCAGCATATTGTCATAAGGGAAAATTACACGATAATCCTTTAGCACTGTAAAACATATATTGTGTAACATCTTACTTTCAATATTTTAATTAATTTTCTTTCTATCATATAGAAAACGCGAGCTTATAAAAAATATTTTTTCTCACGAATTCCGCATTAATTTTTCACGTTATTGTACATAATGGACGTATTACTATTGAAATATTATTGAGAAAATATTCATAATAAGCTCTTCCGTATACACTCTGTTTTACACCAAAAATAAAAGCAAAGAGATCAACACATTAGTTCGGTTTTTCATTTCCTGATTAATCTGTTAATCTGTTAAGTTTAATCTGATGATGTAATGTAATAAAAATTGTACTTCTCTATCTTCGACTAAACTGATGGGTTTATAATGAATAACTGTTGAAGTTATCATTATAAAACCATTAATTTAGTGATTAATCATAGCTAGAAAAACACAATTTTTACATTATCATTGAGTTAAGTGAGGTTAAGCCTAAATCAAGTTAAATGAAAAATCGGACCATAATCAAATAACGTTAAATCATTGTTAATCGTTCTCAAATATTAGCGAAATTTTGCTTTTAGCAATGTTCATGATTTTCCGAGTGATTTTCTGATCCAACCGAGATCAGACTTTATGATGATAAGTATCGATAATTGTGATGGATTGACGGACATCGTGGGACGTTTTTACTGATAAAAGATGGTAAGATCGGATCGTCGCTTACCGGATAACAATTAGGGGCTGCCGTGCATCCGATCCTTCGAAGATTCAACCTCCTCCACCTTGGGACACTTTAATCGGCGAATACCCCTTCTTATCTATCTTCTTACAGTCACAAATCACAATACAGCAGGCACTGAACTTAGCTTATACAGATACTATCCTTCCTTTCTCTTTATCACAGTAACAATCGAACGTCCGGGTTGTGCGGGCGCACAGTTCGCGGCGTTTAATTAATTTACTCTTGGACAACACAAGTCGATGTACAACGGAAATAATAACGAACAACAACGGCTACGCTCGAGGTCGCTCGATCGAGCGAGCGTCGATCACATTGCTTTAGCACATACACCATAGAAATTTTGCCGATCTCTTATACAGCGGCACTTCACAGCCTCCGCCTCTCGCTCACGTGTGAACGCTTCTGTTGAGATCGGGAATGGCACTACTCGATGACGATGTTCAACGACGATGTTCTCTCCCACGCGGGTTTGATGATCGTAAGCTCTCTCTCTCTCTCTCTCTCTCTCTCTCTCTCTTTCTTTCTCTCTCTCTCAATATCATTAATATTTAGAGGTTAGAGCAGAAATTCGCGCGGGGGCACAATTAACACGAGTGGCCAGTTAGCGAGATCAATCAGGCACATCAAGATCACAGAATTCTCTAGTCCGTCGGAATGTCACCGTCAAAGTACCACGTGACAATTATTATCGACAAGCTCGACAAGGCAACATCGAGTTGTCTCGCAACAATCCTTCGTGCGACGGACGATCGCGCGCGTTTTTTTTTTTTACGCGGGCAAAGGTAGTCCTTTCTCAAGAACGACCCTCGTAGGGATTCCCCCTTTTGCACTTCGATGACTCCTCGTACGTGGTCCGGCTCTCTCGCTGTCGCGCGAGAGAATGAAAGAATAAAAAGGAGAGGGAGAGAGCGCGTTGGGACACACGGGACACCTCGGAGAAAAAGAAAGACGTGGCGCACGGTCGCACAGCCCACAACACGGCGATCCTTTCAGTAGCGCGGTCTCGCGCCGACTGCGAAGCTGTTAGCTGTGGCGGCTCGGAAGTTTCACCTTCGGCCGCGTTCGCCACCCTCCGTCCCTCTCTCCACGTGCGCGGGCCGGGGCAATCGGCATCCCCCACTGACTTTGGTGTGCCACGGACTTTAGGTCCCCTCCGCCGACGATGTTTAACCCGTGCCAGCTGGCCCCACCATCCAGCTATACGGCGGTACCCTCTCCGAACTCTGAAGACCGGTCCCCTCTCTTAGGCGTTCGCGTCAGCCTAACCGAGAGCAATAGGCGCGAGGTACGCGCACGCACACTATCGCGCGTGGGTGCACGTACGAACGTTGAACCACGCCTATCTCCCTACCTCGTGCACGCGACCGACCAGTTCACGCTGTTTTTACTGGCGAAGTAGCCAAGGGTGACCGAGAGCGAGTACGACGTGCAGGGACGAGAGAGGGACCAGGGTTGCACGCGACATGTAGAATGAAGGAAGAGAGAGAGAGAGAGAGAGAGAGAAGAGAAAGAACTATCTTACTGGCGTCTCGCCGGGACTGCCCACGCGTCCAAGGGTGCGTGCACACGCACGCACAGGCATTTTGATAAGAAAGCTGGCGTTGCATGCGCTGCATAGCGCTTAAACTATCCTCGAATGACTTCACTGTTTCCAATAGATATAGCACAAATGGAAAAATTATCTTTTTATCAGACTTTTCTCTGAACAAGCATCGGAGAAACTTCGTTATCGTTAACGTCACCATTGTAGTCATAATTTTTCTCACAGATTCAATAGATGTTTGATGACGTTTCAGATACCAGTGTATTTCTACGGAAATGCTTAACGCGCATTTTATTTTCATTTATTTATCATTTATTAAGGAATATGTATTTTATTCGGTTTATCTTGTTAGTAGCATTCTTTCAAGCAAGTTGCTCGACAAATTTGAACAAATTGGAACAAAATTCCGCTCCATTCCGCGAACGCAGAAACTTAAATATGGCCTTTTGGAAAGTTTCTGATAAAAATACCTGACGCGTCGTCCTCTCTTTGTACGACTTTTGTAAACAAATGCTCCTTGAAATATTGACACGTGGTCGAGGTTCTGGCCACACTTTAGACACGTGTCCACCATGTCGAGAGTACTTGCTAAGTGGCTGCTCGACCGTTTGAATTTTTTCTAGACGTTCATATTTGCCTTTTTCCTCTTTCCATTTTTTCTTTTTTTTTCTACCGAAGAAGCCGCCGCGACGACCTAATGCCACATGGAGAACCGTGTAAAGCGCGGAATAAGTCGAAGTTGATTTATTTTTAGGAACTCGCGTGCCGCGAATACAAATTTAACATTATCCGTTTCTTCCTCTCGCGTGTAATACGCGAAATTATTATCACGTAAAATAAAGTACGTAACAATGAATTCGTTTGATGGTTTATCACTCGCTTATATAAATAGCGATTGGCGAGCAGTCAAATACGGTTTGCCATTACGGATTCTCGTAGAAAATCACTATTATGTAATTTACTATCGCCATTAGATGATTTATGATCCATCGCGCAAATCTGATAGTGATTTGTCGGCACTAATAGCTCCACAGAGACGAGGTCAATATTCTCGTGTGAACTGTGACAATATACCACGTTCGAAATTACTAATCGCGAATTTATCTCATTTTAGCAATGCTCGTATGATCGAGTGGTACGTAATGTGATAGTAAGTTTATAGACTAAAAAACCTGAAATCATAATATACATATATATATATATATATATTTTTTTTTCTTTTATAGCGTTTTCGGTCCGAGCAGATTTGCACCGACCTGGGTTGAATTAATAACGTTACGTGTTTTACTATATTGGTTGACGTTACATGCTTTACCAAGAGTATATAACGTCATTAATCCAACTCAGATCGGCGCAAATTCGCTCGGGCCGAAAACGCTATTATTCTCACTGTCCTTTTACGTTGTAATTATAACAAATTGATAGGTTAGAAGCTCAGGCTGGGCTATCGCTTATTGGAATAATTGCGCGGTCCACGTCATTAGCCTTAATGAGCTCGGGTCGGGTCTAACGCCTCTTAGAAACCGTTGCACTTTCGAAACGATCCACACGGCATTTTCTCTATAGTGCGTATGCCCACGCATCTCGTCGCCAGTCGGTCCGTAAAATCTAACGTAATTACAGGTTGATGCGTGCGACACAACGCGTGTACAACATATATAGATCGTCATATATCTCGTTGTTCTCTGATCTCTTTGTCAGGTACAAAGTGACTGATGCAATTTACGTTATCTTGATTGCCACTTTCTCGATTCGATGCCTACGTAATGTTTCTCGATTAGGAAAACGCAATAAGATAGACACCATGAATGTTCATTAGGAAATAATGAATCTATATTTATTGCATCTTTGACAGTTATATTTTCTATTAATAAAATTCTAAAGGATAGATCTGAGTGTATATCAATCACTAACAATGATATTCAATAGTTTTACCATTGCTAGTTTGTTGAGCGTATTCAAATACAATTTTGAAAATAACTATTTCTTTCTGCATTTTTTTGTTGCAAATTCATTTTTTATTTCTATTAGTGTACGTTATTTATACTAATGTTATCATATCCATAATATATTTATTTATAATTACAATTTTTAGTTCGATTATAAATGTCGCAGTAGAATAAGATAGAATAAGGTAGATTTCCCGTATTTTTTTCAATGTACTTTCCGGAAAGGCAGAAAACGGTCATTGACTTGTGTTAACGTAAAAAGACTACACTTCCTTTTCTTTTTTTTACGCGCGACTTTCACGTCACATCGCACAAACCACGCGTGCGTATGTACGCGCATTGTGACGTACGCCTTTCGGGCTTTGCACCTGGGTGTACCCACCTTTCCCGCAAGAAAGAGATCCTTACCTAAAGGCACGCACGAGATGATCCAGCTGTTTGATCTCCGCCATGCGCTCCCTTTTTAGGGAGCTCGTGCGCGTTACGTTAGGATTTCGTAACGGCATCTGCGTTTACAGAATCTTCGCGCTCATAATATCGCGTTATATCAGATTTTGCTAATCTCTTGCGTGACAAGAGAACACGGTAACGGTAACAGATCTAAACCTCTATCGTTTTACACGCTACATCATAGAAATATGCTTAAGGAATATGATTTCCTAAATTCTAGATTTAATGAATTATTAATATTAACAAGAAATAATTTTTTATTACTTATAAAATCGTAATACCTCGCAAAAATTCAAAATAGTGCTATTAATTATCTTTCACTAATTTCAAATACGGCTTCAAATCAGCTGCTTAGCTGTCGACCCGCTTATTGTGTAGCTGATATCGATATGAATATTACTATATTTCTATCTTATTTGTATTTAAAGTTAAGTTATACTCAATAAAGTTAAAATAAAATAAAAATAAATAAATAAATAATAAATTTCTTAATCTTAAAATGCTGTCGATATACGTAATTTTACATACAAATGAGCGAAGTCATTGAACTCCAAGTTAAGCATTCAGTAATCGTTATAATTATTACTGAAAACTTAGCTCTTTTATGTATTTTAGCACTTTTATGTATAAATGACTTTGCTCACTTGTACGTAAAATTTGTATTGATTTATGTATTGATAGCATTTTAGGGTTGATTAAATAAATTTAATCTCATTTTTGTGATAATATGTAAGAATAATTTTTAAGAAAATGTTTTTTTCGAGCATTTATTTCACATGATTCCGGTTGTGCACAAATGCGCGTGGCTCGCGATGAAAGGAGTGTCCGCGAAGGATTCCTATATGGGTAGGAGAGAAAGGACCATGGCCTGAGCCGAACAAATCCCGAAATAAATGTCATCGTGTATCATCGCGGTAACGTAATCCCGGATCGCGAAGACAAATGGCTGCGGAATACGATACGATGCACCGCGGTCGGTCGTCCGAGATGAGGAGCCTTCTCGTTTCTCGTATTTACATATCGCGGCGAAGGAAGGTTCGTAGGGAGGTGTTCGTCCTTTTCCGAGAGGTAAGAGAAGATACGATAACTTTGGGAGATGAACAGAGTGAGACGTGTACGTCTCCAGTAGTATATGATCGACGAAAGACGAACGGTGACTTCTCTTCCAGAAATCATACAGGATCGGATTCGTATCTCGAGATTGAGGATCTTTTTTCGCGTTATCATTTTGAATTATTGCGTATAGTTATCTAATTGGTGTGTAATGGATTGTAATAATTCAATTACAATTAGTGAAACTGAGAACCTAAATTAATTCTTTATGAATGAAAAGCACAGTTTTATTTGTTTCAGATTGTACAAGGAGAAACAAAAAGAATTTTATTAAACAATATAATTGTTATAGTATGTCGGAATTATCGATGTCATTTTGATTGAAAAGAATACCTTTTGCATGAAGAAATATTTTGCGCATCTATTATCACCATAAGTTTAACTATTATATTATTATACTATATTAAAGAGTCCAAATATTAATTTTTCTGCTGTAACAAAATATTTTTTTAACAAGTTGTTAATAATTAAACAATAATTAAAAATTTAGTATTTACTGATATTTATTGAGTTTTACACAATAATAAACATCTATTTTCACACAAAAAGCACAATTTTGTTGAAGTCTCTGGAAATTCAATTAGATGCAGAAAATAATTCTGTTGGACTATAAAAATAATTACATAAGACTCAAATTGATACACTGTAAAAAATAAAATGTTAATTTTAACTTAAAGACGTATAGTGGACTTTCTGCAAAAATGTTAAAATTAACATTTTTTTGTATCATTTTAACATTTCTTTTTAGTTATTTTTAATATTTTAAAATTAACATTTTATTTTTTACTGTATAGCTGTAGAATATAAATCTTTTTTATAAGTCTTGTTTTATAAGTCTTGAACTTTTTACATAATTTATTTTGATAATCCAACAAAATTATTTTCAAATTTATATCTAATTAAATTTTTTAAATATTTCAGCAAAATCCTTTCGCACATGCATTGTAGAAAAATATCTCGTTTTTAAATATGTTATTGTTATTAAAGGGTTGAAATCTTGTAGCCGACATTTTAGCTCTGTGCAAGGATTTATACCGGCCCTGAGGAAGGAAAAACAAATCAAACGGTCGGTCATGCGTCAAGATTTTAAGCAAACACGTGCAGGTACGTACGCGCGAGCGCGCGTTCATGTGCCAGCACGCAACTGAGCATGCACGACTATACGGGTATTAAAAAAGCGCGCGCGTTTGCTCTGTCTCGAAGACCTCTTCGCGGGCACGTACGACTCGAAGAGAGGAGTCTTGCTCCGAGAACTCTCCTCCCGATTTAGCCAGCCGTGTCACCGCCTCTGCTCACCTTTGAAAGGTCTCTCTTCAAGGTTGAAAGTCTAACGACCGTCCCATCGATTTGTCATCCGTGATCGAACAGATAAGGGGATTACATGTCGATTTATCTAAATTCCCACTTTCGACCGCTTTCGTCGGAAGAAAATATTCGAATCGAATGCACTCACATTTTGATGTACGTTTATATAAAAACGAGTAAAAATTAAAAAAATAAGCACCGAAGAGATGTTTTATACAAGGCAATTTTAAAGTTCTTCATAATGTATTTTGCTGTCGCTAAAAAGAAAATCTACTTAAATCAGTTTTTCAGAACTTAATTTTAATTAGACAATTATTATTCCGTAATGTTACATATGATTACATATAATTTACATTATTTCATTCAGTTAGAAATACAAATTATTGGAAATATTCTATAATTATTAATTCAATTAATTTAGAGTGACTATATTACAATAAATTTTTTTGTTAGAAATGCAACACACACGTTCATCTAAATATAATTTAACGTTTAAAATATTCGTGGAATAAACTTGTAAAGTAATATAATCGGAAGGTCGAGCGCCGCTTGAGAATCATAAATATACGGATTAATAAACGCGGGCCATAGAAGTAAAGTAAAGAGGACAGAGGAAACTTAATGCCTGCATCATGAAAGTGGCACACGGAATACAGAAGTAATTTACACGATCCACCTACGATACAACAACTCGCTAGCGCAACAGGTTCCCAAACGTGGCGAAGCGGAACACCAAGAATTCGAGCGTGAATTATGACGTTGGCTTTCCTAATGCACTCTAATACGATCGTGACTGGTCCCGTTTGTAGGAAAGGGGATAGGTCGGTAGGGAAACACATTACGGAGGAAAACGAATAATTTATCGGGCGCGGCGACCATTTTTCCACGCAATCTTCCATCACGAGCGCGCCAGAAGAGGGACAGAGAGAGAGAGAGAGAGAGAGAGAGAGAGAGAGAGAGAAAAAGAGAAGGCTCGGTGAGACGTGTGTGGAGAACGAGAAGCGGAGTGGAAAGCGTAGGCGGGGCGCATACCAGAGGCACCTGCTCATTTACTTTGCGCCGGTCGGCTGTAGCCGGTGTAGAGAGGGAATCCTCATTAGGATTTGCCCCTACCATGCCACCGCCGCTGCTTGAGTGTGTTTCTACCGCAGAATGAGGATAGAGAGAAAAAGAAAAAGAGAGAGAGAGAGAGAGAGAGAGAACACGATTTATTCCCGAGGAGATATATTCCTGGTAAATCTAGATGCGAATACGTTTTTACAGGATTGTAACATCAGTTATGTAAAGATAAATAATGGCTCAGTGAGTAAGAAATCATATGGACGGGTTCTTTTTATGAAGGACACTTCCGTCATTGCAAAGATTAATTGCGAGAGTGGAATTTTAAAGAATACGTGATGATAACAAAGTCATAGAGATGAGTAAAGATATTTGTCATACTCTCTGAACTCTTGTTAAGTAGTTTAATTTAAAGACAGTGAGTCGGTTAGAGTAATATTGAACATTAGATTAAATATGAAAACAAATAAGTAGAATGTATAGTAAAACAAAGATTTCACAAAATTCTATTATACCGGTCTTTTCTTATAAATAAATGAGATATGACAACGATTTTAATAAACAACAGTTTTAACAAAATATTGAAATACAATCAGAATGAACAATTGAAGGTATATAAGAATGTTTTGAATTACTTTAGTTGTGGGGATTGTGTGGTCATCAGTGATTTTCTCTTTGAGTTATAAAATCTTTTTTTCTTTGTCATACAACATTTTTTAATGCCTAAAGAGATTTGCAAGGCGACGAAGAGAGGTTGTTCGAGTATGAAGAGAGATTACAGAGAGCCCCAGCACGTGGAAGAACGAGAGAAATTGATGAGAGAGAGAAAAATAGTGAAACCGCAGCACCCTCCATATACTGCCATAGGCGTGCGACGCAGGGCGGAAAGGGGATCCTGGTAGAACCCCGTGTAAGATCTCACATAAAGATCGTCGTCCGCACACAATAATAGCCCTCGGGCTTGGCTGCCTGTCCTGTCGCCCGTATTCCCCGTGACCTCGTCGGCGACCGTTATGACGAGACGCTCGCTGTTGCAGCTTGCCGTGTACTCCGCGTGTAAACCACGCGTGTATTTGCCTTTTAGGCCCCCCCTCCGCCCCCTCACTGTATTCACGAGACAATGGTACAGGAACAACGAAGCCGCAGGGGTGCAATGTAGCCCTCTGTGCGACGTAGCTATCTCAATTTGTATCTTTCGCGAGAGAGGTGCGCAATGCCGAGTCGCCCGTCATGTTGCGTTACGTCTACTTCTACTAGGAATTGAAGGATCCGCGAAGATAATTATTGCCTTGTGAGATCCTCATCGCGATATTAATGCTCTGAGAGAGAGAGAGAGAGAGAGAGAGAAGAAAATAGAATTTAAGCGATTTAAATTTGGGTGAACTCTCCAAGAAACTATAAAGATCTAACTATAAAAAAATGTAAACATTTAAAAATTGTAAGTACCTAAAATTTAAAATAAATCTAATGTATAAAAATATTATAAGTAGTATTACAACTACAGGACATTAAGAAGTCACAGATACTAGTATTTAGAGATAAGTTAGAGAGACACTAGTATTTAGAGATAAGTTAGAGAGACAGTTAAATTTTCTTTAACAAAAGACTACAACTTTTCCCATGTCGAATTAGTCTGCGTGATCAAGAAGGATCTCAAAATGTGTTTTAGAAATATGTTTTTGAAAGAAAGAAGCTTTTTTCTGGTAAGTTTGAACGGCAACATATGTGTGTATCGCGTGAGTGCACTACAATTCTTTTCGGAAATAGCGCAGGTATCCCGCGACGTGACGATATACGTTGACAGAATTGACGCGTAATTGTACGCTATATACTGTTGCTTTGCGGGCCATAATGAAGCCTTATTATTAACCATCGCCCGCGGCAGATCGCGCCGATGGTTTCACACGCTGCGAGAGTCCTCCTTTCAGCATGCGCCCGGGCGCGCGAAACCTTTATCGCTCTTCTGAAAGAATATCGAGCTCTCCTTTCGAGACGTGAAAAGAGAAGTCTCCAAAGAAACCTGAATTGGTTCACCACCGCCATACTAACCGCGGTAGTGTCCAATAGTGACGCGTCATGCGAGCACGCTGATATTATGACGTAGAATGAATGTTTAGCACAAAACATCGCAATATGTTAAATTTAAAAAAAAAGTATCATTCGTTATTTCGTATTTTTTTGCGACTTTCTATAATTCTACATACATGTATTTTTTATAATGCAAATAAATAAATATATTTCATAGATGGAAGATTCTTTTTGGATAATAATGTCATTTTTGATGACTTAATATTAAAATTGAAAAGCTTTTTTTATCAAATATTAAAGGATATAGACATTACATCGCGACTTTTAGACGGCTTTTTTCACAAAATATTAGAAAATATTTTCACGATAAATTTGTTACTTTCTCGTAAATTTTTACAATTGATACACAATAATAATTATAATATAAATAGCCAATACGTGTCTTATATAAAATAATTGTGTAGTAATATTAGTGGATGGAGAATGGTATATATATATATATATATATATATATATATATATGTATAAAATATGTTAGATATATATAAAATGTTTATATTCTGAAATTTTAGAGAGAAATTCTTACGACATTATTGCTTCGCGGATCGTTTTCATGCGAGACTTGCCTTGGCTGCTATGTAATTAGATGGACGGATTTAGTGTTCCGAGAACTGATGAGAGACCATCGCCATTATTCTCGGACTACTGGCTACTCCATGAGGGACTAAACGATATGTAACAAAAATTATGAGCCTTAAAATGTCTTATTAATCGCATTACTAGCCTGTTGCTTTTGTTCTTCAATTAGCGTAGATATTCTGATAGATATTCTGAATGTGATGTTCTAATGAATTTTATCCAATTTTAAAATGATGTAGAAATAATATTTAGATGATTGAATATTAAAAAAACTAAAAAATTTATATTCCTATAATCTCTCTCTCTCTCTCTCTCTCTCTCTCTCTCTCTCTCTCTCTCTCTCTTCTAATTTATACATATATAATACTTCTCCTTTAATTAACTTAATTTTAATTACAGATTTCTAAATAAGAGAAGAATAATATGAAGTGTGTAATAACATGAAGACTAATGAAAAATTAGACTTTTATTCGTTTTAACAAATGTATGTTTGTAGGAAGTATTATATATGAATAAATGTGAGAAATATATGTATACATTCAATCTTGCAACAAAAAAAATAAAAATATGAATATTTGAAAATTTTGATATTAACAATTCTTAAATTTTATGGATATAAATGAATGAAAAATGAGAACATCTAATATAGTAAAAGATAAGAAAAGAGAGTTTCTTGTATTGGTTAAATTAGGAAATTATAAATTTATGACCATACAGCGATGACACGCCTCTCAAGGAAAAAAGCCTGACCTGGTGTTAGAAAGGTTTATGCTCCTTCAGTTGATTTCCATCATTCTTCTTTTCTCTCTTTTTCTATTGCGGGTGGACATCCCATGATCTTTACGGTTCTTTGAACGGTGATCCGTTGCAATTTCAAGGTGCATAGCTTGCGAACCGTTGTCCTTAAATGAAAATAGGAACAACGGGTGGTC
>Ga0157364_1003317_pt1 | contig 15547 bp, 8 predicted proteins | sample AttsexASBM2_FD_111476 | JGI IMG/M metagenome (GOLD analysis project Ga0157364, IMG submission 111476) | Fungus gardens microbial communities from leaf cutter ant in Ribeirão Preto, State of São Paulo, Brazil - Atta sexdens ASBM2 | ecosystem: Host-associated > Fungi > Mycelium > Unclassified ...
GATGTTAGAAATCGTAGCTATTGTGGAGGAAGCTTAGAAGCTGAGTAGAGAATGGGGAAGTGTCGGGTGGTCTAGGAAGTGTCGGGTGACTTCGGGGTGTCGGGTACGATGCACCTCGAGTTCGGGTGTTCAAAGTTGTTATGCACATTGTAAAAGTTGAAAATAGTTTCCATAGTATGAAAGTTCTCCCATATTTTTAGGTAGAGCATTGAGTCAGAATCCTCACTTTTTATACTCTGTTTGTGCCTCTCTATTACAGACTTCTTGAGGGATCTGCTCAACTCTACAAGCCTCTTCATCTCTTCTGCAATCTGTACCCAGCCCCATTCCACATCAAACTTGCACCCCTTACTATAGACTATGATGAGTGGATTCAAATGCAACTGAGGCATCTACATGACATCTGTATCTGTGGAGTTAAAAGAAACTGTTAGGTGTGGTTTACACTCATGAGTGAAAGTCCATGGGGCTGTGCAGGTTTGAACCTGTTCAAGAAACAAAGAGTTGTGGACTTTGCAAACAACTTTGGCTTCAGTTTATGTGCTGTGTCATCTACTTGCTGCATAGTCACAACTTCAGGAAAGATGAAGTGGAGTTCAAGAGATTGAGTGCTGACAAGACAAGTATGTCACTATAACACCAAAGTTTAGTGTTAACAATAGTTGATTGAAAATCATGTCATAGTGTGTTTAAACCCTTATATTTTATTTTGATTTTCTTTTCTTTTTCTTGATTTGATTTCTCTTTTTTTTTTCTTTTCTGTTTCTTTTATTTCTTAGAGGCATGTGACCATGATCACATGACATTATGTCATAGGCCTAGAATGTAAGAGAAGAAGCTAGAAGGATAATATCAAGGTGTATGTCTATAATATATTCATATCATAGTATATACATAGTATACTCATGGACAATATATAGACTTTAGAATATAGTTATTTATTGCTAGAATAGACCATGTATGTTATGATCAATGCCTCCAGGATGCAACATGGGGAAGGGCAAAGGGTATGACGACACAATTGGCTGTGCTATAGTGGTCTCAGTCAGCGCCTCATATAGTAGGTGCTACGACCTTGCTTTATCCTCACAGTCTTCTCATGTTATCTTAACCATATGCCTCATGTACTGTATACTGCTTCATCATGTCTTACTAGTATATATAGCATAGATACTATCCTGTATTCTTACACTTTACCACTTATACACTTTCCTTAACTCCTCTCAAGTCTTTGCCTAAGTGCAACCTGAGCTCTAGCTTAAGGTTGTAACAATATACTTGCAGTATATATAGTGTAGGAATACATTGGGAACTCCTTGTCAAGTTCTCTCTTATGATATAAGACTACTTAGTATGCTATTGACTGTCTTAGTTAGTGGTTGTTACAACAAATCATTACCAAGTGCTATCTTAAATGAAATAATATAATAACTATTAGGTCTATTGACTGCTATACCATTAATATAGACAAGGACCATAAGAACAATCTTTTCTTGTTCTTGTTTCTATTTGACTGTTATAACTTAAGTCTTAGAGTAAAGATGAAAGACTACTTTTGTATTGAGTAATACAAAAGAACTTGATAAAGTTTCAAGTACAAATTAGTCTGTCTCATATACTACAGACTATGGTCTGTGTGTACTTACAACTATCCTACCCTAAATTACATGTGCTTGCTATAAGGTCAACATGTTGTTACCATACTATATAATGTTATCTATTTCAAGATCTTCTCTAACCTTCTCTGTGCTATCTGATTGTGTGGCTGTGACTGTGACTGACCTGTGACAAATGTCACGTATTAATCACGCTTTGTGACTTGTGTGACCATCATATATAATGTCACATCACACTTTTGTCTTAAGTTAAAAATAAATAAAAAAGAAAAGAGACTTCAACAGATAATAAAATAAAATAAAATAAAAATAGAATAAAATCAAGTCTATTATTTACAACTCTGACATTGATATATAAGCGGTTATCAGCAAATATAATATGTATGAAATCTAATTTCATTGAGAATTTATAAAGATACTTTTTGTTATGATCTTAGACTTGGCTTAGGTTGCAACTTAGGCAAAGACTTGAGTTGAGAGGTAGAAAAGGATCAATTGGTAAAGCATAAAGATACAGGACTATATCTACAGCTATATATACCTATTGATTATAAGTAAAATATATAGTCTACATATGTTAATAATGTTACAGAACATAAAGAAGCAGAAAGGAAACAATAAGGAATTATCACCTACTATATGAGGTGCTGACTGAGATCTTCTACAGCATAGCTAATCATTGCATCATAACAAACAAACCCTCCACCCTATAGATATGTTGAAACCATGCCATGAACATGAGGAGATAATTATAACAATATTCCTGTTTTTAGCATTAATATTCCCATGAACTAGTCTAATAATGCTAGATTTCCTACCACATAAGATGTGACCATCTTTTTTGTAGGTCTCATAATAAGTTGATCTTGTAACATTAATGTGATGAAGTAAGGTTCATGGGATGAACCTTCTATATACATTTCAATTAGAAATCCCTTTCTTGTTATGTTTACATTCATTGTGTTTGCATTATAATTTCTCTTCAAAAACTCAATGGCAATTTTGTTCCAATATTATTCATCTTGTTCTTCTTGAGATTTATAGTGTGGTGGTGGATAGAAGGATACTGTTTTAACTGATGCTTGTATGAACTTTATATACATATCCAAATTATTGATTTTGTCTTAAATGAACATTGGTTCAGAGGTTTTGGGTCTGGAAAAATCAGTTTCATAAGGCTTATAGAGTAAGACTTCCTTGTTCTGAATTTTTTTTTCCCTTTTTATCAGTTTTGGGTTGCTTTATCTTTATATCTTCTTACTTGTATGTGTCTTGTATTTATTTTATATATTTTTCAACATAATCATTTTCTTTTCCTTTGTAATTATTAAATTCATCTACTAGCAGCTTTCGGATGTGATACACCTGGTTTTCCATATCACTTTGGATGATATTTCATAAATCTTCAGAAATAATAAAGATATCTCTTGCTGTCTGTGTTTGATGATTGTCACTGGCTTGTAATATTGTTGTTTCTATTTCTACAATTTGGACATTAGCTTCTTCTACCAACTTGATAATGTTCTGCAATTGTAGCTGCATATTGACTATTCTTTCAATTCCTTATATGATTTTGTGGTATTTCTTTGTCCAGTCTTTCTTCTCATTGTTTATTATTTTGACTAATGCCATGTTATTAAGGGTTTGAGATATGTATGGGTTAGGAGAAGTAGGAGTGGTGGTGAATTATTAAGCCATTGAAGATTTTGATGTTAGAAACTTGAGAATTTTGATGTTTGAATATTCTTGAAACTGTCAATTTGAGATTTTACCCCCCTCTCTTATAGGTTTTGACTCAGAATTCTTGCCCAATAATCTTCAATCACCTCTTTTGCATGAGACAACCTTGTTTCTGTAATCTATTGATCATGTTCATCCCTATATCTTTTCCAGTGTACTAAAAATTGAGTTTTCCTTCCTTGTTTTTGATGCTTTCTGATTTCTTTCACTTTATATTCTTCTTTCTCATTGATAATGTCTGGTGGTGGCACTAGTTCCATATGCTGACTCTTAAACTATGGTTCTTTGTATTGTGTCAACAGGTCTTCATTGAACACATTATATAGCATCCATCCTTCTAAAAGTTTCAGTTAAAATACTCCTTGACCAATGTCTTTTGAAATCTTAAAAGGTCTGTATCTTTTCTGGTCCAGCTTTTTGAGGGTTAATTTAAATGGATATTCTTAGCTTTCAGCCACATATTGTCTTCTGTCTTCAGTCCTTGTGGATTTTGTCTTTTCTTATCAAACTGCTTTTTTATAGTTTTTTTTGCTATTTCCATTGACTTTGTGGCTTCTTCCCAACTTCTTTGTAATCTGATGAGGAATTCTTCTAGTTTTAGAAATTCTATCTGCACTATCAGATTCCCTTTCCATAGATGTCTTCCAAAATTAAGTTTAAATAGAATATGTTCTGTTACTGCATGTTTCTTGTCATTGTACTGGAATTCTGCTGCTTTCAACCATTCCATCCAATTATCCTATTGATAATTGACATAGTGTTATAAGAATGTCCCAATTTCTTGATTATTTTGTTTAGTCTGTCCATCTGTTTAAGGGTAATATGCTATAGATAGCATTCTCTTGGTTCTTAATGCCTTCATTAAATCTTCTATAAATCTTGACATAAATTGGAGTCTTCTATCACTAAGAATCTTCTATGGAATTTAATGTATTTTCCAAATTTTGTCTTAATAGATTTTCATGATTTCTTCTGATGATACATTTGTTGTTGTTACTCTGAGTTGAATTATTTTTGTAAATCAGTCTATTATGACCATAATAGCATCTTTTTCATTTGATCTTGGTAATGGTCCAATAATATCAATGCTAATCTCCTGCCATAATCCTTCTGATATTTCTAAAGAGTGTAATTCTCCTGCTTTTTCATGTGTTACACTTTGTTTTGTTGACACTTGAAATATTCCTGGACATAGTTCTTCATATTGTTTTTTATTCCTGGCCACCAGTAGTTCCTTTTGATCAGTTCCATCATTTGGTGTTGTCCTAGATGCCTTATGTCCACTAGTTTATGGTTTTCTTGAAGAATTTTCTCTCTTATTTTTCAATTATTCAGCACATAAATTCTTCTATCCATATGGACAATCTCATCTTCTTTCCAAGATTGACCATTTTCTTTTTCTAATTCTTTAATCACTTCCTGCTCCTTGGTACAATTTTGTCATATTTCTTCTAATAAAGTGATTTCTTCTACCACTTGATTTCTTTATAGCAGGATTATATCTGCTGTTGTCTGTTGTCTTGTCTAGAGTTCTTCTTTGAGCATTTGCATATCCTTATTGTCTTCCTTGGTATAAACCTAGTCTTTTCTTGATAACACATCTGCCTTGGTGGTCATCTTTCCTAGAATATATCATAGTATAAAGTCATAATCTTGTAACTTTAAATACCATCTTGCTTGTCATCTATTTAACTTGTGTGGTTCTCTAAAGTACTTGAGATTCTCATGATCTGTTCAAACTTTGAATTTCTTGGTGGCATCCAATAAGTATTGTCTTCATTTTGTTATAGCTTCTATGATTGCAAGTAATTCCTTGTTGTAATCACATTTCAATCTCTTGAAACATAAATTGTGTTTTTTTGCTATCTTTAAAAAGCAGACTGTTTTGTTCCTCTAGTTCCTTTATTCTTTTGCCAGAATTATGAAGTTATCCATATAGTTTGCAAGTATACCTTCATGTAGCAATTCTCAAAATATACTGTTTGTTATCTATTGAAAAGTTTCTAATGAATTTCATTGTCTGAAAAACATTACTTGAGGTTCAAATAGGCCTTTGTTTGTCAAAAAGGTTGCCTTTCATTCATATCCCTCTTTGATTCATATGTTCTTATATCCCTAGATTAGATCTAACTTGTTAAAGTACTACACTTCTTTTAGTTTGTTGATGACCCTCTTTATTAAGAGTAATGGCATCTTGTTCTTTATTGTAACCTGATTCAGTTTTCAGTAGTCTTTTACCAATTATAATGATTTGTTCTTTTTTAGAATGTAAAAGCATGGTGTTATATATCTTGACTTGAATTCTACTATTAATCCAGCTTTCAGCTATTTGTCCAACTATTGATTTAATGCTTCTTCTTCCTTGATCATCATTGTGGAGATGCTGACTAAGATCTTCTACAGTTGTCAAGATCAAAGAATATAGACTTAGTTTTTCTTTCTCATTTTATTTTCTTTTCAAGTTATTTTTCATTTTTCTATTTTTAGAATGCTGAGGTTAGGGTTAGAAGTGATCGGTCACACTGTCACATCTAGTGGTGTGGTCACAACATTGATTACAGAACTTAAGAGAAGGAAGTAGAAGGTTCTGGAACAAAATGATATCATATAACATGGATATCACATGTTGACCTCATGCTTTACATATGGTCATTTAGGGTAGGGTGCACAGTAGCTAGCACAGACCATCTGTAGGAATATATAAGGTAGACTATTTTATAAAGAGCTCCTTATCAAGTTCTCTTATGTCTTCTCAATATAAGAGTTTGACCTCTGAATCCACTCTAAGGTTCTAAGGTTATAACAACAGTGCAGCTAATCATTGTATCATAACAAACAAACTCTTCACCCTATATATATGTTGAAACCATGCCATGAACATAGGAAGATAATCATAACACTTTTTCTACTATTTCTTAGCTTGTTTTAAGCTGTATAAGATTTTCCATATTGGAAGGAATAGAATGTATAACAGCATAGTACAGTATGAATAACTGGCAACCACTTACTTATAGTAAATACTTTAATAAAGAGCTAAGGACATATAAACAATAATAAATAATAAGTAATATTGGTAGTAGTTTAACTTATGTAAAAATTTACATTAACTACCTAATTAGTTAATTAGTACTACCAATTACAGACCATAAACTTACTAAGCAGAATGCTTTGCAACATTCTATAACTTCTAAAAGCAACTATCTAATTCCAACTTCTAAAAACTATTTAAAACTTTTATATAAATCTTCTTATTGAAATTACCTTGAAGATACTCAGTAACAACTTAATCTAATGGATTTCAAAATCTATATAGGCAGTGAGTGCAAGGAAGACTTAAAGTGTAATAAACTTGATTACAAACAAGAAAGTTTCTATGAAATCTTCTCTAAATGCCTATTATGACTTAAGACTCAGAGTTAAGTCCAAAGAAGAACCTTATATAGAGTTTACACAAGAGAACTTGATAAAGTTCCTAACACAAAGTTGTTTACCTTATATACTTACATGAACCATAGTCTGTACACATACTACAACTAACCTTTTTCAAGTTCATGTACTTTTTATAAAGCTAATATACTGGTACTATATTGTATAATATTATTTGTTCTGGAATCTTCCATAATCTTCTCTGTATTACTTTGTGATATTTGTGATAGTTACATATGATATCATGATATAACCTTAACCCTATATCTCAAATAAGAAAATAAATGAAATGAAAATGAAAATGAAAATGAGAAAGGAAAAAAAAATATAAGTCCATCATCTTTAACTCTGACAGTATCTATGAGAAGCTCTTTATAATAATACAAGTCTTGAATTTTACTCTTTAACTATGTCTATCTAAAAAACTATACAACTACTAATAGCTTTTTTTTAATAGATAGTTTATTAGTATACTTAAAAATACCAGCTTTCTCTAACTGGGAAAATTCTGACTTGATAACATTCTTCTATTACTTTGAGTTGTTAAATATAGTTCATACTTGAAAGCAAAAGTTCATAGGGTTCAATAAGTATGGAAACTTATCAAAATATATAGGGCTATAGGCTTTTAGAACAACTTTTGCTTTAGCTTATATAATATACTGTTTATATATTACTTGGTCATAACTTGAAAGAGTAAAACAAAGTTTAAGAGAGAGTTTTGATAGAAGAAAGTATATTACCTTAATATCAGAGTTTAGTGTTAATAGTAGCAGAAACTATGATTAATTATAAGACTAGAGATTACAGAGTATCTACCAGTCTTTAAATACTAGAATAAATGTCTGAAACACTTGGAAACTCAAGTGGTGCTATTACTATATATTTTAGCAATTATGTGAGGTTAGTATCTAAGCCTGGCTTCAAGCTAGGTGGATATTTGATTGTGAAATGGAAGTAAACTCTGCTATAGAAGACCAAGTACTCATAGAGTTTGAAGAGAGATAAAACTGCCATAAAAGACAGATTATTCATATTTATAAAGTTGAACTTTAATATATGATATGAGTAAAGAAAATGAAGAGCCTTATAATCTTCTAGGAATTCTAAGCTATATTGTTTACAGCTATTAAGTACATAACTCACTACTAGGGAATCCTAAGAGAACAGAATGAAGTTCTCTAGAGACAACAACAACTTTAAATATCTAAAGAGTCTATACTAATTAGGTAGAACATCAGATAAAACATTTGCTAGCCTAACTACAGAATAATGGTGCTAGGTAGTTAGGAACTCTGATAGAAAGACCTATAATATTGTAGATTAGTAGAAGCTGATTGAGCAGTAGTAAGAAAGAGAAGATTATAACTATCACAAGAATAATACTTAGCAGAGGCCTAGTGGGGTTAGTTTGATAAAGCTTACAAAGTTTGTGGTGAGAACAAGGCTTGAAACTTAATAGAAGAGAAGTTTATAGGATAGGCAATAGTTTGTAGTGTTTGAGTTTCAGTTTTTTTGTAAAGTGGCAAGTTCTTTTATACTAACTAACTGACTGAACAAGTAAACCAAAAGCTTAACTAGTATTTCTAGCTTTTCATAAATGAGTGGTAAAGCAAATAGTATGACTTGTTGCTCTTAGTAGAGTTTCAACACAACAATCATGTACACTCTGCTATATAACAAACCAAATTCCTCCTAAATACTAGATATCTTCTATAAATGGGTTTAAATCTTACCAAAGAGAACTAAAGATAAAAGTTGTATCAAAGTTTACAAAATAGATAAAGTCTATGCTAGAAAAGACCAAGTCTACTATTTTCAAATCTCAAGATGACATAGTAAAGTACTATAACAGGTAATATATGCCTACTCTAGTATTTTGGCTAAGTAATAAGATTTTCCTTAATGTTTCAGACATTCATACTATATACTTCTCTGCTAAGCTTGTATATTAGTATGTTAGATCTTATATGATAAAAAAAATAAGCCTTATATTTTATCACTTAAATCCTTGTAAAGACTATATTTAGTTTTCAACTACTGCTCCTAACAAGCCTATTTTCAGAATCACAAACAATGAACTTTATTTTTTATTTGTTTTTATTTATTTATTTATTTTATTTTTATTTTACTTTTATTTAGGATTAGAGTTTAGCATAACATTCATGGTCACACAGTCACATGGTCACAATGGAAAGCAGTGAAAGCTTCCAGACCAATAATATTATACAATATGCTTAAAGCATGTAGGCCTTAAAGCTTACACATAGTCTTTAGAGTAGGCTAGGCACAGTAGTATAGTATAGTATATAAGGTAGATATATTGTACTAGAAACTCCATTGAGTTCTCTTGTGATTAACCCAATCCAAAGCTTACTATTTTGATTCTAACTCTGAGTCTTAAAACATAACACTTATATCTGATAGTTATATGCTAGACTCTGTGATTTTCAATAGTAAAAAAAAGTGAAAAGTAAGAAAAGTCCTAAATAGCTACTAGTATAAGAAGTACCAGTATTTGATTAAGTGGAAAAACTTTGAACTGGAATCTAATTTAGAAAATGCTTCCAATATTTTTGTACTAAAGAAGGTTACAGAGTTTTATTATGTAAATCTTGAATTTTCAAGATTTTTTTGACCAGCAGACTTCAAGTTTATTAGGTTTCTCCTACTTTAAGTTACAGCAATCTTGGATAGAGGATAAATATAAGAGGATACAACTTTTTATATTTCTTAAGTTCTTTTCAAATAACAAACTCTGAAGTAAGCTCTGTAGAGCACATTCAACTTTATGAAACATATCAGAGTTGCAAGTTTGATTTTTATTTATTTACTTTACTTTCTTTGATTCTTTATTTTTAGTTTTTATTAGACTTAGGTAAGAATTTATAATTATTGCTTCTTTCACTCATACCACCATCTTATATGGTAGTGCACAATAGTAAATTAGCAAATATTACATATATTTTCTCTAAGAATTATCTGAACACCATCCTCATCATTTACTTAAATTATGAAATCTAAGAAACCAAATTCCAACAAAAACAGTTGGAACTCATATAACAAGAACATTGATCATTCTAATCCTACTTCTTCAAAAGAAAATTCTTTAGTCCCTCAAAGAATGAGAGAGAATACATCTGATATCTTTATGTCTGTGGATTCTCCAGCCATAAATGTTCTAACAAATCCTGTTAATAATAGGGCATTGCAAGTGTCCTCTTCCTCACTTTCCTCTTCCTCTCCTTAACCTCCTGTAGTAATACAACCTGTAGGAGTCAACATATCTACAGTAAGGCCATCTGCAGAATCCAATATACCTATACCTCAAGGTCAAAGCATGGCTAATAGTGCCAAATTGAATGTGAATTCTTTGGCTATTCCATACAACAACAATCAACTAGCTAACCTAGATCTCTGGGATAGTCTATTTGTTCCAGCCTTGCTACTGGAACTCAAAAAAGTATCTTAGCAGTAATGTTCAAAACATCACATACTCCCTTCTTATGATAGAAACTTTTATTTAGCAACATTTCTTAGATGATAGACATATTAAGAACTTTCTAGAACTTGTGGATATCAGTAGTGCAGTATGGCACTTAATCAATGCTATCTACAAGTCTGGCTGGGATAGGCTCATTGTTAACAACAATAGATATTTTCATCAATGTTTCTCTTCACACTTTGCTAGGAACTCTATGACAGTTTCTAATATTTCCAAATCAAGCCCTCCTACTAATCTAGTCACATCAAATAAAAGTAAACTGATGAAATCATTCAACAAGAAGTCATATATCTAATCTTCAAAGGTCAACATTGAGGATATCATTCACATCAAGGATTTATTTCTGACTTTATCTCCCAAGAAAATTAAGAAGATTAATAATATCATTCACAAATCAAATATGGTCAAACCCAAGATAAGAATGACCACTAAAGAACTATCATACAAGCAATTTATTGTTTCAATGAACAACAGAAATAGGGAAGTTATTATAAAACAAGCTAACTTCTACATCAATAATATCAACAGATGTCTGAAAGATGCCAACTTAAAGACTTTGGTTGGTTTTGTCCATCTTTAAAATGACAGAGTCATTATTATCACCAACTAAGCTACCTCTACTTAAGGTATGAGGGAGATTGAGAATATTAACTCTGAACATATTGATATTCCCTAACTTTCTATGTGCAAAAGTTCTCAAAGAAACCCATATATTCAATAATATAGTTCTTACCTCTAAGCCTTATATTATCAAGACTTCAAATAATTTGAATTGATATCTGGGACTCACAAAATGGTTTCAAAGTAAAGTCAATTATCAATCATTAATTCAATGTAAGACACTTTATTGCTATTATATATAATACTAATATGAACCCTAGTATTTCATAGTGTAAGAACTGCTAGAAATAGGGACATTCAATCTCTGGGTGTTGATCACATGTGTTTAGGTGTATCAAATGCAATGAACTTTACAAATACAAGTATCACAGGGAGTTAGTGTGATATTGTAAAGAGAACACTAATGTAAATCCTCTAAGACTTGCTACAAAGGAAGATGAGCCTTTCCCTTATTTCTTTAAGTGTGTCAACTGTAAGGGAGACCACCAAGCAGACAGTTACACCTATTCTTATTGGCAAAATTATTTCAACACAGTTTGGCATAGTAATAAATAACAGGAACTTTGTATAAGTAGAGTATAGTAATATAGTGATTCTGTTATTCTAGGTATAAGTTTTCTTTCTTTCTTTTCTTTTTCTTTTGCAATTTACATGTTATTTGATTTTAAATGTATGTGGCTACGAAGTAGTTATTGTAGACTGCTATTGTGCTCTGCATTATAAATTGTTGATTTTTAAAAAAGTAAGAATTTATGATGTAATGTTATATATGACTGTCATACATGTCACAGTTAATGTCACAACATCACATAGCCTAAAGAAAGTTATAGAAAGTTTTAGAACAGATAATATTATATAATATAGCTATAGTATATTATATTTATGAATAATATATGGACTTTAGAGTAGGTTAGTTGTAGATGTGTATGGACCACAGTTAGTAGTATATAAGATAGACTAGTTTGTACTGAGAACTCTATTGAGATTTCTTATATTACTTAATACAAAAGTTATTTGTTCACTCACTTAAACTTAAGTTATAATACTACATGAATGTGACAGTCTTTCTTAATTCAAATTTCAAATCCTATATACAAGCTTCATTACCTCACACTTTTCTTACAACTACTTATGTCACTTTATCATTACTTCTAGAACTCCCTATAATAATCTAACTGTCTTTTGCTCCTACTAGTAAATATTCTAGAAAGTTCCATTATATTTTAACTCCAAACTCTGTAAACTTTGTAATAGATTTCTATGTCTTCAAATCTCATTGACTTCTATTGTAAGGCTTGTTAACTTTGCTACAATCAAATCCAAGCTCTATACTTGAACACTTGTCAAGAACTATCAAATGTTAATTTTTCTTCAAGCAAATATCTACAGTTAGTTATGTAGAAAGGGGTTAGATCAAGCATGGAAACTTATTTAGAAATATATGTGGTTATCCATAAGAGTAGATAAGATACTCAGATTATAGATCAAGCTAAAATACTTGTCTATTGTTAAGATGACTAGTAGGTTTTATAGACTTTAGTAATCTTTAGAAAGTCCTAAGAAAACAGGATAAAGACTTCTAGAGACAACAACTATCCTAAATACCACTAGGATACATTCTAATCTAGCAGAACAGTATTAACATAACTAGGAAATAATAGTGACCATATAGTCAGAAACCTAGATAGAAGTAGTAAGAATAATTACCAAATAAGGGAAAAAGCTCACAAAAGTGATGACTAGAATAGAGTAGTACTAAGATATTGAGGATTGTAACTTGAAGTTTGACTATGGAAAGTGATGGTATTAGTCTAATGAAAACTATAAGATTTGGTAAGGGAAGAGTGTTGATTATAAAGAGATAAAAAGACTACAGAGTTCAGTTATGTTTGGATACTTAAAATTCAGTTAATAGTAGATCTCCTAACAGAAAATAGATAAAATAATCTTGAATATTGACTAAATAATGAAAAGCTTATTAGACAATAGTAAAAGAGAAGGAATTGTGATTATCTTTGGCCTAAGAGAGTTTCAGAGCTTGGATAATAATGCTGATCTGATGAACCACATAAGAATAGCAGCAGTATTTGAAACCAGTAAATAGAGAGAGAAAAAGGCTATGAAATTTGGTGGTATTCAAGACTTAAGTCTAGTCAAAGTGGTGAGTCTTTTTATATTCATTCCATTTTCTAGACTGCTATGACTTGAAGCAAAAGACACTGGTATTAGGGCAACTAGACAAATTTCATAGAGTTATATAGAGTTTGCAATCTCTAGGAAATTCTAAGTTATATTGTTTATAACTACTAAGTGGTATTATACTACTTATCTCTAGGGAATTCTAAGAGAACAAGGTTCTATTACAACTAGTCTAAATCTGATGTTCTAGAAATCCAACAAACAAATAAATCATAGGGTTGTATGATTGAGTCAATAGAATTCAGCTACTCAATTACAGACAAATATATATAGTATTCTTCTATGAGTCTTCTTTCAGGCCAGAACTTTTATACTTAATTAATGACTGAGTTCAAAGAAGAGATAAAAAGTCTTTCTAGAATTATATTCTTAGGCATAAGAGTAAGTTTCACAATATAAAATACTAGATATAGTCTTTTTAAGATAAGGGGAAGTTTCATCTAATAAACATAGGTCTCACTTGCTTTTCAACAATGTAAGGTTCAAGATGGTAATAACTTGGTAGAAGAGCATATAGTATAAATATTTACAAAGTCTAGAAACACTTTGTCATTAGAGTAAAACACCAGTATAGAGGTTTGTTGTTAATTGTAACACCTTGCTATATTCTTCTAGAATTTGTAGATTGCTAACTTTGTCTCTTCCAAAGCAAAATTTGATTGACTAGTAAACTTCAAAACACCTTCCAACTTTGACTTGTATTAGGGAGGTTCAAATCCTATTTGTAGCAAGTGTTCTGTACTAAGAAGAAAGAGAAGCTGCTATTAATGTTACTAGGTAGAAGAGTGGGGCACTTTAAATCTCCAGGAAATCCTAATTTTATTATCTAAGAAATGCTAACTATACACTTACCTCTAGGAAATTCTAAGAGAAAAAAATAAGGATTTCTAGAGATAACAACTACTCTATACAATACTAAGTCTATTCTCATATATCAGAATTATGTTTACATAAGTAGGGAATAATGATACTTAAGTAATCAGGAATAGTTCAGAATAGAGAAAGTAAATTAGAAGAGTGCTAGAGTGTCTAGCAAGTGTTTCTGAAGTATAGGAAAGTGAATAAGTAAATGAGCAAATAACAATATCAGACTACAGAAGACTACAGAGTATTACAGAAGAGTGAGAGAATGCAAGAAAGAAGAGTTAGATAACATGTTTGGATAGTTAGAAATATTTATATGCAGCTCAAAAAGGTTCAGAGCATGGGAAAGTGGATCAGTGGATGAGAGAAAGAGTTACAGAACACAGATTAGCTAAGAAACATAGAAGAGAAAAGTCTTGGAAGAGCAAGTTCTCTTATAGCTACTGTGTTGAGAAGTGTATATATTTATTTTCCTATTTTGGAATCTATAATCAAGATTTAGTGTAATATTACAAATGACTGTTGTTACTTCTTTCTCTCTTACCACTATCTTGCATGGTAGTGTCCATAAGAGAATTAGTGAATATACAAATTTCTACTTCAGCTCTCAACTCAAAATCTTTTCAAATGGCCAGAATACCAGCTGACACAGCAATGGACATCAATAATGACTTTATTAGGGGAAGGATGAACTCTCCCAGCAATACAAGCTCAAGAAGTGCATTGATCACTTCAAATGCTTTCTTTATTCTATACCATGAGAGAATGGAAACTAACAATGATTGCCCTGATGAGAAGATAAGAAATCCAATTGACAGTTCCCAGCTGTCATATAAGGATGAAGATAAAGTAGGTAATTCTATCAGAAAGACAACTGACAAAGGTTCTACTAGGAACTAGCAATATGTTCAAAATAAAACTCCAGTTTTAAAGAACACACCTAGTACATGAGGAAGAAATACTCCTCCAAACAACACTAACACAAGTCAGTTTGAAGATATCATCAATATCCAAATTCCATATGACTTCAATCAACCTACAGAACTGGAGTGTTGGAATGGAACATTCCAGCCTATTTTTCTTCATAGCTCTTTAGAGCACCTCTTATCTAATGCAAAGAATATTAAGAACTTGATGATTTGTATTACCAAATATATTGAAAATAAAGAAATTGATATTAACAAATTTAACAAAGTTTCTAAACTTAGGAATATTGGCAAAGCCATATGGAAACTGATTTCTGCCATCTATAGTTTAGAATAGGGTTCGCTTTTTGCTAACAAGAATAATAATTCTTTTAGACAGAAAGTATTTTTCAAATATATCCCAAATGTTAATCTAATGAAAAATAGGAAGAAATAAAGAAAGATTATAGACAAATCTGTGAGCATTAAAAGATTGTCTTTATCTATCCTAGTTAAATTGCCTAAATGTTACAATCTTAAGACCTTAGGGTTGGTCAAAAGAAAGAACCTTGTATAGGATTTACATAAGAGAACTCAATAGAGAGCTCTTTACAAAGTAGTCTACCTTATATACCTATCCACATGGTCTGTGCTAGCTACTGTGCATCCTA
>Ga0157364_1003318_pt1 | contig 15544 bp, 9 predicted proteins | sample AttsexASBM2_FD_111476 | JGI IMG/M metagenome (GOLD analysis project Ga0157364, IMG submission 111476) | Fungus gardens microbial communities from leaf cutter ant in Ribeirão Preto, State of São Paulo, Brazil - Atta sexdens ASBM2 | ecosystem: Host-associated > Fungi > Mycelium > Unclassified ...
GTCGTTAATTATTTTATTTCGTCGTTAATTGGTACCGAGATTGAATAAAATTGTCATATGAATTTTTAAAAAATAGAAAAAAATATCAATTGTTTAACGTTTTCTCAGAGGTCGCATTGTCATTGCAGCTTGAACGATGCAAATGTCCGGCCTATTCAGCACGATTTTTTTCACTTTTCAACCCGCGGGCCGATCATGCCTGGAGATTACTACTTAATACCTTCGGTCGAGTGGCGGTGCAGTGGAACAGCCCCACGCGGGTCAGACGCCAGCAGTGGTTGAAAACCGTTAGTGCGCGGGTTACCAGTTTAATGGACTTTAATATCGATCGCGGTTCGATGTTGAAATTGTGCCACGAACGAATTTTAGATTGCGTGCCCTGGAGAGAGAGGGAGAGAGAGAGGGAGGGAAGGAGGGGAGGGAGAGAGAGAGAGAGAGGGGGGGAGAGAGACAGAGAGATACGATCCCGGTATTATATCGGCTCCAATAGCGACCGTCTATAAACGGTGTTTACTACCCGGCGTAACAGATAACGTCGTGTTTTAAGATTGAACTTTTTAAACGCTGAATGAACGTTTGTGGATTAGTACTAGGACAACCGAAAAGTAATACGTTTGATAAATCAAATTCGCATTTTTATCAGTCGTATCTCAAACAAAAACGATCGAACAACAAATAACGCAGTAATATCCAACGCAGTGATATCCATAATAACAATTATTATTGCTTTATTTTAGTATCATTATTACTTCGATAACATTGGTTGACGATGATTTTATTGAATGGATAATTTTGGCTGATTTTTATATCTTTTTTATGCTGATTCTAAAAATAAGGTTAAAATTTTTTCTATGGACTTCAGTTCTTTTTTAATCAATAAGTACATCTCTTTTTAAAAATTTACGTTTTACTAACAACAACTCTCTTATCATATAAAATTTTTTTTTTATTAAAACGATTTATTTTTCTGTCCATAATTCGAGAAATGTTTTTTGTAAGTTCTTTACAGGTTTTAATATTAGAATCGAAAATCAAATCGAAAATCCAACTTAATTTGGAGGGATTATTATTATTTCAGTTTGATTGTGTTAAGTCCGAAAGTAATCAGCGCGTAGTCATATATTTGAAATAAATTTACATAAAAATACATACAGATGTATTATTCCAACATTTTACCGTAATTGCTGTAATTCTCTTACTTAGTTGATTTATTCATACAAGCGGTTTTGTTTTAATCTTAATATCATTTATTTTTAAAAAAGCGAATAATTAGCGTTGAGCTCTTGAGATATTAAACAAATAAATAAAGAAGAAACGAGCAATTAAGAGCCTTAATACACAATAATTGATGCGATTATCTAATAAACACATATTTCAATCGCATATCTTACGTAACTATAAAAACTGAACGTTTCGATTCAATTCGAGCCTCAGCAATCTTGCATAATAACAATTCTTGATAACTATCCGATATTTATATATCCAAGAAAGTCGAGTGCAGCAAGGAAGTTTCACAGATTACCAAATCTGGAGTGTGTTACCGTCAATTAATTGTTTAATTAAGTGCGAGCTACTGCACCCCATAACTGCACAATAAAATAATTTAAATTAAGATTGACAAAACGGATAAAATCGGACTAAATTTCTTGTAAGAACATAACGTTCGCTGTGTCAACGCAGAATCACATATGTGACATCGTGACTCTGCGTTGAGACAGCAAACGTTATATTATTATAAGAAATTTAGTCCGATTTTATCCGTTTTGTCAATCTTAATTTAAATTATTTTATATTATTGTGCAGTTATGGGGTGCAGTAGCTAGCACTTAGTTAAACAACTAATTGACGGTTACACACTCCAGATTTGATAATCTGTGAGATTTCCTTACTGCATTCGATTTCTTGGATGTATGAATATCGGATGGTTATCAAGAATTATGCGAGACTGCTGAGGATGGCCCAAGTTGAGCCGAAATGTTCGATTTTTATAGTTACGTAAGATATACGATTGAAATATGTTTAATACAATAGATAATGTTTAATAGTAATCGCACCAATTACCGCATATTAAGGTTCTTAATTGCCCATTTTTTCTTCATTTATTTTTGTTTGAAACCTAATGTAATGAGTATAAAATCATGTTAAATTCAATAACTCTATAGCTTTTATTTATCTCTAAACAGAAAAGATAATCAGAAGAATTTTTGAAATACATGTTACTAAAAAATTCTGCTCTCCTTATAAATGATAAATTTAAAATCAGTGCAAAAAATACTATAGGACCTATGAAAATATTATAGAACCTATCATATCATCAAATCAATTTAATATAAGAAAAATTAAATTTAAAAGAATTATAAAAAATATTAATAGATTATAAAAAAATATTAATTTATAACACTTTTAAATGTATGTTACTAAAAACTCTTACTCTCCTTATAAATTTAGCAAATTATTTGAAATCAGCGCAAAAAATAATATAAACAATTAAATCAATTTAACTTGAAAAAAGATGAAAGCTCGACCGATATAATCGATAGAAAATGGACGAAAGATATAATATACCCTGTTAATATTTTTTTATGCTAATATGAATACAATTTACCCTGATGTTAAATAAATCAAATTAATCACTACAAAGATTAAAGAAGTTATAGGTACAAAAGAATGAAACGAAGGTTATAACGAAAATGAAGGATGCTTATTAAAATTGCTTACTCCAAATTGAATTCGCGATGTTCATTTACGCGGTAAACACAAGCTCGCTACGATGTGTACGCGGTGTGAGTTTCCATTGGCATACCGTGGTGATTCCAGTAAATACCTTCTTTTAATGAAAAGCACGATCCATATCAAATTCACTGTGTCCGATTCAAATTGTATTTACACACGAATTATTGGCAATTCTACTGTTACAACACGAGTGGATGCATGTTGCTTTTATAAGCGAGAAATTAGGCCGAAGAGAAATATACGAGAACTGTAATAAAACTATCATTCAGTAGTTTAAAAGATACACACACACACACACACACACACACACACGCAAACTTTTTAATGTGATGGAAACATTGTCAATTTTAAAATTATGAATGCTACTATAAATCATGATTTTCAAAAAAAGTTGAGATGAACGAATATCGTTTAAAAATAGTAATTTCTTAAGCAAGCTGTTTAGTTTTATGTTCGTGGTTCGCAATAGCATTCTCGGCGATAACTCTTCGTGGATGGGAAAACGTGCGGCTGAAACAACGTAAATTCGCCGAGCATCCGGGAAATAGTCGCGGCTGACTGCTCCGCCACGAATCGGCAATTTTGCGGGCCACGTTCTGCCTGTTCTGCGTGTTTGCGTCATTAGTCTAAAAGCGTCGCCGAGATCCGAGACTTACCGCGCACCGCGCCGACGTAGTAAGACATTACGACCAGCCAGCCATCCAGCACCCCTATTCGGTATAATTTCTACCCCTTCTACCGATCTCAGTGCTTCAAGGTACCCTTCATTCCTAGAAACGATTCACATCGCGAGGGGGGGTGCGCCCATCCCTTGCTATCTCAGTTTCACCACCATCTTCGCCATCATCATCGTCGTCGTCGTCGTCGTCGTCGTCGTCTCTGTATTCCTCCCTACTTCTCCGCTGTCTCCCGTCTCCTCTTGATAATTAATTTTACGTATCCAGTTTACAAGCGGACGAAGTGGCGCGTAATCAGATTTCGTACCCGAGATTGGTAGAGATTGCTCGCGCAAGTCTGTCGACGTCACCGGCTCTTCGCTTCGCTGAGGAATGACGCGCACGCCTCAACGACTTGCCGCAAAGGCACGGAGCACATCCGGAGCGCAATGGTCTCGGAGAGGTGATAATATCCAGCGAAATAGGAAATATCTCGGTTTCGTGCGTCGTGAAAATCAGTACTTGCTCACGCTACGTTTTCCGCCCGTCCATCTTGACGTGGTTTTTAGATCCAAGCCATTGGATGAAATATTATAACTAGATACAATTTCATCCAATGCAAAATAAATTAATATTATAATAAATTAACAAGATTTTGTCGCGTATTGAAAACTACTGTAGCAAAGCTTAATTGAAACACAATTGAAAAACACAAGCAATAGAAACAGAGAATACCAAACATACAGTTTCTGACAGATTGAAATCTGTTATTCTCTGTTCATATTGTGTTTTTCACTTGTGTGTCAAGTTTCATACACAAAAAGAACGATCATGCTGAAATACTTAAAAATTCAACAAACACATCTAAAAATAATTTGATTGGACCCGCGAAATAATTTAGGATGCTTAAGCATGTTGATACTGCAAAAAAATTTTGACATTTTAACAATTACGAGTGTCCTACGTCATAATTATTTTTGATGGTCCAACAAAATTATGATGATATTTAGATTTAGCTTTAGATATATTTAGATTTAAATTTAGTTAAATTTTTAGATGTTTCATTAAACTGTTATTCTCATCCTAGTTATTATTAGTATGAAAGTAATCACTGCTGGAAGTAATAAAAAATTTTACGGTGCATAAATATTTATGTCCCAGTTTTTTTAAAGCTAAAAAAATTTTGTTACGTAAAAATATATTCATGTTTCTATAAGAATATCAGCTTGTTATAAAAATATACTCTACAATATATTTCCAATATATTTCTTGATTAATTTTCTTTTAATTATTATCAGTATTATTGTTATTATTACCTTTTTATTTAATTCTTATTGATTGACAAACGGAAATTAAATTTCTCCATCGAAGAGTGATGGAAATCTGTTATTAATAGAAAGTATTACTGTTATTAATAATAAAGTCATGGAAAATACAGAAAATCAGATATTGCTAGTCCATAATCTCAGCCTGGTTTAAGACTATTCCCGCGTATAAATTTTTTGAGCAGTAATTAAGAGTGACAGCTCTCACCGGAGGTACGTGCGAACCAGTAACCGCGGCTGATCTTGATAACAGTCGAAAGTTCTTAAGCGACAAAGTTTCAGGTACTTAGCGGAGAAATAACGTCCGTTTTCCTGGAGACTTCATCCACCTATCCTCGTGCTGCGTTTAATTACGAAATTTCGTAATCTTGACCCATTCGTCGTCGGATGTTCGTGATGTGTATCTCACCGAAAATAACAGCAATTCATTACATCCGCGAAGAAGAACCAGATCCTCGGCGTCATTAACATTAAAATCATCGCCAGAGAGAGTCTGCATACTCGGAATCATAAACGTCTTAATGAATTCCAAACATTTAGAATTCTGTGGCGCGCACGTCGAATCGAGATTCTTATCTCGGGCTCGCCGGAGGAATGTCATCTTCCTTCCTTATTTGCGTTTCATTTCTATCAACGCAAGCTTCTCTCTTTGTGCGACAGTGAGGAATCGTTATTTGCAGCTGGAGTTTGCAAATGTTTTCCGTGCATGCGACCGCTATTCAAAGTGAAGAAAGCGTCGTGGGATCGTCAACCGTCCAATCAATCGCCGACCGCACTTTCCGGTGGCCGCGAGAACAATTCCCATCCGCGACTATCGTCCCGTCACAATATCTCGATAAGTGGGTTGTGTCTCCAAAAGCGCGGAGAGTGGGATGGAGTGTAGTTACGCGGGAGGAGAACGCTTTGTGAACGATAACGCAGTTATCGTGCACTTTGCCGCGATAACTTCGTTCGGATACTCGTCGGTTCTCACGATCGCCTGGCATCCAATGGTCTCCTTTCCGTCGAATAGCTACTCCGCCGAAGAATATTGCCCGGCCAAACTAGCCAATACTGTGCTGTCATCCGGGCAACTCGCGTTGTCTTGCCTACCGCCGAACCATAACGCACACGCTTGGGCTATTTCCCGAATACTGTGGCCGTTTCTAACTAGCTTTAACTCATCATCTTGTAAACGCGAATTTTGCGAATACTCCACGGAAAAAAAAGATTAGTTACAGCAGCAAAAATTTGCGTGTGGTAGATAAATTCCATTCGTATATACATATGGATACCTAACGATGTATCTACGAGGTCTAATTTCCATTAGCTGTGAGGCTTAAATATTATCATTGTAACAAACAAGCATTTTGCTATTATGTTGATTTATTGATCATTGCAGTAAATGTTTTCTGTAGCAGACAATTTGATAGCAAATATAGTTTCAGCAAATATTTAGCTGTGGTAGAGATAATTTTCTTTTATACGGACATATCCGATAACTATGACAACTAATTTTATGCTGCTAAATAAATTGATCTGTAACAGACATGCACTTTGCTATCACGTCCTTATATTAGCTACAGCAGCAAATTCTTCGTATGTATTAGCAAATTTCATAACTATAGTAGCTAATGCAATTTTAGCTAATCAGAATTAGCTGCAACCATCAATATTTTTTTTTCCGTGTCAAAATGTCCCTATTGTAGCGGAATTCGATCATATCAAAACAATAGAAAGCCCACTCACTTTTCTGATCTGCCTGTTTTGAACTTATTCACTGCAAATCCAAATAGGAAATATGTAAAAAGAGATTTCAATATTATGTCTGTGATTTCATTTAAAAATATATACACATACTGTTAGATATCAAAGAAACAATGGTAATCTTTTGAGTTAAATTTTGTTTAATTTTCATCTATCAAAATATAAATGTAAATCATTTCATTTCTGTGGTTAGTTTCAACATAAACATCGTCCACTTAGTAAAGTAAATGCACTTAGTAAATAATAAACTAAATTTGTGTGTATAAATGAAAATTCGATACATTTTTTTTTTATTAAATTGTTTAATCCTGTTATTTCAATCAAATTAACGACATTTATTGGGTAGGGGTAGTGGCGATATCTATAAAAATGATTAAAAATTACTCAAATTGAATACAATTTGACATTATAAATTTAACAGTGTACTGCATATAAAAATAAATTTATACATTTAAACGTACACTATCATTTTTAAACGAAAAATTAAATTACACGTAAAATTGAAGTCACTTTTTATATATTTGAATTTGTAGTGTTATCAAACATATTCGACACTTATGATTAAAACATTTTCGTCGAATATCAGTATCGTTATAGCCTCGTAACAATTAACCTAATTACGTATATTTTCAACCACATGAATGTGTATTAATGTATACATAAATATAGCATTGATAACTTCTATTGTCATTTAGGTCATATATATCGAATGATTATTCATTATTGTAAAATTAGTTTCCACAGCCATCTCATTAGCAATTATATTATATCTAATATCGTCAATTTTACAAGCTACAAATATCCTTCTTCGAGAGTACCAGCGAATTCATGCATAAATTCCCCAAAGCATGGCTAATTCGTCAATTAGGAAGGGTTATCCCTCGTTCATTGACAACGAATTCTCCTGCGATTTCCTCTCAACTGTCCCTGAATTACGTATTATCAACGTTTCTGCTAGGCGAATCAAGGTCGCAAACTCTCTCGCGCATCCCGGCAATGGCGATCCATCAAATCGTCGTAAACCGTAACAGGAAGCGCTGATTAACTGATAGCCGTCTGTTTCGGCTTCGGACACAACGCGTTTACGCGAGCAGAGGTACTCACGCACTCGCCTCATCCGATTTATCCATTATGCGCTTAAATCATCGCTAACGCCGGGCCGCTAACGCTATAGATCATATCGTTCGGTTTCCTGACTCCACGTCGGCATCCCTGTCAGCGGCAGCGGACGAGGCGTGGATATTGTCGAAGCATGATGATACCTCTCTCACTCGCTCTTTCTCTCTCTTTCTTCTTCCCCTTCTCTCTCTCTCTCTCTCTCTCTCACACACACACACACACATCCTTCATCTTGTTTCCTCCCTGAATGAGAGCGCGCGGGAGATCCGAGAGTGCCTCCCTTTCCTCTTCGACATCACGCCGACACTGGTTGGCCGACAGGGTCTTCGGCTCCGGCAAGCAGTTCGGTCCGGTAGTTGCTTACATTACCATACGAATGGTCGATCGATCCAAGACCTCGTACTACCTAACCAGCCGCTGCCGTCGGCGTATGAACGCGAGCGCACGAGAAGCACCGACACGTAGTTCGACGTAGCGGCACGTACACGCCACGGGCGTGCATACGTGACGATGCACGTAGGCATTTTCGCACAGGTATACATGTGCGTGAATACGTACGTACATATACAAAAGGCGCATGTATACACACAACGCGTATGCCGATTTAGGATTAGGTAGAGAAGGTGTACGGCGGATCGTGATGCAGTTTAGATGGATGCGAACTGTGGACGAGAGTTGTGGACATAGTCACAACGTAATACAGAACCAGAGAATCGATTCAGTCATCGACGGTGAACGTACTTGGGAGTATTCCTCCGACACAGTTGCCCCGGAATGTACACCGATCGTTAATCACCGTTATTGTCCGCTAAACTCTTGCCCCGACCCTCGACTCTTCTCCGAAAGGGCTACAACATTCCGGGAGACCCCATAGGATATTATTCTGTAGTCGAGATAGTGCCGATGATCCTACCACAGATCTTGATTCGACCAACGAGCCAGATAACAATAGCAGCACGGGGTCTCGGAGGTATGGCTTATCGTATCGCGAAGACGCTACACCGAATAGGTGCTTTATCTCTTAGTAATATATCAATACTCTACTAAGTCTATAAGCGACATGTATACAGTTAAGCGCCCAGGAAATTCCACAAATCGGCTAAGTAAAATATTCGTGTAAATGTAATCATCCTCGTTTTCATTAAATAGACGAAAACTTGTGGCTAATCTAATCATGAAATGTAGTGAATGCAAAAAGTATTCGTGTATAAAAATGTCTTATTTGTAGAAAATAAACATTAATTAGTAATTTTTATTCATTCTATCTTAATATAAACAAAAGAGTTTTGAGTATTTTTGATATTAAAAGCTAAATTTCTCAAGCTTAATTTCTGTATAAATATTTTTTGTATGTTCAAACAATATAATTTTTAAGATAATATATTTTAATTATTATTACACCTTTTTAGGTAAACTAATTTTAAGAAATATATAATTCAGTTTATTCTTTATTATAAATTGCTGATTAATGTTTACTTTTTAAAAATAAGATTTTTTTTAAAAAGATATCTCCTCTGTATGTATTTTTTGTACATTATATTTATTCGCGCTTTTCCTCGAAATTAAAGTAGAAAAATGTATATATTTCATTATGATATTACAGCATAATCTAACAAAACAAGAAAAAATACATCAACTAACAAGGAAATGCTTTCAGATGTCTCTCTTCAATTTTAACGAAACTTGAGTTAGTATAAGGAATAAAAAAATATTTGGTATTTTTTTATCAGCAACCTTTTTCAGCAAACATGTTTAAGGGATGAAATCAGTCCTGCAATTTACGCTATCATAGTTTTGTTCATAAGTATATTAGAACGAAAAAACGAAAATTTGGTTGATTTTCGAGGATTAATATCATTCCTTATTAAACATGTTCGATTGCTGTTAAAAAAATATATATCGAATATTTTTATCCTCTCTACAAACCCATCAAGTTTTATTGAAATCGGGACATAGGGAGCCTTTCTTTGTAAATATAAGAGAAGTGCCAATTACGGTTAAAGTTAGATGTTGGAATAATACCTCTATAATACATCTATATTTTAAATTTATCTCAGATTTATGACTAAGAACAAAAAAGAATGTTAAGTCGAGTCGAAAGAACGTTAAAAGCTCGCTGTCAATTCGTTCACAAAAGCCATAATAAGAGAAAACGTGTGCACGTTGTACAAGAAATATCGCTACAGTCGTTCCTTGCGAAGCACAGGTTGAATCTTAAGGCACGCGCCATTACTTCGAACGAATCTTTTTGACATAGCGAAAGTCCCGCATCAAGATTCCATTCAAAGAAGCGCCTCGCGTTTTATCCATCCATCAGCCCCTCGAGAACCGGCGACCGGAAGTAGTGAGGAAGCATCGGCACAAGAAACTGTAGATTTCCGTATACTCCAACGAAACTGCTTCGGATTTCCGTCGGTAGACTTGCTCACAAATTTGCCTCAAAGGTCACCTTTTCCTCCTCCCATAGCCTTCTCTTGCGAAAGAGAACTCAAGTATTGGCCGTTTGCGATATTATTCGCTCGTGTTTTTGTACTATACGGAAGAGGGACGCCGATCGATCGGTGAATGGCTCGTCTTGGGAGGAGAACAGTAAAAGTAAAAAGAGAAGACGAGTGGCCAAACCTTCTCTCTTTCTTTTCTCTCTCATTCGAAGGAAAGGCAAGAGAGATCTCGGTGAGCAAATATAAAGGGAAACTACTGCTGGGGTGGAAAAGGATGATACGTATTCGAGGTTGCCCAATGGGGCAACTGAAGAAGGGGATGAGTCGATATTAGAGAAACCGAAACTCCAGCAAGAAGTAAAAATCGACCTAAAATTCTCTGTCCACCCTTATATGTGAAACTTAAAGATCAATAGTCCTACTCTCGAAGCAATAGAACATCGGAAGCTTTCTCGAAAAATGAAACAGAAGGAGCGCATTTCTTGTATCAAATTTCACTTTTGCAATGTTGCTTCCGTTACTTTAAGATGTGTCTAAGTAATAATTTATTCCGTATTGTTATACCACTCAAAAAAGAAATGCATTTACCTCGCACTGTTGCACTTTGCCTGATGGATCCATTATAAATCGATGTTTGCCGGATGTAAATAACAAGATATTATAGCCGCATACTGTTCAGAGAAAGAATAAATATATGAATAAATATTGATGCGTCACTAGTACTTTGTAAATACATTTTCTTAAAAGAAAAGGATTTATAGATACAACCAGACAAGAACTGAATCTACAATAAATTTAATTTACAACATGTAGGAATAAAATTCTGCTGTAAATCTGAATTAGATTTAGCAACAATTTGCAATATTGTTTTTCTTAAGTATTACAAAGATACATTAGCAATGTATTCTCTGCTCGAATAAAAATTAGAAAAGGCAAAGATTTTATCATCATACAATTAATTAATAGGTATTACGATAAATATATATAAAAAAATATTTAAAAAATTGTAAAAAATATACATAAAATGTTACAAAAATGTACACTACTACTCAAAAGTTTTAGCACTTCTTATTTAGAACGTTGTTGCTTTAACAATTTCATTTCTCATTTATAAAAATATAAATGTATAACATTATGATATTTGTGATCACGGCAGTATTCAATAGAGTTCCGAATTGTCGAAAAATAATCATAAGTTTTTCTCAAATAAATAAATATCATAATAAATACCAATAAATTCACTGTTGCAAGAAATATCTATCTTCAATTTTGCGATATTGATAAACATTTGGATATTATGACAACTAACAATAAGAGACTACAAGCAATATATATTTTCACAAGAATTGAACGCTGGATTAAACAGAAGTCACTAAGACAGACTTATCGATAGAATGCAAAGAGTTTGATTTTCGTTATCAAAATTCAAGGAGATTAAACTTGAAGAAGTAAAACAAATTTTGTAATATTGTACAAAGAATAAAATATAAATACAATTTGTATATCTTATATTTTTTAATTTATTACATATTTTTACTAAAATTAAAAAAGTAAGTTCTTTTTTTCTAATTTTAATAAAACTGTGCAATAATAAATTAAAAAACGTAATGCATGCGAACTATATCCATATTTTATTCTTTATATTACGAAATTTCCATATAATGGAAAGTGTGCTGAAACTTTTGAGTGGTAGCGTACATTAGAAATTAGTATTTCTCTCTGTTATTGAAAGCGTAAAAGTGGGAATTGTAATACAAATTCGCGGAAATCTTTATATCGAAAAGTTTGGCTCTGCCAATATCGACGATTTTAAAGTCTCGTACACATTGAATGTGTTGTCTGAATAGACATCCCGTCAAAGGTACTCGATCTTATTGCCTCTCGTAGAATATGAGCTCCTCAGGGTTTTGAATCTTGTAACTCGTGGTAGAGCGCGATGATGCAGGAAGTGCATTAGGCAAGGTTCCATCTAAGAGATCCCACTTGAAGAGTTTGGTATATCCCACCAGGACGTGGCGCCGACGTTTATGGTGCGGAGCAGGTGGAGGGATGGGGGATGGGGGTGTATAGTCTTCGCTTCGATACAACGCGCGTACGGCGCCATCGTGAGGGAGGAAGGGGGAGCCCGCTTTCGAGGGCGTGTCTGCGGGTTGCAGTGTGGGAAGATGTTGCCGCGTAAGGGATGTAAATGCACGGGATACCCCCTGGGCTTTGGAAGCGCATTCGCGATGCATTCGATGCGCGCGTTAAAGCGTCGTACAGCAGAGCGCGCGGGCATTTTATTTGCGGATACTCGCCGCATTTCCGCGCGAAACCACCGGCAAAAACGCCGGAAACTCGCCGCAGCCATTACGCTCATCTACTCGGATAGGTCTTTAAGCATGCGCGCTCGCCGCATTTCCAGCCCTCAAAATGGTATCACATGTGGCAAAGTATCTTTTTATGCACTCGAGGCGCGTCACTTAGCGGTAGCACGTTTTATCTGCCTTTTTCGTTTTTATATATATTTATTTAGTTACATATTAAACTTTTAGTTAGAAATGTGAAATAATTGAAAAGTTCATATGTAAATGTTATAGAAATATTATACATTCGATGTGAAGTGCAATAAAAGTATTAAAAAAAGATGCGTTTTTAAAAATAAAACATGTATATATATTTCGGAGATGTTTCGAAGGATTATCGTAAAATTTATACGCGGTTTTTCCAATTATTCCTATGCACAATTTTTATATTTCAAATGACTATTTTGTACAAATATTCCGTCACGAATTATTAAATTGAAAATGTTACGTATGTGTATAATAATTATAAGCAAACTCAAACATACATTGTTCTGCACGGAAAAAGTATAAAAATTTTCGTAAACAATCGCATTCACATTTTCTAATTATCAGGCCGCAGGTGTTATCTATGCCTTTCTTAAAGGAGAAAAAGAGAGGAGGAATCTTGAAGACAGTTACATCCCAGGGAATTTCGGGATAGTTAGTGGGATAGCGGTACAATCTCCATTAGCGATTTCTCAGGACGTGCATAGTCATTTCCCGTAGGTGGCCCTCCCCTATGCTCGTTCGTGCACATACATTGGCCTTAGGGGTTGGAAGGTTGCCTCCTCATTGTGATCGTTATCCAAAGGATCCTCGATTACCTTGCTAGCAGATCGGACTCCGGCCAGAATAGGTGTTTCGCGGTCGTTAAGGTAATTTGGGCTGTGATATGTCCTGAAACGGTTCGCCGGATTTCACCCTTCCACTAGGTACCTATACGCAAGACGAGCCGGGCCCCTACTGCTTCCGGCGACCATCGAGCGATCGTCTTCACCCAATTAGCTAATGCGTCAGGTAAAAATATATTTGAAGAGAAAACATAAGTGCATCCGGCAGTTTCCTTGACGGACGCGGCTTAATTACGTCGGAGCTGTAGTTTACGTTTGGTTTGTTCCACCGACGTGATGCACAAACTCTTTAATCACTTTTCATACCTTGTCGGCTTTCGATTAATAAAATTCATCACACTTATTGTTAATTATTATTATAAATTATATATATTATATATATATATGTTATTTTGAAAACGTGTATTTATGAAAGATTTTATTTATACAATATACGGTTTTTAAATCTACTGAAAAATACCAAACTTTAAATCTGCCATTATCTATCGTAAACGCCATAGCTTATCGAAAATGTTACTTAGCTCTGAGACTTTTGAGGTCTTGCGCGCGGGAAAATTTGTATGGGAAGAATATTTCCGAAGGAAAATTTTTTACGAACGGTTATCACGCCCGTCGAAGTGAAGGGTCGTACAGAAAGGCAAAGTCGTGGCCTATCGCGGCATCTACGGTTAAGTACAAGTTTCGCAATAAACTTCGCGAACCTTTACCATGCCCGATAATGTACTCGGCTTCTGAGGTGCTCGTACTTTGGAACATGCGAACGGAAGAGCATGGAGGAGAGAGAGAGAGAGAGAGAGAGAGAGAGAGAGAGAGAGAGAGAGAGAGAAGAAGAAGAAGAAGAAGAGACGAGATATTGACGACATGGCAACTAGTAAAAGCGCGGGATATGAGAAAAGTTAGAAAAAAATATGAATTTACGATTTCGCTCTCGCTAGAACGTATATATCATAGAACGCGCGAGAAGAGTGGATTTTAGACTTCGTATTGTTCGCGTACAAAACCCGTTTTATAGGCTCGTCCTGGTTCTTATTATCGCGAACTCACTATCTCTCCGGTCGATGTAATAGAAGGGGAGGACGTGAATTTCAAGGACTTTCCCTCCTTCGTTTCTTACTCCTTTTCCCATTCCTCCCTCCTCCTTCGCCTCCATCTCCTTGCTTCGGCCGAGGCGCTCGTGCTTTCCTCCCTCATTTCGACTCGAGAAGTATTTGTTCGGTGAACGTTCCGCGAACGATTTAATTAATCCGTGAAAAGCGCAGTCCTCCGTCGCCGTTAGCCTGTGGGCTGAGCAGTTACGGCCAAGAAAGGAAAATAATTACCGTTACCGGAACGTTTCTACCCCTCTTCTACACTTTATCTTACATTTTATCGGGCTGCGCACTCAAAAGAAGTCTCCCTTCCTTTCTTTTCACTCTCGGAATGCTCTTTACTTTCTTCTTCTTTCTATATCGATAGAAAATATTAACATTGTCACTTGCGCGGATTAGATGTTCGGAAATCATGAGTAACACTATAATAATTCTCGTCGAGTGAATCTACACAATAATTTTCGTCGACAGAAAATTGCACAAGATATTTATGTACAGCGTTTTTTCACTCGACAAATTTCTATTAAGGCACGTCACAACATCCGTTATGTCCCAGATCTTCATTTCCTCTCAATTTTTTATTGTTTTTTTAAACTTCTATATTTTCTGTAGACTCGGGCTATTAATGAAATAACGCGTGCTCCATTCTAATCGAACCTTCGAGATGCTATTCGCGTCCTTTCTTCGAGTTTCACATGTCAAACAGATAGAGTTACTCGAAAGAAGCATTATACTCTCCGGTATCACACTTTTACACATTTATCCGTACTTTGCGGAATACATAAATGTGACGTCGGAGTCGTTCCAAGAATATTTCTTGAGACTAATCTCGTTTATCAGCCTATGAAATAATTCACGCACTACGGTTCTTCTATTAGTAATAAGGTTGCCAATAAAATCAAGATTTCAATTATTGTTAGTCGATCTATTATTTTTAACAGTATTCTTACTATAGACTAGACTGTCAAGCTTGCATCTTTTATTGGAAGCTCTGAGTCAGAGAAATCAATATCAGAACAGTCTTTCGAATGAAATATTTGTCATGTAAAATATATCTCTTTTATTCTTAAATTATACAAGGAAAAATATTTTTTTGTGATTTTTTGTAATTTTATATTGACGTTATGTATCCTTTTCATAATAAATGAATTTTTTTAAAACCTCGTCCACAGTTATGACGAGATTTTTAGGTCATATTATTTTTTTATAAATAATCTCGATGGACAAAAAAATTTTTATTTATTTATTTACATACATACGA
>Ga0157364_1003319_pt1 | contig 15543 bp, 12 predicted proteins | sample AttsexASBM2_FD_111476 | JGI IMG/M metagenome (GOLD analysis project Ga0157364, IMG submission 111476) | Fungus gardens microbial communities from leaf cutter ant in Ribeirão Preto, State of São Paulo, Brazil - Atta sexdens ASBM2 | ecosystem: Host-associated > Fungi > Mycelium > Unclassified ...
ATATTATCTTTACTCTCGGTTTAATTTACTTTTTTTTTTTTTCCTCTCCGAGAACACACACACACTCTCTCTCTCTCTCTCTCTCTCTCTCTCTCTCTCTCTCTCTCTCTAAAAAAACTAAATAAAAAGTAAACTAAAATTAATGTTATTCTACATTGATAGACAAAGGTCTATTTCTATCAATATAATTTAATTTTTTAATCTCGATTCAACTAACTCTTCAGTGTTATCCAATTCTGAAAATTAGAAAAAGATAAAGAATAAGTTGAACTGAGATTAAAGTTAATTTATATTAATAGAAACGTGCCATAAACGTAAGAACTGATTCCATCAATGTAAGATTACTTTAATCTCAGTTAACTTATTCTTTATGTTTTTCTAATTCTTAGGGCTGGAAAAAAATAAAGAGTTAATTGAATCGAGATTATCAAAGTACGATAGTAGAAACGGGCATTAGATAAAACAAAGAATAAATTGAATCGAGATTAAAGTTAATCTTGCGTTAATAGAATAGATTCAATTAACGTCAAAAATTTTGTGTCCGAATTCAGCAACTCTCTGATATAATTTAATTCGATATCAAACGACATAATGTACGTAATGATAACCGCACATAGCATTCGCATCACGTTCATGAACCTAATGAAATTTAAGAAAAACTGAACTGAAGAAGTTATCTGTAATTTACTGATTTCATGCTCAATTGAATCAAAATCGCTCTGAAAATTCGAAATCTTCGAAGATGATATCGTAACTCTCTCTCTCTCTCTCTCTCTCTCTCTCTCTCTCTCTCTCTCTCTCTCTCTCTCGCGAAATATTTAAAATATTTAAAACGGATGAATATTTCGTGACGTGTATGATCGTCCCGATGAAAAATTAGACTTTATTTAAAATCGAGCATATAGCGACATCGGACGTCATTAGAATAAATCTAAAAGAGACGCGACTGTACGAATTGTAAACAGAGCCGCCATCTTGCGCATACGAAGTTCGAAATATTTATTTAGATCAAAAATTACAAAAAGATGAAATCAATGCAATTAGGTTTCGAATATAATAATTACCTAGCGGCAATCGCACTTCCGATGCACCTCGATGAGAAGATAAATCGATAATTAGTACCGGGAATGATTCCAATCGACTTCAATTCCTCCCCAATTCCGACCCATAATAATCGAAACGCAGAGTGTCAAAAGTACCGAAATCACAAAACTGGCGATCGTGCACGGCACTCAAATAACTCAAGTTATAATGAATTTCATACGCGGCATTTCGAACAATTCGATCTTCACATGCGAGATTCACTCTTGACAAAGCAAAACTACGCGAGAAATACCAAGCGATTTGAACGTGACTTCGCGAACTGTCATGGCGTCTTCCAAAACTGGCGGCGATTTGAAATGTATTGAAATATCGAGGCGGCGGACCAATCGCGACAGCGGGAACGCGTGACGTAGCAAGTTTCGCGGGTATTGAAACGGGCCAATCGCGGCGCAGTAATTTCGACGACACTGTTGCATCTCCCGCGTTGCTTGCACTTTTTGCACTCAGAATCTTTGCTTTCTCTCTCTTCAATAACCGAAATATCGTTTATTACTCACTGAAAACCAATACTTCATGTATTATACGATGAATTTTTTAAGCACTGTTGACTGATTATAGAACAGAAAAATCCGGGAATTTCTTTGTCCTGCAGTCAATCAACAAGCTTCAAATGCAAATATTTTTACAAGCAACATGAACAAATCTAATTCGGGTGCACAATGACGCACATTAAGTCCGCATCGAGCACAAATTGAGATAGAGAATTAAAAATTAGAATTCGATCAATTAAATAAATTAAATTTTAATAAAATTTTAAGAATAATTTAAATAATAAAATAATAATTAATGTTAATAATAATAGTATCAATAATAAAATAATTTAATTTAATTTCCGTTTTAATTAGCTGAATTTAATCTCCAATGCGTAATCTCTGATGCTTATTTTATTTAATCTCTTTTTAAGCCACTGAAACTTTGTCCATGATATTAAAAATCAATCTCGAACGGAAAAAGGATTGACTAATCGCATTGTAACGGTTAGTTAAATGATTTTGTTCTCTGATCGAAATTTCGAAGCGACTTTTAACAACTTCATTGTGGACACAAAACTTAAAATTCATATCAAATAGTGTTGGAAATGAAGAATAAAAAATTGGAATTTCTACGATTGGAACAAAAAGGATTAAGATTCAAATTCAAATTAGTGGACCTAGCTAAATACCAATTTTCTGTTCGTGATCCGTCATCACCGATGTATATTCTTCTCCATCTCCCACATGGGATTCTCTACAAAAAGAGAAAAACGAAGGAAAGAAGAAAGTAAGCAGGCTAATTATGAAACAATAGGCCTGTTCTTTTTGGCTAAACTTTTACACCAGTTCATCTTTCTTCCTTTTCTATCCAGGAAGAAAGAAGAGGAAGGAAAATGAACTGATGCAGATTCAGTCAAAAAGAACAGGTCTAATGACAGGCAAAAAATGCTGAAAGCAGTCGTATATCATATTATCCTTTCGATGTATTTCGATTCATTTTGGAGAGAAAACAGATAAAAACGGAGTCTCTCGTCTGTCATCCCGCCAAGTATCTGAATAACAAAATCGCTGCCGATAACAAAATCACGATGATTGTGTGAAATAGTGATGGCACACGGCGCTTACCTTACAGTAAATTTCGTGCGCGACATCGCCGACAGCCTGGCGCACAAGATTCATCTTTAAACGATGAAAATCAACGAGAAATGGAAAGATATCGAGAGATTCGAACGCGCCACGATACGTTACAGGTTGTAGGCTTCCAGAACTTTTGATCGCGCAAACCAACTTCGAGAATCGCAATATCATACTTTCGACTGCAATCGATGCGCGAGCCAATTACGGTGATCGGATCTGTCAGAGCGATCGCAACGCAATGGTGGACCAATCGCAGCAGTAGATTAATTAAGGAACGAAATTTGAAATATCGAAAAATTATTATTTCAAATAAACAATCGCTGTAATTTCTTCTCAATAAGGATGTGTTCCATTTGACGCTTACAATGCTCACGAGCATCATTTGTCCTTGCTTAACATTTGATAAGCAATAAGAATAAAATGATTTAAAGAGCGTCAAGTGAAACTCTACCAAAAATAATGTACTAAGTAAAATTAAATTAAGTATGTCTAATCTTCGAAGTTAGCAATTACCTTAAAAATTCTCGATTATATTTTATTCCCTTCCATTCAATCTTTTTGTAACATAATATTTAATAATTCATTCCTTTATGTAAAATCCTGAACAGCATAAGATTGTAGATAATGTAAATATTGGAATGTACAGTGTCAAATTTTTACCGCATAAGCCTTTTACATTTCATTTTTCTCATGCTTATCTATTGACTGCAATGTCCTCTATGCTAAGATAATTCCGCAGCATTTAAATTTAATATATTGTAGTACAAAGTCACAAATCTTATTATATTTTCTTTTAAAGCAAATGATCACAATTTAACGCTTCGCATAATTTTTATATTTTTCGTCTATGTCGCACTTTTCTTTTACGTTATACAAAGGTAGATATCTCGATTTGAAACTCAAATGATGATTACACGATACGTGTACGTTCTTTTTTTCAGGGAAGTTTCGCAAGGAGTTCAAGCGTACCTTCCGATGTTCCCATAATGGTGGGACTTGCGCCCATAAAAGTGGATACGTCACGGGTATCTCGGATCCGCTCAAACAGAGATCTCGGAATTACACGAGGTCGATTCATACCATGTCCAACAACAATAATATTCGGCAAAGCACCGAGGTCATACCTCTCAGTGCCATAATCAACATAGCGCAAAACAACGAGAAACAGGAATGAGTCTCGTTTCTCGTATTCTAAATCTGCGCCAAATATTCTTCTACACAATTTCTTCAACCAGTGGAATCCAGTTTCTCTTAACGATACCAAAACATCTACAGATTTTCAATAATTAATGATTGAAAGAAACTGATTCTTAAGAGATTAAGACAAAACGGGCAAAAGTAGGTAAAAATTGAGAAAAATTGCGACAAATGATCATTTTCAAAAGAAAAAGTTCATATTTATTATCGAAAAAAATTGTAAGTAAAAGAATATTCGGCGAGTTGCGTTTTGTGTACAGCGAATAAGATATAATCTCTCTAAAGTCAATAGCTCAGTACATCCATAAATGTAATCGAGTAGTTCCTATATAAATTGTTATATAAGTAAACCTCGTTCAATGAACTTTCTTGAAGTTCTGCTAAATCGAGATGAACTGAGTTGTATAGTATTCAATTAATGTAATAGGCAATTATATAATGTACATGAGTCCGCACGATAAGATTTGCTTTAAACATTTTACTTTATTATACTGTAGATATAGATGTAGACAATGTACATCACAGATTGATAACTGAGTGAAGATCTAAAGAGACACACGATAAAATTTCAAAAAAAGTAAACGTAAGAGTGTAAATATAAAGTTATATACCTATTCCGGCACTTAAAGCAGTTATACCTCGTTTTTTTCATGTCACTTGTAATATTTATTTTTTTTTCCTATAATACATTCGACATTTCAATCAAAATATATCTACAAAGTTTAATAAAGTGTATGTAATCCTAACGTTTAAAGCTTAAAGTTATATTATATAAAGTTATTACTAGTGGTATTATATATAAGTTTTTTTATAAACTGTACAATATGCTACAGCGAATGTGTTTATGCTCGCTTCGTTTCCACTTACATTTACATTTTTATTGCGTAGAAGTGCCGTTCATCATGTATAAATTTCCTGCCGAAAGTTTCCATTTTTTTCTCAAAGAATTTTGTTTAAGGCTTTGTATAACTTTGTGTAGTTATACTCTTAAATGTAATTAATCATGGCGAGTTAGAAACAAAATTAATTGATCGTTTTGTCTCAATCGCTTTCTCGCTGTTTTTTGTAATATATTTGCAAAAATAATTGTCTTACTTCATTAATTAAATACTCTAATATATTCAAGTTAGACCTTAGATGCGCAAATATTGATATTGCGAAAGAAAAAAAAATACTCTGTACTATCTTTATGACAACGGTCGATTTGTATCTCTATAGAACGTGCAAAAACGGCTAGTGAAACTTAAAGCATGTAAATAAAATATAATAAAAAAAGATTCATTATAATATGAAAGAAAAAAACTAAATAGACATTAAATCTGTTCACTTCCGTTACTTTCTTATATTTTCTGTCCTATAAAATAAACTAACTAGTTAGTTTATCTCATTCTTTTTTTTCAAACGAGGCTGGGAATCGAAAGAGGAATGCAGAAATGCGTTAAGAAGGCAGACGAAAAGAACAAAAATGTTAAATGTTATTCAAATTGAATATAAAAAAAAAGAAAATTGTTTTTATACATGTACAAAGACATTTACGTTACTCAATGGATTGTATTTTGTTAATATTATAACTACAAACATTTCTGCTCTGTAGGTAGTCATAACATTAAAAAAGTATATGTATATAGGATTATAACATGTCAGTTATATCGTGTCGCAGTCATGGCCCGCGCAGAGCTGCCGAGTATATTATATCAATACACGATTAATTCCTCGCTAAATAATGACCAGTTATAGGTAGACTTCGTATATGAAAAGTTATTTCATCGTTATTTCATAATCCAGGCAATAACGTTAGCACAAGGCTACTATTTTAGATATTATTACAAATACGGATTATAGTTCCTATAAGTTAATACACTTTTTACATGCTTTAAACTTATATTTAATAGCATTTAGTTTAATTCGTGTATCGATTCTTTGAAAAATTTTTTTACCCCTAAGTAATAATCAGTAAAGCTTTCAAAGCTTCGAATCCGTCACTGCAGTCATGTTATATTATATGAAAAAATCCATTTTAATAAAGTAAGAAAAAATTTCCCAACAACAAATATCGGAAATGAATCTCGTTTTTTTTTCTTTTACAGAAATGAATCTTTTTTACTTTATTCGCAATTTTAATTTAATTTACATGCATTGTATCATCTTGGTCTCTTACCTTATATGGTATTTCATAAGCCCATTTTCAACAAGACTCATACGCGAATAAGGCTCTAATTAATTTTGATACACAAAATATAAAACATATAAAACATAAATACCGCAAAATAAATCATATATAATCTTTCGCTTTTAAACTAATGTATAAATGGCTATAGTGGCGGATCAGCGGCCTTAAAGCTATGAATCGCGACGTACATGTCAGATAGCTAGTTTACTGCAATAACTGCATTCGAGAACATAATTTTAACGTCACTCGATGTTATAAAATATAATGAATTCACTAACACACTTCCCCGAATATAAATTGGCTGAATTAATAATTATTCTGCGTCCCTGATTCTATAGCGAAGATTGCATGCACAATTGCATTACAGAATAAATATACAATTATGGATATGCGAATTGAACTATAAGACGTTTCGCCTACGCGCGTCGTGTATAATCCACGAAGTGACACTTTAACTCGCAGTAAATAGCGAGAGAGACGTGTGAATACGAAGCGCAATAATAATCACACTTTTTAGGCTGCAGCTTTCTCAACAATGGTACTTTCGGGAATCGCGGATTCAATGTTACCTAATTCAGTTTCGACGCTAGCCAATGTCGTTGGACTGTGCGAAACCGTATTCTTTTCATTAGAAGTCGCTTCTAATAATTCCTTAACACTGACGCTATCGTCTAAGTTATCTTTTTTAATGGGTGATGTGTCAATATTTATATGAGAGTCAGCATTGGTAATCATCTCTACCTCTTCGTCAATATTGTTCACTGTTCTGATCGTTTCCATATCTTGATCTTTCTGGGATTCCTGATTCAATGTGCTCGGCTGCTCGGTTTGAGCACTGTCGAATTGTCCCGGCACAGGTTTTTCGTCACTTTCCACCATATTACCACTCTTGGCTTCTTGTTCAGTCTGTTGTTGCGTGTTACTGCTAGATTGATTATTCTGATACTGAGTGCTTCTACCTCTTCCTCGACCGCTCTGCTGATTATCAGGTGGTGGAAGAATAGGTATCGCTGCTTTCGGTCGCCGCAAAGGAGCTGCTTGCTGCTGTTGCTGTTGCTGTTGCGCAGGACTATAGTAAGTACATCCTTGCGGTTGAAACAATTCTTGAGGCGGCGGTGGACCCTGAGGCTGCAGTATTAAAATACAGTAAAATTAAATATGCAGTATAAAATTAAATATAGAATGTTCATATTGATTTATCATTTTACGATTCTCTTTTTCTTTTTGGTATTTACAAACATTTATTTTTCTCACCTGTACTGAAGGATTATATCCCTGATAGCCTTGAAAGTTTGGTGGAAATGTCGGGCCATTTGGACCAGGAACGTAATTAATTATACTAGGTGGTGCTGTTTGAGGTGGTATGAATTGCGGTGGTGGTACTAAGAATGGTGGTGGCGCATAACTAGCAGCTTGTCCACCAGGTGGCAGAGAAATAACAGGTTGCCCTGCCATGGGTGCAGTGGCTGGAGCAACCGGAGAAGATTGCTCAAAATGACTTTGAGGATAACCTGCAACGTTCACGCATGATAAATTAGTTTGCAATATTTCGTCAAATAAGTGAAAATAATATATTATTTTTAATATATTTAGATAGAGATAATTAAATAACTTAATAATTAAATAAATTAATTAAATAACTTTTATATATTTATTTTTTATTTTTATACATATATGTATTTGTGTACGTATAATAATTTTTTCTTACCTTGAGATTCTAGAACGGCTCTTGAATTTCCAGCTAGGTACGCGTATGCACAAGCGACACATTAATTTTAAGTACATGCTTGTATTAGGCCATGTAAAAGCATATATCATAAGAAATGGATTAGGAACATGCGTTAAAGAAAGATAAAGTATCAATATGTGTCATTACCTTGAGGTGGAAAATATCCATGTTGGGCATGTTGAGATGGATAATTCTGTTGTGCGGAAGTTTCCGTAATAGTAGGTCGTTGACGAAGACTGGAATATCGTTTAGGTCTATTTCCAGAACTATCCTGTTGTTGTTGTTGTTGCTGTAATGTTTGCTGTGACGAATGCGTTTGTTGTTGATGTGATTGCTGTTGTTGTTGCTGTTGTTGTTGTTGTTGCATTCTAGGGGGTACTGTGTTTGATCTGTGTTGATTGGTGGATGTGAAAAAACCTTCTATATAAGTTAGAAGAAAATAATAAAAATTAGACATCGCAGTTATGTAATAAAAATTTAAGCTAAAAACATTAATAAGAAAATATTGTTTGGAAGAAGGAACAATTTCTTTTTTTATATCTCTAAAGATGTTTTTCAGAATGTCAAAATCAATTTTTACATCCATTTAATTATCAAATTTTCAAATTAGATTTTTAAATTATTCTTTACAAGTCTTAAGGCCAATATAAACAATTTAATTATATAAACATCATAAACATATCGACCAATCGAGCGTTCTAAAACGTAATTGTGATTAGTTAATTTGCATAAAATCTTTTTATGTGTGATGATCTTTATCATCAAAGATTTACCTATTATGAATATATCTATAAAATTTCTTATTCCTTAAATATCATTGTACTTGACAAAAACTCACTGTTGTGTCGTGCAGGTTGATGATACTGATTACCATCATTAATATTAAGTTGTTTCATATCATGAGCAAGTTGGTGCTCTTCATTGTGCTGCGCGGTATTATTCCTTCGATTCTCTATTGTAACCGGACCCGGGCCGCGCCCTTTCGCTTTATTCTCAACTATTCTGTTAGTGACCATGTTGTTATTAGCATTGGATTTGAAACCTCTTCCACGTGTCCTACTTGCGACCAAGCTTACAGACTCCTGAGTGTTCCTCTTGTTATTCTCTCTTGATAATGGCTTGGTATTAGTCAATTTTTCTGCATCGCCAGAACCAGTATTTCCATTTGTATTTTGATTTTGAGTAATGTGTCTACTATCCTTTTTCCAGGATGTATTAGTGGATTCATCTGACGTCTTATTTTCACTTCTGTAATAACATTTTCGTCAAAATATCACCTTGTTACCAATAAAAAAACTTGTTTATAAATACAAAAATCTATTACACATACGTGGATGTATTGGAAGCAATAGCAGGCTTAGTTTTTGCATTATCCTGTTGGGATTGAAGCGGTGGGAAGTTTTGGGTTTTATTCTGTGTTTTATTCTTGCTGCTATACCAAGCTGACGAAATTACAGGTTCCTCTACTTTGTTTGGAGTATTCTATATCACAAAGAAAAAGTGATAAAACTTGTAATAATTAATTGTGATAAGCAACGTATATTTCACGGCATTTACCTTACTATTACCAAGAGCGGGAAAATCTTCGTTATTTTTATGGAAGCGTCTGTTATTTCCTCTACTAGTTGTAGTCTTTCCATAAGCGTCCTCGTCCTCCCAATTCCTTGTGTACTTGTTAGGTCCACGACTAAGAAAATGTGTCATATATATAACATGATAAAAAAAATCGGGATTTAAAGAAAACAAAACTCCATGATAAACTCACCCATATCTTCTTCTCCTTCTAGCTCTAGGTGGCCCTTCTTCATTTCTAATATCATAACCATATGTTGCTATTAATTCCTCAGATCTTTTTGGAGCTTGCTCTTCGTCATTGTATCGATCGTGGTCCCATCTATCTTCCTTATCTTTCCACACCTTCTTTTCTTTGGTTTCTTTTGCATTCGTCTGCTGTTCTGTGTTATTCTCAGTTACTTCATCAGTTGTACGATCATCATGCTCGTAAAACGTTCCTCGTTTTGGTATATACTGCGGGTTACGTCTGTCCTCGTCATCGTCCAACTTCTTCTGTGGTTTTTCCTCTTCTTGTCCATCTCCACTTTCACGTTGTTCCCCGCCTTCTTGTGATTCGGCGTCTGAGTCGCTTTCATAAATGTCACATTCTGAATCTTGATGTCCATCGGTTTGTTCACTACTCTATAGAAAGAAAGAATATTGGTCAATATAATATATCAAATCCTGGTTTCAAATTATTTTTGAAAGCTTAAATATATATCAATAGAATGTCAATCAGAATTTATTTGTGTTAATTATTTATTGATTGTGTATTTTTAATATGTCAATTATATATATAAATTTTTTTATTTTTCTACATTAGTTCTTATCTTCAACCTATTGATTGATTCCACTGATTAGCTATCTATGTAATCTTTTCTCTCTATTTAGTCAATATGATCAAAGAAAAAACAGAAAACAATGCTTTTGTATGTAATCTTGTTAAACTAATTAAAGTGGAGATAATTGATTTTTCTCTCCTTATCTCTTTCTCATTATCTTCTATTCTTTATATTTTTTGAATATAAAACTGTAGAGTATGTACTAAAATATATATCTGAATTAACAATTAATCTTGCAATAATTCTTTTGCAGATTAATAGTTAACTTTCTGCAAACGAAAGATTTGATTAACTGTAACATTTTTTCATTAATTCTAATATCTAATAATATATATCTTGCTAATTAATTTTAAATAATTTTAAATAATGAAATAAAACCTAAGAGATTATCTAATAAATAATGCCCATATTCATAGTCAGGCCTTATATTTAAGACTTCCTTAAATTTATCTTCAGATACTCTATGAATTATTTCATTGGCTACTGAACATCTAAAGATAAATTTAAGGAAGCCTTAAGTACAAGAGTCTGAATATGGGCATAAATTTTAATTTTAACAGAATAATATAAACTGAATGCAACTCATTCTGAATTGATACATCCAAGCAAATCAAAAACCAATAATTTCTCCCCTCTCTCTCTCTCTCTCTCTCTCTCTCTCTCTCTCTCTTTCAGCTAAAGTATCCTTAGCTAAAAGTAATAAAGTCGATGAAGCAATTGATAAAACGATAAAAAATTATAGAAATATCAGAAAAAACATCCAACTACAAATAATTCATAAGAAAAAGATGAAATCTCTATCAGTACTGGTCCACGACCTCCACGATTAAGCCATAAAGTATAAACTTTCATGACGCTGATTGAAGATAAAATTAATAAGCGTCGAATAATCGCTGCATGTTTTCAGCTGGAGAGATTCTCGTCTTCGATCTTTCGTACGATTCGAGAAAGTTCGCCTGAGGTTTGGAGAGAAAATCGCGAAGCACGCGCGGAAACGCAACGCTAATCCGAGGGTGGATTCTTCACGCGGATCGAGATTCGTCTCTCAGGGACTACCCTCTCGGCGATAATCGAGTTCCACTTACTTGAGTTTCTTTCGTAGCATTTAGCTCCTCGTACGAATCCGAGAGATCGTCAGAACCGCATGACTGATTGGATTTACGACGTCGCCGTGTATCCGACATTGTTTCGTTCAGCACTGAGAGATATTACGCGTTTTGTTTCCTCGTGTCGGCCCTGAGAACGGATGAGAAACAAGGGGAAAAAAAATTGCTCCGAATCTTCACGAAATATCCCGCGATGCGTCGAGCCGATCTCTCGTCGTGAAACCGAACGTCCGTATATTGTCAAAGCTCGACAAGAGTGACGAGTGTTGATTCTGAATCAGCGGAAACACCTGGTGACAAAAACGTGAACTTTCCCGGAAGTTGGTTAACTACAGGTGTCTTTTCATGTTGATGCTCGACGCTCATTGGTTGCGTTCAGCGGATTCAACAGTTGAGTGAGCATTCATTGTTATTGGTGTATTCTTTTAGATCATCCAATCAGAATATTAGATCTAGAATTTGAAAAGTGTAAAAAGTCTTTGAAGTTTGTGGAATAACTTCAAATAGAAATTTAGGAACTTATTAAATCATTTTGACAAGAATCACATTCCGCTTTTTAATATGGTATGTCAATTTCCCACATAACTAATTAACTAATTTAATATAAAATATTCTCATTAGGTGCATTAAACTAAAGCTCTATATTACTAAAATAACATTTCAGTGAGCTCTTGCATCTTATTGGCATATTCTGTTAGAACTAAAAATATAGATCAAACAGATACAAGAGTTCAGTGAGCGGTCGTAGTCCTGAATGCACCCATTGGTGGTACACTAGAAAATTACCGAGCGATGTGAATGGATTATGCTACTTCTTTTTTCTTTTTCCTTCTTCGAATGAAAACTCCCTAGTTCATTCGTCCCCCTCCTCGCTGTCCATTAATCGTCGCGCAATCGTGAGCGGACACGAAGCACAGGTTGCGCAGCTGTCAATTATATACATGTTTGACGCACATTACCGTATGGCGTATTTGCGGCGATTGGTGATCAAAACATGATAGAATACATAGACATGGTAGAATAATCGAGAAAGATGTGGGGAAATTATTGGGATATCTACAATGTGTTGTGTGTGTTGATCACCCTCGTTCACGGACATGATTTTCGGCATTTCGACGACACGGTCATATTCAAGATCAACTGGCCCGGGAAGAGTGATGCAGATTTACTGGTGAGTACACCTGGCGCAGATCTTATCTAACCGATCCCCGTGGACTCTCGAGCGACGATATCGTCATTTGTCCGACGTGTGCTCCGGGTCTTTTCTCCCTTTCAGGAATCTCACACGAACGCGGAGCCATATTTCATAACCACCGCCAACAACGAGCGGTACAAGTGCGTCATCCCGGACGCAACTGAGCAAGAACATGAATATAGCGAAACGTATGATGGGCCAAATCCAATACAGCTACTCCAACCGATATTTGCTCAAAATAGTTGCTCTTATAGGGTATGCGACATAGGCATTTATATTATCTATTATTTTCATTTTTCTTAATACTAATTTTTTTTTGTGGTACATTCCCATCAACTTAACATTATATTTGTCGCATGACAACTTTTTCAGGTGTTTTAATTGACTCTAAATTCTTTGGAATAAATCTTACTTCAAAGAATTTAGAGAACAGACAGAGGTTTTAGGGTTTAGAATCTCTATTCTATTGTTAATTAATTAAATGTGAAAGATTCGTTGTATGACAAATATAATATTGGTTTAGTCAACAAAATATTAGCAATTTGTCTATAAATTGCTGGTAAATTCTATTAAAATGTTCAGCAAATTGATATCAATTGCATTAAATTTATCTGCATTAAGTTTGTGTTGTGCTAATAAAAAAAGCTTGCTTGACATAAGAGATCAAATTGTCAACAAAAACTAATCAAAATTTTAATCGATTTTGGTTCTTGCTGTTAATGTGCTGTCAGATTGTCAGCAAACTTTGCTCTATTTTGCTGTCACAATTTGATGTCACACTTTGTAGTGAATTTTATTGTATACATGCTACTATTTTGATGTCATTAAATGTAACAGAATTTGCATTAATTTGGTATTTTTTTATCAACAAAATTTGCAGTAAGCATTTGATGCAATTTGTTTTCAAATTTGACTGAGAATTATACAGATCAAGGATCTTAAAGACATGATCAGACTGGAGATTGAGATTGAGATTAGATTGGAATTTAATAATCAAAGCAAAGTTTATTAAATTTGAGATTGATTTTATCTTTTCTGATTGGTTAAATTCCAATTCAATTTTAATTTCAATCTCTAGTCTAATCATGTCTTAAAAACATTCCAAGGATATTCCTGAGATAAAGTGTACTGTATAGATTTTTATTAATAAACATCGCTCATCGCTAATTTCTTACCTGAATTTAATTTTGACACATAGCTAGAGTCATACTGGACTTACGAATTGTGCCACGGTAGATACGTACGGCAGTATCATGAAGACAGAGAAGGAAAAAAGATTAAGATGCAGGAATATTATCTCGGCACACTGGACAAAGCACAAAGGGCGAAACTCTCGGCCTATTATGATGAACAGGCGAAGAATCCAAACAGGAAATTATATATACCCATCAAGAAGATCGATGGGATTAACATGCCGTATGTCGAAATTGAGATGACTGATGGTACAATGTGTGATTTGAATAACAAACCGAGAACTGTCAAGGTATTGTACGTCTGTTATAAACATGGTAAACACGATGTGTATTCGCTGAAGGAAACCATGTCCTGCGAATATGAAGCGATTGTTCTATCGCCAGTATTGTGCAATCATCCTGATTATAAACCACAAGACACTGGGGAGAATCAAATTACGTGTCAGCCTGTGGATAATGCACCAAAGAAACCAAAGTCGCTTATGATGATGGAGCTAGAAAGTCTAAAAATTCGACAGCAAGCGAGGGTAAATCTGCAAAGAGTTTGGTATTTGCAGACTCTTTTATTAAGCTTCTTCTTTACTTTCTACTTTCCTTGAAATATTATTTGACACATATTTATACTTTGTTTACGCATATATATTAATAGCTATATCTTTTCTGTTTTTTATTAGTTGAGCCAAGTATTATGCAAAATAACGATATGTATTAAAGGGATTCTAAAGTCACGTGTTTTATTGACCTCCGAAGGCGATTATTTTCTATATTTTTTATATTTTAACTGCCTTTACATATTTAAAAATTCTTTTCCACAAATAAAGTATAAATAGTAATATAATCAACTTTATGTCAAAAATGAAAAAAGTTGGAAAATTATAATTATCTTGTTATCAGTTTAACTCATAACAATGGTGCAGATTCATAACAGTATTTGCTTTTTATATAAATTTTATATTTTGTACGTCTAAAACAATTTGTGTTAGGGATTATAAATAATGTTAAGTTTTTTTAGAATTATTAGGTTTAGATACCTAATATGAAAGATTACTTAGAAAATTACTTAGAATTATTTAGAAAATTTGTACAATGCGCACGATATTGATGCAGTAATACATAATAATATATCATTGACACATAAATTATATGATGTAAGTCTTGTTAAATCAATAAAACAAACATCTTTAAGATCCTCTTAATAACAGAGAAGCTTGCGTCACGTACTAAAATTTGTTAATGATTTTAGATCTGAAAATTTCATAATACAGAGAACACTGCTTTTATTCTTTAAATTATTAATATACTTAGATTTAACTAAAGCTTGTATAATTTTGATAAATAATAGCATTCTTTAATAGTTAATAGTATTTTGTAAACTTTAGTTTTCGATACTAGGGATTTGATTTCTTTCTTTTCATTTCCCATTTTACCATTTATTTACTGTCTTAATTATTTGTTGCACAGGATGACAAGCCGCAGAAAGTGTATGCAATCCTCCATGTAGATAAGGAGGGCCAGGTCAGAATATTTTGCATATATGGGAACAGGATTAACGCTTGTTGATCATTATGTAGTACTATTACTTTGTGCAAATGTTGTTTTCATTCTGTCCCTTCTTAATCTACATATTTCGATATGTTCACTATTACTTTATCAATATTTAATTCGCCTTTTTTGGCATTTATAAAATTATATTTAGTATTATTACATAACATATAATTTCTTATTCTTCTACACATATTGCTTTAAATATTATGGAATTGTGTTGCCATTATCATTTCTACGTTGTATAATAACAGTATTGAATGAGAAACACATAATAATAATAATAATAATAATAATAATA
>Ga0157364_1003321_pt1 | contig 15541 bp, 9 predicted proteins | sample AttsexASBM2_FD_111476 | JGI IMG/M metagenome (GOLD analysis project Ga0157364, IMG submission 111476) | Fungus gardens microbial communities from leaf cutter ant in Ribeirão Preto, State of São Paulo, Brazil - Atta sexdens ASBM2 | ecosystem: Host-associated > Fungi > Mycelium > Unclassified ...
AAGATATTTAAAAAAGAGATAATAAAATTTTTTAACTTAAAAAAAAAGTTAAAAAGTTAACGTTTAAAAATAATTTAGTTAAGTTAAAATTTAATGCAATTTAAAATTAACTAAGTTAAGTTAAAAGTTATTAACTGTTTAACTTTTAACGTTTTAACTAGTTACTACCCAATAATGATATGGCTCAATAAAAATAAATCAATAATGATAAAATAGAAGGACTATGAGCCAAACAATAACTTTTAATATTCAATAAACAAACATGTGTTTCGACAACGATCGTGTCATTAATACAAATAATACAGTTTTACCAATATACAAAGTGCATGAGAGAGAGTAGGACTTAGTAGAGAAAATATTTATAAAGAAGTAACATTTATAAAATATTTCTATGTACAATTATATGCAAATATTAATGTAGAGTGAAGAAACTACGAACACTCAAGGAAAAAATCAATCAAAAATCAAAGCTGATGATTATTTAAAGATCAATAAAAATCATTAAAAGATTCTCCAATTATTTGGCTTTAAACTACGATAATTGACATTTATACATTATCAATGTATGAATGAACTATAATTTTAAATAAAAAGCAAAAGCCTTATTGTTTGGAATTAGTACCAGCCGCCACGCGGGGAGCAATGCCGAATCGGTTTTGTTTAAAATTATAGTTTACATCAACGATATGTAAATGTTAATTAGTGTAATTTACAGTTAATATCCTTTGAATAAAGGTTTCTATAATTAATAAATACGATCAGCTTTAACTTTTCCCATAGGAGTATTCGCAATTCCCCATTCTCTCCTTCATTAAAACCAACGAAAACATGTAATGATATTTACCTTAAACAGCATTCTGTAGTCTTGTTATAGTACAACATTAATTGTAAACGTGTACCGGACTATTATTGGAATTGGATGTGAGAAATGAGAGATTATCATTTCTCTAATATATATACCGCAATAATGTTGTTCGCGTTTACCTGGTATTTGCAATTCTCCCATTTCCCCCATTCCCATTACATATATAAAGTTATATATGTAATATATAGTATAGTATATAAAGTTTAATATATGTTGAATCCAACTAAATATTGCGGGATTGGACTTTCGGATACGTGGGAGTTTAATGGCACGTCAAAATTTCCATCCAAGTGCCAATTCGGCGTGCCATCGTAGCTTCTAGTGTTTATAGCTTATGCATTCGCGATACGATCATAAAGCCTGTTTTCCTCGCTTTCAGGGATCCTCGGCGATTGTCCGATGCGGCCACCGCAGTGGGGAACCGTGAAGGAGAGAATTCTTCAAGACGGTACTCTGCAGATTGTGTACTCGTGCGAGCCGGGCCGTAAACTGAAGGGTCACAAAATAGCGACTTGCACCGCTGATGGTTGGGACGAACCCATCCCGAAATGCGTGCCTCGTAAGATATCGCCTCTATTTTAAACAAACCGCGCTCGTCAAGTCGTTGCGGGAGAACGCGTGTCTAAATCTTAAGTTCAAACAGTCTTTCATCGGGATTAATTGGGCGTGGAATCTACGACACATCAATCTTTATCTCGCGTTCTACATCGCTGTTACTCAATTGACATTCATCTGTTTGCAGAACGTATTTGTTTCTTCTTTAGTTTAACAGCGATTAATCATCACCTCGATGATTTATTTATTGATCGAGCCGAATATTTGTATATCGCGTCCTCGATAATAACAAGTATATAAATAGTATTACTGGGAAATGGGACTCCATTTTAAATAATTCCGCACTAATAACTTAATTTATATATTGTTTGAAATAATGAATGATTTATGTTGATACAGCTGACGTAATTAACACCGTTTGCAAATCGCGCGTCTATTCTGAACATATTTATATTAAGGAATATTCTGAATTATTCTCGGATTGGAGTCAGAGTAAATTAACGATTTGTGCGTATCACGTATCGCATAATATCCCCGCTATGTCCATAGCTATGCGGCATTATACTAATTTGATCGACGTAAGTCAATTATCCACATGAAAGGGAGCTTAACTCCTCGTGCCTGGCTCGGTTGAAGCCTCGACGCGCGTGTTCAATAGAACTGACGGACAAATCCGTTTACTGCGAGACATCGCGCTGTCGAAATAAAGGGACTCACAGCATCAAACTCGCTCTTAATATCGCAAAGCGAATCAAGATTTTGCTTTCAGTCAATCGGACACCGAACTCATGATCGACAGACGGAGATTGCTGCGGATATGATGATTAAACTCGCTTTCTTTCATTGTTCATTTTGATCGTAACCTGCGTTTCAGAGATAAATTTCGTCTCAATTTATGTCTACACTGAAAAACATTATTTCTTGACATAATTATGTAGCTTCTACCATCAGATAATTATTCAAAATTATAAAGAATATAAAAAAAAGTTTCTGTGAAATTAAATGCTGTCCATATATCGTTCTGTCACGTTAATCTAAGCTAGTGGAACTAAGCAGTTGGAACTATATTTAAAATTACGTTTTTATGAAAAAGACGGGCGCGGAAGGAGGAGAGAGATATGTCAGAAGGTCCCGAAAGTTTCGAAGAACAATTTACCCAAGACGCCCATTCCTATGATTTGTGGAAACACGACTTTACCGTGGGATTCAATTTTCACCGATGCTCAAGTTATCGGCATATCTTAAGCCGGGGGTTGGCATTGCTCCCAAGACTGCAAATATATAGGGTGTCTTCCGTTCTTTGCACTTTCAGAATCGGTGGAAAACTTTTTTAATTAAAAAAAAAAAGAGGAGAGAACGGAGAAAGAGGCAGTCAGGCAGCAACTGGATTATTTATTTCAGCTTGTAATTACCATCGTCGTATTATTCTTATCATTAAATAATTGATTCCACAATTTATACGTATATACCTCACTGTCATTAAACCGATGAGGTATCGATGATATCGATGATGAAACTAATATCTGACCGCCACCCCTTCGATGACGTCCCTTCAGCGACCAGAAACGGCGAGGACGGAATTCCCGGATGGGGAAAATTCGCGGAGTAGCGTTTCGTGCTTCAGGAACGCGCCTCGTTCCATCGCATATGCTATCGGTGGCACGAGATTCGCCGACATAACATAGCTGACATTCGCCTCGATGGAGATAAGCCGCCAAGTCATACACCCGTCCGGACGTTACAAGCATACGTACACATCCCCCACCTTCCTGTCTCCCTTCGGTTTGAGGCTTTGATCGGGATGCGCCGCTTGTGTGCTTGTCCAGAGCCAGAGAAGCTTATACGCGAGCCAGTAGCTTGCGTTCATTAATGTTTAGGCGCGCGTATATATCTGTAAATTATTCGAAAGTATCGTGCAACGCGAGAAATGATAGACAGAACGAAAAATGTCTACAGGTTCAGAGTTTTAGTAGCAAAAAGCTGGCGAATCCTGATTGAAAAAAAGCTTCAATTTATGAATGATAAGTTAAAATTAATTACTATGTTAGAAAATAAACATTTTACGGAAGGATATGTAATATTTGATACTTTTTTTACTTGACGTATTTTTTTAAGAGGTATTTTTAGAAATAATGACTTCTTCTGAGTTGCATAAAAGTGCAGATTTTTATGGAAGATAATCTTGGCGGATTTATAAATGTGTATGAATAGCGCGTACTCAACTGCTTTACGCGTTACTTAGCTGATACGGGAATTATGCATGTAAAAAATACATTATTTGATAGCATTCTCGTATGCGATAAAAGGCGGTAAAAGTATCTGTCCCCGTGTTGGATCACCGTACATATCCAATGAGATTAATCCTCTGTGATGTAAAGCTAACACAGGAATACCTCTAGAAACATTTTTACTCAGTAAAACGAATATTCTATTTAAAGTCCATTCGTCGGACGTGTATGAGTGACGAGAATTTAATTAAAATTCCTTTAATTATAATTGCAAAATGGATATTTTATTTGCGCTAGTACAATAAATGTACAAGGCGCTAATGATTACGCGGTGATGAACGAATATTTACGTTTTATACATTAACAATTTACAGCAATTACATTATTCTATTCACGAAATAGAAGGTGCTTAGCTCTGACGTCATACGTTATGTTCCACTGTGTAGATAATATACTACGACGTTTTCGTAACGATCTTTATGTCGGCGATCAACCAATCGTTCCGGACAGGGACAAGGTACAAATCGCGAAGGATCGTCTTAAGGCATTAGAGAGGATAGACGATTTAAAAAAGCGCAGAAAAACGAAGGAGGACAACAAGAGGAAGAAGAAAAGGAAGAGGCCGGTGAAATCCTCGTCAAGACTACCAACGGCAACAAGATTAAACGAAACCGTAGTGTCCCAATTGGATATCAGCTGTGCTGCGAGGAAAATCCTTAGAAAGGGACTCATCAAGGCCCCTTCGATCGAGAATGCTCGCCCCGCTAAATACGCTAGGTTTGTTGTTGCACAAACAAACTGCAAAACAACTCTGAAATAATGAAAAAGCTTTATCTTGAAGCTCGCTTAAAAAGTAACAGGAAATTAATATCAACTTTTTTCAATTAAATTACATTTTGTTACGTATATTTATGTCTATATATATATATATACACACATATATATATATATATATATATATATATAATATGCACTAATTTGAAAAGTAATTGAAGTGATTATGAGAAGAAACGTAATGGCTAAAAAAATATAATAACAAAATTGATTTTAACTTCCCGTTGCTTTTTTCACAAACTCTAACAAGATTTTTTTTTTTCTTAGCATTCTAAAATCCATTTAGAATTCTTTCAAATTCCGACTGTCTTAACCATCTGCAGTCCAAACTATTTTTACGAATGAGCGAAGTATTTTATTCCCAATTTCATTGGCTGGTCTAATATGAATCAAAGAATTTTTAGTATTTATTGGAGAAATTTAACAGAGACCTTAAAAATATAGTTTACCGATTACAATTGCACCGATCCGAATGCTTAAAGAGTTATAGGTTACCGCAGTATATCGAATTCAACTCGATGTAGGATAGCAAAAGGTTAATACATGTATATACCTATAATAGGATGTGTATTGTCCTATAGGAGAAAGAACGTACTGCCACCGTATAATCGATACCTGGTTGCGGTTTACGAGTGCGCGGATGATTACGTCTTCGTGGATTCGACGACGGACAGGCTTTTTTGCAGTAACGGCACTTGGCTGGGACGTCGTCCGAGATGCGTGAAAAATCGTAAGCCACGAATATATAAAAAATATTATCTCTGCTCAGTCTAATAACCACGTATAAAATAGCAAGCAGTTTATGTTTGATGTATGTGTTAATCACATTCTCTCTTTCCAATCTAATATCTGCAAATTTTTTCATATAAATATTAAGCACCAAGATCTATTCCGAAAAACGTGATTCTTTTTCTCATTTAATTAAATCTATTATATAAAAATCTGCCTGCACACAGACTGCGCGCTTTGTTATGAAATGAATGTGTGTTTGCCGTAGTAGAAGTCCCAGCGGATAAGGTGAAACGTTGCGATCAGGGAACAGGCGAATGCGAACACGTGTGTGAGGATACGCCAAGCGGCATAAAGTGTTCCTGCTTCGACGGCTTCCAAGCTAAAGGACCATCCTGTATCGGTAATCCATACGCCCACAGCCACATATAAATTCACCACTGCATATTTCACATTTTTATATCTTTTGAGGAAAGTCAAACTCACGCGCACAACTCTCTCTCTCTCTCTCTCTCTCTCTCTCTCTCTCTCTCTTCCTCTCTCCTTTACTCGACATGTGATATTTTCGTCGATATTTCCACACGAATACCGTCTTCGTATTGACTACCTGGTCGTATCGATTCGTTATATTACCTGTTTTCGATATGCCAGTTTTTCATCTGTTGCACTTGATATTCGTAAATTTATGGAAACCACGAACGCGCACACGAATAATCCATGTTGTCATCGGAATGCTCGCGAGGTGAAAATAATTTCACAACTGCGGATATATATATATATGTATATATAATGTACGAGCAGTAATTTTAGCGCTCTCGAAAACATACCCGTTGTAAACCACCGCCGTCTTAATAATGGGATTATCGGTTTTGGAGCGTATCGGATTATTTAAGAGTCGGATTGCGCATATTGTTGTACGATATCGGCGCGATATCCAGTTTAAAAGCTGTTATCGATTCGGACATTTCTCGGCGTTTATCAGTTTTCTATTTTCGCTCCCCTCTCTGCGCCTTGTAATACATCGCATGTTTGCAGATCGTATCGCGTTTGTAGTCCGATGATTGCTCGATCAGCGTGTAATATAGCCCGAGTGTTACAATACGTGATATTCTAGCGTGTCGATAATACGCAATTGTAGCCATTGTATCTCTCATTCTACAATAAAATGCTAATAAATAACGGTTAGGATTAATTCTGAAGAAAATATACCAGTCCTTTCTTTAGCAGAATGCGTAAATTAATTATCCAATTTGATGTAGCTCCGTCGTTTGATTAGCTCTGTCGTTAAAAATTTCATCAATCTTCATTCTTTGCAAAAATAAAAAAAGAAAAGAAATAAAGTTATAAGAATATTTCACAATTTAATTACAATGTTGCTGTACTATTTATAAAACTGCGAAGTGCTTAAAATTCGATTATCGATATTTTCCTTTTCTCTTTGATATTCTCTCAGACATCGACGAGTGTGCAGAAGGCATAGCAAAATGTACTGATATTTGTCGCAACGAACCCGGTTCGTACTCTTGCGAGTGTCATAGTGGTTTTCAGCTGGGGACCGATGGTCGTTCTTGCCAAGGTTAGTTATATAGAAAGAAAGATATCTATCTCTGACAAATATTTACTAATACTCGTCGGTTCCTCTTTGTGTCGGCGTATTTATATTTACACGTTTGTGTTATCTACACTCTAAATTTCTTATAGTGAAATCTCCAAGAGAGTGAAAACATAACCACCCTTGAAAAAAATGAAAATATTTCACTTCTTGAATTATCATTCTTTTTCAAGAAATGAAATATTTTCACTTTTCTTTTTCAAGAGTGATTGTATTTTCACTCTCTTAGAGTGAAATTTCACTGCAAAAAATTTAGAGTGTAAGATTTATGTATTAACTTCAAAAAGCAATTTATTTTAGCGTTCTATGATTTAATTTGTTATTTAATAAATGAACTTGTCGAGAGAAAAACTTTCTGTAAGATACGTAACTATTACTCAGACATCAATGAGTGCCTCTCGAACAATGGACACGGACCTTGCCAAGGTACTTGTCGCAATCTCAAAGGAAGCTACGAGTGCAGTTGCACGGATATTCCCGGGTACAAATTAGCTTCCGACAATCACACTTGCGAGGACATCGACGAGTGCGCGCTTAACAACGCGAATTGTTCTCACCTGTGTTTAAACACACCCGGGAGCGTCTTCTGTCTCTGCCCTGATGGTTTTTATCTGACGAATGATTGGAAAACCTGTCAGGGTAAATATATTTCATGTTTGTTTTCGATCGACTGTATTAACTCCTATTTTCGATCTTGTAATAAATTATTAAAATGTTTATCTGGAGATTTAACTGTTTATTGTATTAATTGCACCGTTAAGGTTTAATTGTATCGATCATCTTTTACAAATTGTAATTTCCTTCTCATAATTTAGACCGATCGATTTTCCAATATTTACATTATTTATGATATTTGCTTACTATTATCTAGCTTCTTTCATTCTATTGAAATTTTATTTACATTGCAAAACAACATTATAAAGTTTAACGTATCTTTTTTCTTTTTCAAAAAAAAAAAAAAAAGAAAACAAACATTATAAAATCTGAGTTATCTTGTATCTTTAGATATTAATGAATGCGAGGTAACTCCAAAGATATGTGCGGAGAACACTGAATGCGAGAATACAGTGGGATCATACAAGTGCACAAGTACAATACATCCTCACGTGGTAACGAAGATCCTTCGAGAAGAGAACTATGACGATGACAATGAAGACGATGATGACGAAGATGAGAACAATGACGACGATGATTACGGGGAAGAGATTACCGAAATTCCGCAGAGTTCGAAGTGCGAAAATGGCTTTAAGAAAAATGAAAATTTAGAGTGCGTTGGTAAGTGTACTTTACAAGATAAAATTATTAATAATAATTATTAATATTAATACAATAATATCATTTTATAAAATTTGATTGTTAAAAACTAAAAAAATTTGATTGTTGATTGAAATACGATATTCAAATAAAGATATTTTTAAATAAAAATGTTAATATACTTCTTTGCAGTAACTTTCTGCTTTTTATGTCTCTATTTTCTAAACTTCGATATTTCCAAGTTGAAAAGTTGAGATTTTTCTCACTTTTGGTAACTTTCAATATTTATTTATTTATTTCTAAAATTTTTTTAAAGAAGCACTCTTTCAGAAAAAAAAGTAAGACTTAAATAAAATGTTGTTCAAACGAAATCTGGCTGTTATTATAATTGGGAGAGAGAATTTTGGAAAGAAGATTGCCTTGAGAGATTGATATTCTCTTCCAGACGTAAACGAGTGCGCTGAGATTGAATCGCACCGCTGTCAGCACGAGTGCGTGAACGAACCGGGTGGTTACCATTGTGTCTGTCGACCTGGTTACGAGCTCGCGGAAGACGGTGCGACGTGTAAGGACGTGGACGAGTGTGACGTATTATCCCAACCTTGTTCGCACATCTGTCGCAACACCGATGGCGCGTACGTGTGCGAGTGTTTTTCAGGGTTCATGTTGACGGATGACAACGCGACTTGCGTCGAGGAGTTCAAGAACTGCTTCAGCCTGATAAAACCCTGTTCCCACACCTGCGAGGACACCACAGAGGGACCACGATGCATTTGCCCAACTGGATACGAGCTCTTGGACGACCGTGCGACCTGCACGGACGTCGACGAGTGCGCCCGGGAGACTCCGTGTTCGCATTCGTGCGTTAATTTGGAAGGCAGTTTTATTTGCACGTGTCCAAACGGCCTGGAGATCCTCGAGCACGCGAGTAAATTTAATTGTACCGACATAGACGAGTGCGACAGAGATGATCACGGTTGCCAGCATCGATGCGTGAATCTGCACGGCGGGTACGAATGCGTCTGTCATTCTGGATTCGTCCTGGATATCGATGGCAGATCCTGCATCGACGTGGACGAGTGCGCAGGAAATCAACACGACTGCTCGCATGAGTGCAAGAATTATCCCGGAAGATACGAATGCGTCTGTCCGGACGGATACCGAATCCTGCAGGATGCACGAATGTGCGTCGACGTGGACGAGTGCGTGGAAGGATCGCATGGGTGCTCGCATGAATGCGAGAACGAGGAGGGTGCTTATAAGTGCGGATGTCCTGGTGATATGTCCTTGGATGAAACCGGCAGGAACTGCGTTCTGTTCGACGCGTGCAAAATCGCGAATTGCAGTCACACCTGCGAGAAGGATCGGGACATGTACAAGTGCGTCTGCCAAGAAGGATATGTCTTACAAAAGGACGAGAAAACCTGTCTAGATATGGACGAGTGTTTCGAGGATGAGCACGATTGTTCACATGAATGCATCAACATTCTTGGAAGTTATAGATGCGCTTGTCCACAGGATATGAAACTTCTCGAGGATGGTCTCACCTGCGGAGATCCGGTATGCCCTCAAGGACTTCGACAGGACGAGCATGGTCAGTGCCAAGACATCGACGAGTGTCTCGAAGGTGAATACGAGTGTTCGCATTTGTGCTACAACGTGCATGGGTCTTATCGATGCTCGTGTCCTACTGACTGGGTCCTAAAGGACGACAGTCTCACTTGCGTGAGAAGTGATCCTTGCTCCAATTCCTCGTGCTCACACTTGTGTGTTCCGTCAGACTCGGGTTATAAATGTGAGTGTCCTTCGGGTTATCTTCTCGACGGAGACACGTGCAAGGATAAAAACGAATGCGAGGACGAGGTGATGAACGGTTGCAGTCACGATTGCAGAAACCAAGAAGGTTCCTATTCATGCTCCTGTCCGACGGGAATGGAGCTTGAAGAGGATAATCGTACGTGCGTAGTCATCCCAGACGACTGCGCGAAATCTCGAGGAAATAATAATTGTACTTGTCCCGTGGGATATACTTACTCACAAAGCGAGCGTATCTGCGAGGACGTTGACGAGTGTCAGGACAAACAGAAACACGATTGTTCCCACGACTGTATTAATACAGACGGCTCTTACTACTGCCAATGTCCTTCCGGTTGGCGACTGCGGGAGGATTCTAGAACCTGCCAGGAGTTGCCAGATGATCCTTGCTCCAAGGATCACGGTTGTTCACATACGTGCGAACAGGATGACGATCGCGTTCGTTGCGGTTGTCCGGAAGGATACGAGTTACAGGATGACGGGAAAACTTGTCGGGATGTGGACGAATGCTCCGAAGGTTCTCACACGTGCAGTGACATTTGCTTAAACGTCGAAGGCACTTATCATTGTCAGTGTCCTTCGGGATTTCGGTTGGAAGATGATCACAAAACCTGTCAGGATATCGACGAATGTTTATCCGAAGAGGCCGATTGCTCTCATGGATGCCTGAACATGAATGGCACTTATAATTGCACCTGTCCTGAAGGATATGAACTACAAGATGATGATAGGACGTGCGAGGTTGTGAATAAATGCGTCGCCTTGAACAATTCTTGTTCGCACAGTTGTATAAGCCATAATGGTACTTATGAGTGCTTGTGTCCTGCGGGATACCACATTGGCGAGGATGGCAGGACCTGCGAGGACATCAATGAATGCATCCAGGACAACGGAGGATGTTCCCATCTTTGTGCGAACACGGAAGGTGGTGTCGAATGCGCGTGTCCCGAAAATTATGAGCTGTTAAAAGACGATGGCAAGACATGCGTAGAGATAAATGCGTGTTCCATCGATAATGGGGGATGCTCACATTTCTGTCATTACGAGGATAGCCGGTTATTCTGCTCCTGCCCGCCTGGAATGGTTCTGTCCGAGGAAACGGTGTGTACATACGAAAACGATTGTCTGCAGGACAACGGTGGTTGTTCCCATTTGTGTTACCATGAAGCCGGAAACGTAACTTGTGCCTGTCCATCTGGTATGATTCTAGCGGAGGATCAAAGACTCTGCGTACAAGAAGATGGATGCGCGATCGAGAATGGTGGCTGTTCCCATTTCTGCCACGATCATGATGGTAACGTGACGTGTTCGTGTCCCGTAGGAATGTCCCTGTCTCAGGACGACACTCTTTGCATTCACGAGAATGAGTGTCTCCTTAACAACGGCAAATGCTCGGATACCTGTATTTTCATTAACGGTTCAGTCGTCTGCGAATGTCCTGAAGGCTATCGTCTATCATCGAGAGACAACGCTACCTGCGTGGATATCGACGAATGCTTGGAGCTGTTAGACAACTGTACTCATCAGTGTTTGAACGTTCCAGGCGGTTTCAACTGCAGCTGCAACGCCGGCTTCTCCCAGAATTCTCAAGATTTGACTCTATGCGACGACATCGACGAGTGCGAAATGGAGAACGCAGGATGTTCGCACTCCTGTATGAATCTGGTGGGCACTTTCAGATGTCAGTGTCCAATAGAATACGTCCTGGAGCAAAACAACAAGACCTGCGTTTTGATGGATGGCTGTAAGAATGACAACGGAAACTGCTCCCATCATTGTCATCAAGCGGATGGTCCCGATGGAATTCCGAGCACTCGTTGCTCCTGTCCGCCCGGCTTCCGCCTGAAGCGCGATCTTAAGACCTGCGAAGACATTAACGAGTGCGAGGAATTTGAGAACGACGTGGAATCAGGTTGTTCTCACATCTGCATGAACACCGAGGGCGGTTACGACTGCGAATGTCCAGCCGGTTACATTCTGATGCCGGACGATCGGAAGAACTGCGTGGATGTGGACGAATGTTTGACCAGCCATCACAATTGCACACACGACTGTGTGAACTTGCTAGGCGGTTACACATGCACTTGCTACAAAGGACATTATTTGCACACTGATAATTTTACCTGCCTGGATATCGACGAGTGTTTCGAACTGAATGGCGGGTGCTCACATAATTGTACCAACACCATCGGCGGCCACTTGTGCTTCTGTCCGACGGGCTACGAGCTGTCACAGGACGAGAAGACTTGCATCGATATCGACGAGTGCTTGAGTGACAACGGCGGATGTGATCATAAGTGCGTTAACACTGTGGGCTCCTTCAGTTGTGAATGTCCACCGAATCATGAATCGTGGAATGGATCTTGCCGACCATTCAATCCTTGCCGAGACCATAATGGTGGCTGCGAGCACATTTGCGCAGCAGTGAACGGTACCGTAATATGTTCGTGCGAGAAAGGCTTCCAAAGGGATGAGATCGATGGTTTCAAATGTCGTGATATTGACGAGTGCGAGGAACAGCACGGCTGCGATCATATTTGCGTCAACAATCCCGGCTCGTACGAGTGTAGATGTAAGGAAGGATTCCAAATGGTGAATTCTACTTGTGAAGGTAAGTGAATAATAATAAATTTTGATTTTATTCTCATGATATAAATCTTGACATCTTTAAGTATAAGTCATTGATGATTTATTCATAGAATAAACTAATATTGTAAAAAGGAATTCTAAAGCATCCGTTGAAGGTGAAGGGGCTTCTAGAAAAATTATTGAAAAGGAAATGAACGTTCTAGCTTATATTTTTATTATATTTTAAAAAACGTGAAAAAATTATTTTAAAAATTGTGATTTTACAATAAATACAAAATAAAAAAGTTTAATATGATTTTTAATTTTTATTATAAAAATATAAAAAATGTATGTAATAACGAGAAAATATTTTTTGCATCTGCTTTCCTCATTATTTATTGTCATGGTAATCTTATAACTTTTTTACTTTTTTAAAAGAGAATAAATTTTTTAACATTTTTATTTATATGTATATATATATATATATATATATATATATATATATATACAAATATGCGTAATAAACAAAATGTTTGTTTACTAAATGATTACTTACAAAGAAAGCTTCTAACAGCATGGCATATGTCGGCCGCTCGCAACTTTGCTTCTTCACTGCTTGAAACTTAAATTTTACGTTGCCATTCCTCACTTATATTCTCATCATCTTAAAGTTTCTTTTAGAAAAGAAAGTCACTCGCATCACTAAAAGAACCTTTTAGAGATGCGAAAGGTTTGAAATAATGATATGTACAGAAATGAATCATGTATGTCATTTAAAGATTAATCGTCGTTACTGAATACTAAAGTAAGTCACAAAGGAATCTCTATTTCACATTGTGTGTGTAATGAGGTATTTTTTCTTAAAAAAAGAAAATTGTATTCATGAAGCGGATTGCGCATAAAAGTAGTAATAAATGCAATAAAGAAAAAAACCTATCACGATCCATTTTTACAATTCACGTTTATAAATCATTGTTTAAATTTATTTTGCTATCACGGTTAATTTTCTGAAAATAGTATCGTCATCTCTGGAAAATCCGAGAGATAACGCGCGGTTCCTAGTTACACAGTTTCGCCCTTTTCTCCCTCTCCCTTACTTGTGTTCCAGTTTCGAAGCTTGCTGTAAAGTTAGACTCGCTTAGCTCGGGCGGAAGTTTCTCGAGGAACGACCGTGTGTTTGTGCGTATGCGGTTTTTTTCTTTCTTTTTCTTTTCTTTTCTTTTTTTTTTTAGACGTCGACGAATGCGCAGCCGGTATTTGCAAGGGCAACAAATGCACCAACGTGCCGGGCAGTTATCGTTGCGAGTGTGAGGCAGGATATCGATTCCACGGTGATACCTGTGTAGGTTCGTGTGTAGGCGGAAATGTGCTTACTTGAGAAAAAAACCAATGTCGCTTAATCGTAACTAAACTGAGTTTGCTTTTTCTCAGATGTCGACGAATGCCTGGAAGAGACACCCTGCAGCGAGAGATGCGTCAATACACCTGGATCGTACTACTGTACGTGCTCCGTCGGATTTCAACTGGAAGGGAACAAATGTATAGGCAAGTTAAAGCATACTGTAAAAAATAAAATGTTAATTTTAATTTGGAGACGTATAGTGGATTTTCTAAGCATGCAAAAGTGGTAAAATTAACATTTTTGTATGCTTAGAAAGTTCACTTTAAATTAAAATTAATATTTTATTTTTCACAATGCATTCAATCGTGCGTATCGCATTGTAAAGTATAACGTATAACATATATATTTTATATAGGATAGAACGAGGATATTCCGTCAATTTTTAACTCAGCAAACACAGAATATAATTGCAATAATGCAGCAACATTGTAATATTCCTGCTATATTGCAGAAATGTTATAATGCTGCTGCAATATTGCAGTTATAGTCTGTGTTTGCTAGGAACAAAAGTTCAAGATAGCAAACAATATCTCTTTGCAGTGACATGTTTATAATTACATCGTACAATCACGATTACTTTTGAAGGTACAACCTTTAAATAATCAACATATATGTTTTGTACAGAAACAAACATTATCACGAAAAATGGACGAAAAGTTCTTCTCTACTCTCTATATTCTTTTAAAAACAAAAAAAGTTACGCACAAGTCTAGACGTTGCAATCATTTACTCGATAATAGTGATGGATATGATTTTGACGCGTAAAAGTCTTTCTTATAGATTTGAAAGAAATCGAAATAGTTTTATGACATTTTACCGTATCTGTCATCGTTTCAGAGATAATGGTCTTTCTATCTAGACTTGTGCGTAACTTTTTGTCAAAGAATGTGTTCTATATATACTTCTGTATATACTTTTATTATTATATACATGTATACTTTTTAAAGACAGAAAGACCATCATCTCAGAAACAGTTATAATAAAATAACACAGAACTATTTCAAATTTTTCTTACTAACACATGCTGCACGTGACTCATGGACAGGTGACCATCTAAACATAATTGGCTATATTTAAACCCTTATATCTAAAAAATTACTTTTTAAAATACAAATTAACATACAACTTTTTTTTAAAAACTTTCGTATTATGATCATATATTTTGATTCGCTAATCTCGAGATACTCTCTATATATACATATTTATAAAAAACAAGTTGAAGCTATATGGGTTTATCATATTTTATCATATAAATTTATCATTATTGCGCATTAATCATGTTATATTATATATTTACTTGATTATGTGAATATATTTTGTACACGCTTTTATAATATAATCTGAAAAATTTATTCCACGGCCGCAGATATTGATGAATGCGAATGGCGTCATGACAGATGCGATCAAAAGTGCGTCAATACCATAGGATCATTTGTTTGCGCTTGTCGCGCCGGATATACGTTAATTTTGAGGTAAGATCTAAGCGATATATACAGCAGCTGGTAGAATAAAAACAAATATCACACGATTCTCACTCTTTACTCGCATGGGATTGCATGAGCAGGAGTCAATGTCAAGATGTGAACGAGTGTCTAAACCAGAACGGCGGTTGCACTGGCGAGTGCATCAACACCGCCGGAAGTTACTATTGCGTCTGCAGTGAGGATTTGGTGTTGGCG